>JACCDI011864391.1_pt1 | contig 62299 bp, 77 predicted proteins | sample 7442791 | NCBI WGS metagenome assembly JACCDI01 (sample SAMN15323434, study PRJNA562643) | freshwater metagenome | isolation source: river surface water | place: USA:Blue River Watershed | collected 2017-08-15
AACAATTCTACTCAATTGGCTTATATTTATATCTGAATAAATAGTAAATGTAAAATAAAGTACTTTAATAAATACATTATGCAATTTAGTTTCTAAATTTAAAAAATATTTTGAAATTGTATTAATTAGATTAGATATTATAGTTTTATTAAGATCTAGTAATTTTGTAAAATTTATAATACCTGAATTATCAATACTTATATTAACTTCACCATTTGTAAAAATATTTATATTTACTTGTAAATTATCAGAATGAATATATTTCATATAAATTCCTTTAGTAGATTTTATTTTATTTTTATCATTCAATATCCATCCTAATATTTCTTTTTTATTTGAAAATTTTTCATAAATTTTAACTGAAGGTGTATCCCCTATATTTATTACCATAAAAGGAATTTTATTACTTAAAGGAAATGATTTATATAATTTTATAATATTTATATAATATTGTTTAGATTTATCTTCAGATTTTAAAATATTAATAAGATTTATATTTTTAATATTATACTTTGGCATGTCATTTTTATCAAATGGTATAACTTTGTTAATATTGGAAATTTTTATAGATTTAATATTTATATATTCTTTGTTATATAATTCATATAAGTTTTTTTGTAATTTTTTATAATTATTTAATGATATATCTATAAGGTGTTTAATATCTTTATTAAAATCATTTTTAAGTATAAACACAAATAAACTTTGTATTGAAAGTGTATCTATTTTTTTAATATTCTTATAGATATAATCAATAGCTATATCTAAATTATCAATACTATGTGTACGTAAATTTAATAAATTAAATTTATAAATTATATTATTTTTTAAAATGTAATCATGAAGTGAATAGTAATTAATTGTAATATTTCCATTTTCAAAGTTTTTAGCATCTATAATAATATATTTATAATATAATCTTATTATATCTATATCTGTTTGTGCAGATATAAATATTTTTTCGGCGATAGTATCATTAGAATCATATTTATATATAGGGAATGGTATATTAGTTTCTATTTTATTTAGAATATCATATGTTATAATTACCATTCAATTGATTAAGTTATTTTATTATTTATATATTCATAAAATAAAATTTTAGTTAATAATAAAATAATAAAATAAACAAATTTTATTTACTTTGAAATTACAGTATAAATAATAAGAGAAAGTGTCGTTATAGCTAATAAATCTAATGTATCTGTTGTACTTTTATTACCTTTATTTTTACAATAAGGGCAATTTATATTTTCACTAGTAGAACTATGTAATAAAGGTTTTGTATTATCCCATTGTTTATAAATAGGATTATTTACTGATGTATTAATAGGTGTATTTAAAATAGTTGTATTACTAATAGGATAATTAAATAAGTGGTTATCGTTATAAGTATCATCTATAAACTGTTTAGAAGTATTATTTTTAAAAGCTAAATTTATAGGGCATAACATTAATTTACTTTACTTTAACTAAATTAAAAGAAAAAACTTTTTTAACTTTAATTTTAATTACTATTTTCAGTCTCTAAAGAAATTTCTTTAGATTCATTTGAAATAAATATATCTGTAAAAAATATCATTGGAAAAGCTAATATAATCATTATTCCTAATAATGTACTATAAAATATACTTCTAGTATATAAAAATAAAACACACCACAATGTTATTTTCTTTATATAATGGTATTCTAATATATTTATTTCGTTATTACAATATTCATATAATTCATTATATAAACTTCTTCCTGTTAAAAATACAATAATACCTATTATACCAATAAACATTTTATGTTGTTCTAAATCTGAAAGTATTGATACACTTTTAGGTTGTTCTATTGTTGTTATAACTGTATTTAAAGTATTCATATTAATTAATTAATCTGTATTAATTAATATACTTAAAAAAAATTAATTTGTATTTTTTGGTTTTCTACCTCTTTTCTTTTTTGTAGGTGCCTCTTGGTTAATACTAATCTGATTAAATGACATATTTTGTAAATTTTTATTAAACGAGCTTAATGAAATATCACTTTTAATACTAGATATATCTGAAACGGATTCATTATCTGAATTAATATCTAAGTTTTTCATTTGCGATAATATTTTTTCTGAAGGACCACTCATTGTAGCCTTATTATTTCCACTATTAACAGTATTTTTTATTGTATCTGCTTGAAAATTATACATAGTTCTAGATGCAAATCTAGAAGCTTTATAACTTGCTAATAACATACCTGTAGTTATTAAAAGTCTAAATTCAGGAGGACCTTTTAATCCACCATATTTTTCATGTAATTCTACAAAAATATCATCAAAACTATTTATATTACTGTTAAAATGCAATGAAACCCCATCTAAATCTCCAATAACATTAAATTTATTATCAGCTGTTTCTAACATATGCATACTTGTTATCATTATATTTCTATATAATGCTAATCCATTTTTCATTTCATATGTTTTTTTAATCTGAAAGTATGCTCCTGATATTTCTTGAAAATCATATGACATATCATAATTTTTATATACAGGACATCCTAATGACCGAAAACGTTCTATTTCAGTCAAATAGAATGCTTTTTTATTTTGCATTTGATCATAATCCATTTCAGGACGATTTTCTTTAAAACTATGACTACTATTAGATACACTATTATTATCCATATTTAAATTAAAATCACCTTGAACAGAATCCCCATTTTCACTTGGCAATAAGTTTTCAATAGGATTTATATCATTTGAGCGATTAAAACTGTCAAAATTTAATTCTATATTATCATTACTATTATTATTTTGTCCAGGTATATTAAGTTTTTTAAAATTAGATTCAAAATTAACAGACATAATTTTTAACTTATTACTTTTCTTAAGTTATTACTTTAAATAAAGTTAAAAATACATTAATTTAAAATAAACGCACAATTATTCAGGGATTAACATAAATGTTAATTTTCCAAGACTCCCGACCGAATATGATATTGTTAATGCATATTCATTTAAATGAATTGTAAAATTTTTATCTAAAGAAGTAGCTTTTGTAAATAATAGAATATATTGTAAAATAAAAGAACCTTGAAATATTTTATCAACATTTTTTAAACATTCAGGTTTATTTTTTATTAATATAGAGTCTTGTTGTTGTTTAATAATAATTTCATTATTAGAATAATCATTATTACTATTCATAATAAGTGAATCAAATGTAAAATATATATCAACCTGAGTACACATTAAACTATTTAAATTTTTACATATAGTTTGAAATTCAGTAGATTTGAGCACCAATTCATGTTTAAATTGTATATTAGGTATTTCGAAATTACAATAAGGTACTGAAAATAATTTCATTTTATGATTATATACTAAATTTGTATCCAAATTTGTTTTACTTATATTTAAATTTGAAAGATCATGCTTGTATACAATAAATTCAAGAAGATCTCTATTTTGAATAGATTTTGTTATTTTATGAATATTAGATGTATCAATACCAGCTAAAAACATATCTGTATCACATAAGTATTCTTCAAAGTTATCACTTGGTAATTCTAAATGGATAATAGATTTTTCATTGCTAGAAAACATTTTTAAATATATACCTTCTTTTGTGAAAATTAAATTTACTGTACCTTGTAATACATCTTTTAATACTTCAAATAATATTTTAATAACTTTTGATTGAATAGTTTGTATTTTAATTAAAAATTCAGACATTTTTATTTAAAATCAAATCATTTCTTTAAATTATTTCATTTTTTTAATAAAATATGAATTCTTTCAATTTAAATACAATTATTATCTATATCATGAATTGAATAATGTCTTAATTTTTTAGTAAATCTTTTTATAATTGATTTATTAGAATCATTTAATTCTTGTAACCATATATCAACACTATTGACATTTGAATAAAATATTCTTTTAACTTTACTTAATACACCGCTAGGTTTTGGTTTTTTTAAAATTAAAGTAAATATATCAAGTCTTTTTTTATTTGAAGTGGATTTTTGTAAGTTCATAGATGAACTTAAAACTATATTGTCAACTAAATGTATTAACTGTTCATAATCAATTTGGGGGTTGACTATAAATATATTATTAACTTGTTTTAAAAGTACGTTCATTTCTTTATTTATATTACTTATTATTAGTACATTAAAATCCGATGAAGTATTAAATTTAAGTAAAATATCTCGTCTATCATTTAATGATGTTAAATTATTAATAGACAATGCATTTATTTTACGTGATAAGAATTCATTTTCAAAAAATACAGAGTCTTCTTTATTATTTAAGAATATAATATTTTTTTGTTTAATATCTTTAATTTTAGAATAAATAAATTCTAATTTATTTTTATTTGATATATATCTTGTTTTATCTTGAAAATCTGATAAAAAATGTTTAATATTTGACTTATATTCAGCTTCTAATAATGGTAGCATTTCTGATTCTATTTTAGAATAATCTTTATATTCCGCAGGTGTCATATACAAACTCAAATTATTTTCATAAATTTTAATCCCAATTTTATTAAGTTCTGAATTTGTAGGTCTATGAAATGATATTTTACATTTAAATAATTTATCAAAAACTGCAGCATTTACTTTAGACATATTAAATATAACTTTACCTGCGTTTAATGAAAGCCCATTTAAAATACATAATACAGGTAATATATCATTTATAGTATTAACAAGTAAACTAGTTGTAAATAAAAATACAAATTTAGACATATTAATAGAATCTATTATACCTTCATTTGTTTGTTTTATTTTACGTAAATAATGTGCTTTATCTATTATTACAATTTTGTTTTTTGTATAATTATGATTACTTTTTACAATATTTATAAAATTATTATTAGTTAAAAAGTTAAACTTGGTATAATCTAATTTATATTCTCTAATTTTATTAGACAGTATATTAATATTAATACCACTTGTGACAATTAATATATCATTACTTTTAAATTTAATAAGTAAAGTAACTGCAACTAAAAGTAATGTTAATATATTGTCATCTACAATAGAATGAAACCCTAAAAAAGCTTTTGTATCTGTTTTTTTAAGAAAAGTTTTTAATTCTATTTGATAATTAGATAATTTAACATTATTCAAAAAATTTTTATACTCCATATTATTAAATATAAATTAAAAAAAAAATGTGCCCTAAAGGAACAATTTTAAGAAAAGCATATACTACTAAAAATAAAGTTCATGTTAAAGCTACTTGTATTATAGATAGAGGCAATCCTGGTAAAGGGCCTAAGATATTACCTGAATTAAAAAAAGGTACATTAGAAGGCTATCATTATAATAATACAGAACTTTCAAGACATCGCACACTTCTTAAGGAAACTAGAGAACTAGGTAAAAGTACAGTTATTAAAAAATTAAATGCAGTTGCTATATTAACAAAAAATACTAACAAAAAAGCAAGTAATACATTTAAAAAAGACTTGAAGTATATTCAAATGCACAGTTAACCAATTGACTAATTACCAATTTTTTTTTGTATAATTTAAAATAAATGAAAATTACACAAAAAGAAGTTTTGAAATTAGCTAAAAAATATAATATAGATTTAAATAAAGTAAATTTAAAATATCTTACAAAAGGTACTAATGTGGAATTAGAACATGGTAAAATGTTAAGTAAAATTACAAATGTAACAAATAATAATATAGATACTACATTTAGAATAGCATTAGCTCATTTAATAGAATATCCAGATTATTATCAAAGATTAGAAAAAATGGAAACACAAGCAGAAAAATATTGGTCAAATAAAAATAAAAATATTTTTAAGTAATTAATAGTAATTAATAGGATGAATTTAATATTAGAAAGTAGTATTGTAGGATTATATTCTTTATTAATATCATTACCTTTTAATGATTATATTATTTCAATATTTATAATAGGTTATTTAAAACATTTAATAGGTGGTATATCTGGTATTCATTCTTTTTATTGTAAAAAGAATTGTAATAATTTAATAGTATTTTTAGAATCAATATTAGAAGGGATTCTTTATATAATACTATATTTAATACTGTTTAAATTTATCCCTACTAAGTTAGTATTCTTTTTTATAGGAGCTATTCTTCATATATTATTTGAAGTACTATATATACATTATTATTTTTGTAAATACAGATGCTTTATTATATAAAGTATAATGAAATGTAATGAAATCATATTAAATATGAAAGTGTATAATAAATAAATTTCTCATTATCAATTTCTAATATAAATTTTTCATTATACCAATTAATATATTCTTTTTTACTTATATTTTTGATTTCAAAATCATATTCTATATCAAATAAATCATTTTCATAATATATGTCACCCCAATCATCATAACATGTTTTTGTAAAATATAACTCTGAGTTATTAGAATTTAATAAATGAAAATCAAATGAGTTAGAATTTATAAAAAATTCTAGTTTATATAAATTTGTATATTCACTATTAATGCTTGTTCCTGTTGAAATATAAGTATCATTTATATACATATTTATATTTCGTAATTTTTTAGATGTATAAAAACCTTTTATAGGATAATCAAATATATTAAGATCTATAGAAAAAGTACTTATTTTATTAGTTGAATAATTATATATATAATGAAAATTACTCATTAAATTAACTATTATCTATTAGTACTAATTAAAAAATTTAAAAAATAATTTACTATTTAGACTAATTACTTGTAATGGAAACTTGTATTATTTGTATTGAAAATTGTGATTTTAAACTTGATTGTAATCACTATTGTCATCCTAAATGTTTAAAATATTGGTTAGAACTTAAAAATATTTATAAATGTCCATATTGTACATGTGTTATTAGTTTTAATGATATTAAAAAAATAGGTATTGATATTGATATAAATTATTTTAATAATTTGTTGCAAACTAATAATGAGAAATATATATTAGATATGATTAATAATTATAATCTAGAATTCAATGAAACAACTGTTGAAAACTGTATTAGATATTGTAGTCTTAATATTATTAAACAAATTTATACACAATTTAAATCGATTTATTATCCTTATTATGCAGCTAAATATAATAAACTTGAAATTCTTAAATGGTTAAAAGAAGAAAATAATATATTAAATGAAAAAACATTTGAAGGCGCGTGTGAAAGTAATAACAGTAATGTAATTGAATATTTACTAGAAGAAAAATGTAAATATGACTACAATTCTATAATTGCAACTATAAAGAATAATAATATTACATTATTTCACAAGTTAATTAAAGATTGTAGCTGTAAAAATAATGAAAATATAATACTGGAAGCAGTTAGAATAGGTAATTTGGAAATTATCAATTGGTTAATTGATAATGATTATATGTATAATTTAATAAATGTATTTAATACAATTATTAGACAGAATAATATCGAATTATTAAAATTTTTTAAATCAAAAGTTCAAAATATGTCTTTTAAAACTGATGACCTAACAGATTTATTTTACACATCTCTTGAATCTAGGAATTTAAGACTTATTATTTATATTGATTGCAATTTTTTAAATAAACATTCTAATTATGCTGATATAAATACAATTCTTAATTATGCGATTATAAATGATTGTAGTATTGAAATTATCAGGTGGCTTATTAAAAGATATAACTGTAATATTACTGATAATGTACTATCAACTGCTAAAGATTATAATGACAATATTTATGCTCAATTGTTAGAGCTTATTTAAAAAAAAATTTAAAAATAATATGATTATACCAATATTATTAATATTACTATCATGAACAATAATGAATGTTTAATCTGCTATGAAAATGACTCAGATATCAAAATCTTTAACTGTGGTCATATTTATCATATAAAATGTATTAATAATTCTTTTAAACAAATTAGAGAATGTATACACTGTTTTAAACCATTTGATATTAAAGATTTATTAACAATTAAATATACTGAAGGATATACTAATAACTATAATATTTTAAAAAGCTATATTAATTACTATTTAAAAAATCCAAAAACATTTATTGAAAATATAAAAGAATTGATTAATAAAAATAATTTTGATATATTTATTTTAATATTAATAGAATATTATGAACATTTTAATCTTATTAAAGAGTATTTAGAATTAAATCAAGATATGAAATTTAGTGAAAATAATTTTTTAATTAATCATATACTTGACTATTACTATGATATTGATAATATTGATATTACAAGGTTAAATATGGAAAAATATAATAATATTTTTAAAATAATTAAATTAATAGAATCTAGAAATGGTAAAATAAATATTTTAACAAAAACTTATTCGGATATATCTCATATATCATTACATATTATTACATTTAGTATTATACATAATAGTAATAAATATATTAAGTATTTGCATCAATTAGATATTGAATATAGTATGTATATTTCTATTTTTTATATTTTAAATAAATATAATGAGTTATCAATTACTAATGAATTAATTAATATTCTTATTGTTCCTAATAATATGTTAACTGAATATATATATACGCATCAATTGGATATTTTATTTGAATCAAAGATAAATATACTTAAAAAATTTATGAGTATTGAAAAGTATAAAAATATACTTATAAAAACAGAATTAGTTCCGTATTATAGTCATCAATATCATTTTAATAATATTGAGTCTTTAGAACATTTCAAATTTATAATAGATTCTATTAAAGATACTATTTTTAACCAATCAGTTCTTCAAAATATTTTATGTAAATGTATAAAGTATTGTAAAGTTGAATTTTTAGAATATTTACTAGTACTTAAGGAACAAGAAATATATAAATTACTTTCTGATTGTAAAATATTTAATTATTCTATTAGTAATTATGTTAGCAATTCTGCTATAGTTTTTAATACACCTATCGATAAAACAGTATTTAATTTGTTGAGTAATAGTATATCTGAAACAGATTTAAATATAGAAAAAAGAGAGTTTATCCGTAATTTTCACATGGTTATTAAAGATAGTTTTTTAAATAATAATACAGAATTAATAAATTTTATGATGAATAAAAAATTACTTAATAAAGATTTATTAAATTTATTAAGTGAAAATATTATCGAAAATTGTATTTTTAATCATACAATAGAAAGTATAACATATTTATATAATTTAGTAGACAATACAATATTTATTTCAAATATTAAAAAACAAATAACATTTACTAATCAAGAACTAATTAAACAAATATGTAATACTTTGAACATTGATTATAATACACTTATCAAAGAAGCATTTCAAGTAGACCAAAAACTTTGAACTCTGCCTGATGGGTCAATATTTTCTGACCATTTAGGTCTCCAATAATTCATATTAAAAACTATACCATTAAATATTGAATCAAAAGTTTGTTTATAATATTTTTTTTCATATTCATCAAGTTTCATTTCACTACATTCATTTTCAAGTTTTCTTTTACAGTAATTTTTTAAAATAGTAATCATATTATTTTCAGAATTATCAATTGCACTTACACCATCTGAAAATTGTTCTTTCTTGCGATAAAGTACAGAATCAGGCAAATATCCTTTAAATGATTCTCTTAAAATAAACTTTTCAATTGAGTAATTTGGGTCTAAATTTCCAAACACTTTAAACTTAGGGCTTGTATTTAAAACATAATTAATAAATTTAGGGTCTGTGAATGGTACTCTAATTTCAATACCATTAGCCATACTAGTTTTATCTGCACGCAAACAATCATATTTATACACATTACATACTAAAGATTCTGTTTCTTTTTGAAACTCTTTTACATTTGGAGCATTTGAACCGTATAAATAACAGAATAACTCATCTGATAATTCACCTGAAAAAAGTACTTTGATTTTAGGGAAATTCTGTTTAATTTGTTTAATTAATAAATACATTGCAGTACTTGCTCTAATTGTAGTTATATCATAAGTTTCTGTAATCTTAATAACAGTATCAATATTATCTTCAATATCTTCTTTAGTTATAATATATTCATAATGTTCTGTTCCAAGATATTCTGCTACCTCTTTTGCATACTTCAAGTCAATAGAACCTTCTAATCCTATACTAAATGTTTTGATTTTACCTTTAAGTTTAGTTGCAATACTACAAATCAAACTACTATCAAGCCCTCCTGATAATAAAAATCCATAATTATCATCAAGTCCTGTAAGTCTTAGTTGTACACTATCAGTTAATAATTTATTAATATTTGATTTAATTGAATCTACATTATTGTAAATAGATCTATTTTTTGTATAATCAGTGTAATAATTTACTTTTAAAGTTATATCACATAAGTCTCCATAAATATACATTCTAGGTTCAAAATGATAAACTGCTTGATTTTTAAAACATGCTATATTACTAGCAATTGTTAATTCATAGTGATTAAAAGAATAATACATACTTGTAATACCTATGTGATCTCTTGATACAAGTAATTTATTTAATTCAAGATCTATTAATACCATTGAAAATTGCCCATTAATTTTATTAAAAAATTCATCTAGGTTATATTTATATTTTTTATATAAAGGTAATATAATTTCACAATCACTTTGTGTTGTAGTGTAATTTAATTCTTTTTCTAATTCATGCCAATTAAAAATCTCACCATTAATGATTAAAATCAATTTCCCTGTATTATCTGTAATTGGTTGAGGATTATCATTACCATTAATATGTAATCTTGTATGTGCTAATTGAATAAATTTTTGCCCTACTCTAAATTCAAGTGTATTATGGCTATCAGGTCCTCTTTTTGATAATGCATCTAAACTATTATTTAATTTAGTTATATAATAATTTTTATTATAAAGATAAGTATTGTAATCAATAATATTAAAATAAATACCACACATAGTTAATTCTATTGGTTAATTTAATTAGTTAATTATATTGACTAATAGATTAATTTAATTTCTTAAATTATTTTTTTATATTAATACTATTAATAAGTAATAATTAAAAACTAATGTTAAATACTAAGAAAGTGAGTGTAAAGAAACAGAAAAAAATTAAAAAAGTAAAAAAAATAGATGAACTTTTAGATAAAATAGATTATGTAGAAAATAGATTAAAAACATTACCAAATTTAATGGTAAATAAGTTATCTAAATTTTATGATAAAAATAAATATATCATTTATCTTGTAGTAGTTATGTTATTAGCTAGTTATGGTTATAATTTATATAATAAAATAAGAGACTATAATAAAACAGGTGAAAAAGTAAGTGATAGTATAAATAAATTAAATAAGATTATAAATACAGATGATTTATATTTAAATGATACCCAGAAATTATTTAAAAATTTCTATTTATATTTAACTCAAGCTGATAAAAATGATCGTACACAGTTTAATATATTAAAAGAATTATATGATAAACATACATCTTCATTTATTAATGATGCAGATAAAAAAATACAAATACAATTTAAAAATTCTACATTACCATACTTAAGAACTCAATTAAATGAAGTTGTATTACCAGACATCAACAAATTTGTTCAAGAAAAAACTATACCTGATACTTTACAACAAGTAAAATCTGTACCTGGAAATATAGTAACAAGTATAACAGGAGGTGTAACATCTTTATTTGGAAGTGCCGCTACAAGTACTACAAATTCAAGATGTATAGATTTACAAAGCGAATTAATAGGTGATTGTAGTAAAACACTAAGTGAATTTGAAATATTATTAAAAGAAGTATCTGAACAAGATACCTTAGATTGTTTTAATAACAATTTAGATGAAGATTCGCAAATATTTTTAGAATCAGTATCAGAAGAAATTGATAACGAAATAAAAAAATTATCAAATGAAGAAATTAATATATTTTTAGATAAAATAATAGAACTTTATAAAAATAATCAATTTGGAAACCCGGATATAATACAAAATATTTTAAAATGTTTGAATAGTAAAAAACCTAATAAAGGCTTATTAGGTTTTGGATACCTAGGTTTATAAAATAATTTAAAATTATAATTAGATATATTAGTTAATTAAGAAATTAATTACTTGATTAATGTTACTACAAGAAGAATATTATTATCATATTAAATATCTTATAGAAATATATAATACACAATTGATAGAAAACTTTGATGATATTTATAATAAAGAAATTTTAAGACTATTACCTTATTCAAATGACCATAATTATTCTACATTTTTACAAAATATATTAAATTATTATTTTAATATATTTTACAACATTCCTGTATATACAAAAAGAAATGGTATTCCATTAAACAAATACCTTATACTTAATTATAATATTGAACTTAAAAATCCCGAATGTGTAACAGATTATGATCTTATTAATTACATAGTTACAAATGACATTACAATTAAAAAATACTATTTACAGTATATTAAAAAACAAGAAAATAGTATTGATATATTAACAGAATCGCTTGACAAATTACTGTTTTCTTAAAAAATTTAAAATGTTAATTCATTAGTTAAAAATATTATATTACTAAAGTAATGAACAATAATACAACTATTCTTACTAAATTAAAAGAGTTAACATCAAATTCAAATTGTTATTATAAACATGCGTCTGCAATTATTAAAGGTAATAATGTACTATCATATGGTTATAATTTTAATAAACTATCATTTTCTAGACATGCTGAAATAGATGCTTGTATTAACTATCTTAATAATACAAAATCAAAAACATTAAAAGGTCTTGATATAATTGTAATAAGAAGTAATAATGATTCTATTAAAAGTTCAAAACCATGCAAGTATTGTATAGATTTTATGAGAAAAAAAGGTGTTAGAAAAGTATATTATTCAAATGAAAATGGTGATATTGTTTCCGAATATACAGACTCTATTAGTTCTGAACATTTATCAGCATATTATATATATAGGCGGAGGAGGCCTAATTAATATGGTAAAGGATATGCAAAAGTTGCAGAATAAATTTTTGATATACTACTTATATTAAAAGAATAGTTTGTATTGTAATCTAATGTGTCATCTTTAACTTGTTTTGAATACAATTCTTTTAATTCTTCTATATTTGTATAATTAATTTTATCAAATGCAAGTTCCATTGATGTAGATTCAATTAACTTTAAATATTTTTCTTTAAAATTTTCTTTAACCCATCTAGTATTATAAAGTAATTTGTGCGATTTATATTTTTCAGACAATATATTAAAATATTCTGTATATCTTCTTTTGATAATTTCATTATATTCACTTGAATCTGAATCTATATCAGAATTATCATTATATTTTTGTTTACATTTTAAATTAATATATAAAATTTGATTAGTTACTTTAGTAACTATTAATAGTCCTTTATGAATATAATAGTTCGTTTATTTAGTTATTAAAGTAACTATAGAATAATATCTTTAAATTAATTAACTTTGCAATTTTCAAGAAGTAATTTAATGTAAGTATTTTTATTATATTTACATTGTTTAAAATACATACTTATTTCAGATAATTTAAAATGGTTATCTGGAATTTTAGATAAAATTTCTTCTTTAATAGAGTCTTTAAACCATAATTTATAGTAATTTGCAATATCTTCTTTTCTTAATTTCCCAATTTCAAGTTGAATATCAAATCTGCCAGGTCTAATAAAAGCAGGATCCAATGTATCAATGTGATTAGTAGAAATAATAAATATTTTAGGAACATTATCAATACCATCTAAAAATTGAAGAATATCATTTAAAGTTATACTTTCATTTTTATTACCAAATGTAGAAAAATTAATATTACCATTATCATTATTATTACTTTGTATTTTATTACGATCTTTAACTATATTACTCCAATTAGAACAATCTATGTCTTCAATTATATAAACACGTTTTTCTAAATCTATATATTTTTTATTATCATTATCATTATTTATTAATTCAATACCATATTCTTGTCTAGTTAATATATTAAATGTATTTAAATCTAATGTATTTGTATTAATAAATATAGTATCATAATTAATATATTTGATTAGAGACTTAATAATACTAGATTTACCTGTACCTGGCTCACCATATAATAGAATACCAAGATTATAATTAATATTATTATCTGTATAATGTGATTTGTTATTTAAATAAAAATCAAGTGTATCTAGTAAAAATTGTTTTTCTTTATAATAAGTATTATCAATAGAATATTTTAAAGTATCTAATTTTTTATAATATTTTGTTTTAATATCTTTATCTTGAGACATTTTAATTACTTCATCATAATTATATACTAAAATAGGGTTATGGTCATTAGTTTTATTTTTATTATATAATTCTTCACAATAATTTTTAATTTTTTTCATATCATTTAGATTGTAAAATTTGAAATTTATAGTAATTCTATGTTTTTCGTCGTTACAAGAAATGCAAGATGAATTAATACTGATTTTAATATCATTTAAATAAATAGTTTTATATTTATATACTACACCAAAAGAATAATTATTTAAATAAGTAATTTTATCATATAAATTATTTTCAATTATATATTCATTTATATAACAAAAAACAGGTGATAATTTTATATATCGATAATTCATTACTGCTATATTATTAGTTTTACTAATATCACTTAAATTATCATGTAAATTTAAATTATAACTGATACAAAAATCATATGTTTTAGATTTAAAAATATAACATTTAATAAAAAGTATAATATCATTATAATAGTACTTTATTAAATGATACATTATAATAATATAAACATTTGAGCCAATCATAGACATTAATAAGTATTCTGGAACTGGAGTAGTCATTATTACTAAGTAATTTTAAAAGTACTATTATTATTTTTAAATTTTTTTAAGTTGACATTAGTCAACATTATTCAAATTCACCTACTATACTTGCAAAAAATGTAGGTTTATCTAAAGAATATTTATTACAAAATTCATCTATTTGTTCTTTTAATTTATAATCAAATGAATTGTATTCATCAACAATATAACCAATATAACATGAATCCCAGCATACATTATTATCAAAAACAATACTTAAATCAAATTCTTTAAGAAAAGTTGAAAGCAGTTCATGACCTTCATTATAATCATCAAATTCTTGTTGAAAAATAATATCATTACCTTCTTCGATATAACTTTCTGTATCACTATCTGTATAAGGATCGTAATCATGTTTTTCATTTTTAAGAAAATTTTCAACCCATTCTTTTTTATTAACTAAATTTAATTCTAAACACCATTCAGTGAATGACATTTGAATTTTTGGTCCATAAACTAAAACTGCATATTGTTCACCTCCCATTGTAATTAAGTAATTATAGTACTAATTACTTATTATTTTAAATTTTTTTTAAATATAAAAATAGTATACTTAGTACTATAAGTACAATAAGTAGATAAATAAAGTCACTTAATTTAAATACTCTTTGTATATCTTTATTTAAAAATGAAAGTGCATTTATAATAGCTGATTCTATTGTTGTAAAATTATAATATTTTTCATTTTTATTATTATGAGTACCAATTGAGTAAATTGAATATCCTAAATTACTATCTAAACTACCTTTATTTGTATTTATAAAAGCAGTATCATTTTTATTATGTACAAGCGACTTATTATACATAGGTAATTTATTATCAAATATTTCATTTACTTGTCTAAATGTTTCTTTTATTAATTCTATTTCATTACATTCATTAGCTGTTTTATTTAATTTACTTGATTCCTTGTCGACTATTGATATACTACAACTTAATATAGTTCCATGTTCAGATTTATTATAGTCTGTTATAAATAAAAATATTATACCCCAATCATTTACTGGAAATCCATGAATTTGATGTTCAATATTAATTGGATAGTCCCAATGAAATGTGATAGGTATATATTTATTATACATACTAGTTTTAATAACATTTCCTAGGTTATTAACTGGAAAATCTAATATTTCATTTAATTTATTAGGCGGAATACAAAGTACTAAATTATTGTATCTATAAGAACCATTATTTGTTTTTATAATTTTATTACGATGGTATACTTTAATTAATTCAGTATTAAGACTGATATTAATATTATTTTTAAGTAAGTAACTTTTTATTAAGTCAAAGAGTACTTTATCATTTGAATATCTAGGTTGATATAATTTATAAAAAAAACTTTGATCAACAAGGTCAAGTAATTTAACTAAAGGATATCTAGAACTATCACAACCATCTGTTAATCTACATAATCTATCTAAATACGTAATTGATGATGTGTCTATATTATTTAAAATGCAGTATTCTCTGACAGTTAATTGTTTTGAAATACCTAAGGCACTAGTTCCAAAAGTTAAGTACTTAAAGTATTCTAAAGTTAATTTAAGAATAGTTGAATAAGACAAAAGTCTAACTCCATTATATGTAATATTTGAAAGTTGAAAATTGTATTCTACAAATAAATCTGTAAATTTTATATTTAGGTCTCTAAGAAATTTTTTAAAATTAATAAATGCAGATGAATAGACTCTTGGTCCATGTTCTGTAAATCTATTTTGAATACGATCTACTCTATGACAACCCCCTAATGATTCATTTTTATCTATAAGTAAAACATTTTTTCCAATTAACTCCTTTGCTAAAGTAATACCAGTAGGTCCACCGCCTATTATAATATAATCAAATGTTTTCATTTAATTTACTTTATTATTAACTTTTAAAAAATTAATTAGATTATTAATTGCAATAGTTCTCATATAAAAACTACATTTTTGTTCTTGACTCATTTCAGCAAATGTAAATAAATAGCCTTTAGGTTTAAATACAGCATCATATCCAAAACACTTTGTAGTACTATTAGGATAAACAATTTCACCTGTAGTAATACCTTTAAAAATTTCAATTTTACCTTTAGAATAGTATCCAATAACAGAAATACTATCAGCTTCTTTGCAGTCAAATGAATCTAACATTTTAGGTAATAAATTAGGATCTATATATTTAATATAAGGTCCTGGAAAATCATTAAAAGCTTTTATATTTAAACTAGTATCTTCTATAAAAAAATCTTCAGTACTTAATTCAGGAAAATAATTAAGTACTTGATCAAGTTTAAATTGTACAATTTCTTCAGGTGTTCCTTGAATTTCTTGTAAATCACAATTAAGAAAATCAATATGAATATTGTTTTTGTCAAAAATAGTTTTGACTTCTTGTTTTTTATAATTATTAGAACTAATAAAATACATCACTTGTTATTTAGTATATAGTATTTTAATAATATTTCAATTTAAAATATTAAATTTTTTACTTATTAATTGATGCCTAGAATACATAAAATACCAGAAGAGTATCTTAAAAAAATAGATACACCTATTTATAATATAATAGTACCTAAAACTATTAGTAATTTAATTAATCAAGAACAGTTTGAACAAATATTCCCATACACTAAAGCATCTTCTGTATTTACACATGATTCTAAACCATTTTGGCGACTTGAAGACTTGTATACAGCTGTATATATATTAAATACTAATAGTAATACTGATTTTCATAATTTCTGTAGTGACAATGATAACCCTACTATTAATTTATTAGAATTATGTGCATTCTTAGCCAATACACATCAAGAAACAGGTGACCCTTCTTTAGAAGCACCATATCCATGGGGATATCCTAAAGCTATTAAACAAGGATACTCTTATGAAGGCCCTGCTGGTGGTTGTATAGGTATAATGGAAGGATGTGTACCTACAGTATTATTTGGTAATACAGTTTTTAATTCAGAAAAAGAAGGGCCTTTAATAGAATTAAGTGAAAATGAAAAAAAAATTCTTCAAGTCAAAGAACCTGTTAGAGGTATACTTATTTCAATGACACCTATTAATCAGCCTCAATTTGGATTAGGTCAAGGTACAGGTAATGGTGCTGTATTAATAGATAATTACATTTCAGTCAGTGATAATGGTAAATTATGGGGAGATATAGATAATCGTCATTCAAATTTAGGATATATTTACCCTACATCTGAATACAAGTTAGATATTAAAGATAGGAATTATGCTTCCTTAGGTCCATATGCACAATATGGAGGTAGAGGTGCTATACAATTAAGTTACAATTATAACTATACAGAATGTAGTTTAGCATTATTTGGAGATTGCCGTCTTGTAAAATATCCTAATTTAATAACAACTACAGATCGTATTAATTTTAATGGTAATTCATATTATTTTGGGTTTCCTGGTATCAATCCTAATGGTAATAATCAATTACCAGAAGATATTGCCAAAACAACACCCCCTGCTAGAGTAATGGCATGGTTAACATGTTTATGGTTTTGGATGTCAAAAAATAGAAGTGGTCGTATAATATCATGTCATCAAGCAATGATGAATCCATTTGAAATAGGTATTACCACAGTAAATGCAATTATTAATAATCAATCTGGTTTAAAACCAGGAACATGGGCAAATAAAAAAATAGAATATTATAAAAGAATATGTAAAATTATGGGGATTGATCAAAATATAATTGAACAAAGTATTATCAGTCCTCCTAATAAATTAAGCAAATTAAATGAATAATTATACAGTATAACCATTTTCATTAAAATTTATTTTTACTAATTTATTATTTTCTATTATATAAGTAGTAGTATCACCTTCACTTTCAACTGGACCTGAATAGCTAAAATTAATATCATTACATGTTGTTTCATATTCATCTATAGAATAATAATAATCATTAGTATTAGTATCATAATTTATATAACCATTTATAATATCATATAATATACATTCTTTTGCATCTTTTTCTGTACGAAATATTTTATTTTCATATTTATATTTATTAAAATCATATGGGATTTTAGTATACTCAAATTTATATGGTATTATTTTATTCATATTTTCAGGAATTATTGTATAAAATACACCTCTAGAGTAATCAGGAGTATCACTATAACGTTTAAATGAACTTACACCTAAAACTTTTAATTTATTTATAGGTGATGCGAAAACAACTGTATTTGTATTTTTTTTAATAAAATGATTATATTTTATATTATATTTTATATTATATTTTATATTATATTTTATATTATATTCTATTTCTATTAAATTATTATTTTCAATTATATAAAACTTATCACAATATAATTGTGGATAATTTTTTTCTAAATCGCTAATATTATTAGACATTGTAATATCATAAAAACAATTATTTATATTAAAATCTTCAATATTTTCTAATTTATTATTTACTATATCTAGAAGCATCGCTTCTTTAATATCTTCATAATTATTAAGTATATTTTTACATATATAAGTATATTCTGGTATTTTAGAATATTCTTTATCAATTATATAAACATATCTATTTGAATAATTAAAAGGATCTATTCTAGGAATTTGAAATAAATTATAAATCATCTTTTAATTTAATATTTAAATATTTTAAATTAAACTTTTTTTGTTTTTTTGTTTTTTTGTTTTTTTTATTTTTTTTTGTTTTTTTTATTTTTTTTTGTTACATAAAGTAACTTATTTGTTCAATACTTCAACAATATTATAAAACACATTAGACCTTACAAGTTCACTTATTATACACCACATATTCTCAATACTACATAATCCATAATGTGATGAGAATCTAATAAAAATATTTTCATTAAATTCATATCCATGCAAATATGTAGTTTTAAATGTTTCGCAAAAAGAATTTTCACAATGCACAAATTTACTTATATTGACAAAAAATACATGACAACGATACATCACTCCTTCATGCAGGTTATTATATGAAAAATTCAAAGTATTTTCAAAATCTATTGCGGGTACATAAACTAATTTCTTTGTTTCTTCATACAATTCACGAGATGCTGCTTCAGTATACAATTCATTTTCTTCAACTGTGCCACATACAAATGTCCATTCTTTATATTTTTTTGCAAAACAAGTTAAAAACTTCATTTCATTCTGTAAATTAATGGTATAAGGAATTACAATTACTTTCCTATATTTATAGAATGAAATAGAGTTACGAGATGAAATATATTGATACATTGTATTTTTATTTAAAGTATCAATTTGTTTCACGATAGCCATAAAATCAGAGTTCATGATGAGTGTACTAAAATAATTTTTCTGTTTTTCTTGAGAGTACACCAATTTTATAAGTATGTTATTTTTATTTTAAATTTTTTATTTAATAATTTTGACTAAGTATATACTTAATTTTTTAAAACCATGTAATACAATTTTCAAGTATATCATATAAAGAGTATTCTTGAATAGCAGAAAAACAATCATTAACACCAAATGATAAAAATATAGAATTATTTTTAATAACAAAACCAGAACAAAATTCAATAGGTATATACGATTCTGTTATAATATCAAATTTTTTAGTCATACCAACTATATTAAATGGAGGTTTTGCTTCAAATATATAAATAAAATTTTTACGAATAAGTGCATTTGAGTTAGTAATATTTATATGCGCTATAGTAATATAATAATCTTTATTGTTGTAATTTATCAATTGTGCAGGAGCACCATTACCTATTTTATTGTTTTTATAAAAGAAATTACTACTATTAGTAGTATATACACCTTGGCAATATCCTGTATTAGTATATTTAAGTATCTTATGTGGAAATACAGAATATATAAAATATAATTCATTTTTATATACAAATGGCATCCAGTTTTTTTCTATCACATTCATATTGTCAGTATAAAGTCTAATAATATTATTTGGATTGTTTATACTAAATATTACAGGATAATGACCACAATTACCTTTTAAATTGCCTCTATAATGAGCATAAATATAATATTCATTATTGTAATAAAATATTCTAGGATCTTCTAAACCTGCATTAGATATATCGCATAAATTACTATTATTAAAACGATCTATTATATCTATATGCAAATTTTGAAATGTATCTGTTAATTTAAAATAAAGAATACAACTAAAAGAATCATGTATTTTTTTATTTAACTGTTTAAATTTTAATGTTACAGCATTATTAATATTGTGTTTTTGTTGTAGATTTTCTATTTTTTTACATTCAGAAACAGTAACACTAGAACATCTAGTTACACCTATAATATTTTTATTTTTGTCTAAAAATATAGATGGATTATAACAATAGATTGGTATATTAGTATTTTGTAAATAGTAAGGTCCTAAATTTAAATATTGCACATTACCTTTTTTAGCATTATAAATACAATCAAAGTAATTATAGTATTTAGTATAAAATTCTATTGTTATTAATGTACATATTAAAAATATTAAAATTATCAATAGAATATCTTTCATTAATAATAAAATAGAAAAAAAATGTAAATTAATTACTAAATTAGATACTATTAAGTATCAAATTGGTAATATTTGTAATAACAGTTGTATAATCATAACAAAAAATATATAAAGGTTTATTATCCCATTTTATAGAATCTCGTTTAATATTAGTAGGTTTTGTATTATTATACATAGTTTCTTTTAAATAATTATTATATTTAATAATACAAGTATACACATTTTTAATATCACATGTATCCCAATTAATATGTAATGAACTCAAAAAATTTGTAATAGTTGTATCATTAAAATTACCACTATTTGGATTGTTAGTCTTAACAAAAAAATATTTATATTCTTTTTTAAATATATCTGCAATAGTAGTAATTTTAAACTTTTTTATATCTGTCATTTCTTCAATTAAATCAGGAACAGTCATTTGAGAATTGATTCTTTTGAATTCTTGAATAATAAGATTTTCGTCTTTAGTTGTAAATATTTCACATTCAAAATTAATATCACAACCATGTTTTTCATATAGATATTTAGCTGTATTAAATCTATGAAAACCGTCATATACAAAATAATCTTCTCCGTTATACCATACATTAATAACACCGTCTAAATATTTACAACCACGATCTCTCATAGATTTTACAAATAAATCAACCCTTTCTTCTGAATAATATCTATTTTTGTCCCAATTTCTAAGAGTAATATTATTATTAATTAAATAACTATAGCTAATTAAATATCTCTTTTTAGTTAAATCAATAGAATATAATTCTTTAAAACAAGAAAGAGGCGTCATTGAGTGTAATTAAGTGTAATTAATATTTAAAATTAAATTTTTTATTTAATCTATAATCTATAATCTATATTTAGATATTTATAATAATTAGTAACATAATTTTGAAAATTATTAAAATTGCATTCTAACATTTTTATATTAACATAATGAATGAAATAATTTATATTATTATGAGCTTGATTAGATTGAACCATTGCTATTGTAGTTTTAATAGGACGTTTTCTATAATCTGGTATAATAGAATATAAATAATTGTGTTTAAAATTATGTTTTAATATATATTTATTAGTAAATTGATATACATAATGATTTATATCATTTAATTTACCATTAATGTCACGATAACATACTGCGTTTATATTATTATATTTTATTATATCATGACTAAATATAGTTCTATATAAAAATGGGTATTTTTTGTAATTTATTTTTAACAAATTCTCTCGAGATATTCCATCATCAATACCTGATTTATAATATAATGCTAGCATACGGGATGTGTAATCTATTTTATAATTGTAATTTTCTCTAGAATTAAATAATGCATATGCCAAATACATTTTTATTTTTTTATCAGAAATATTTAAGTTTAAGATATCATTTAAATATAATACAGTTCGAGTATAACTATTATATCCTAATATATCACATATATTTAATAATATTTCATATGGTAATTGATTGAATGACATTATTAATTAAGTATTCAATTAAATATTATTTTAAATTTTTTAGTCAATTTGACTATGGATTCTCTTTAATTTTTTTCTATGTATTTTAGAAAGTATTGAAGTATCAGCACCTAGTTCAATTAAGTTGTAAATTACATCTAAATCTTTACAATATTGTATAGCATATATTAATGCAGTTTTATTATCAGAGTCTTTAGTATTAATATTTAAACTTAAAGATGCTAATTTATCTATTATATCTAAATCATCGCAATATTCTAAAGCATACATTAATATTGTTTTATTGTTAATATTTTTAATATTAATATTTGCACCTAATTCAATTAATTTGTTTATTACATCTGAATCTTGACAATATTGTAAAGCATACACTAACGGTGTTTCATTTGCGCAGTCTTTAGCATTAATATCTGCACCTAATTCAATTAATTTATATATTACTTCTAATTCTTGACAATACTCTAAAGCATACATTAATATTGGTTTATTATAACAGTCTTCGGCTCTAATATCTGCACCTAATTCGATTAATTTATATATTACTAAATCTTCACAAAATGTTAAAGCATACATTAATGGTGTTTTATTTTCATCGTCTTTAGCATGAATATCTGCACCTAGAGATAGTAATTTGTAAATTACTTCAGAATCTCGACAATAATGTAAAGCATACATTAATATTGTCATATTACCATTATCTTTAGCGTTAATATCTGCACCTAGAGATAGTAATTTGTAAATTACTTCCGAATCTAGATGATACATTAAAGCATACATTAACAATGTCATATTATAATTATCATTATCTTTTATATTAATATCTGCGCCTAGTTCTATTAAATTTTCAATCTGTTTTATATTTATTGTCTGATATGCTTTAAATAATTCTATAGGATTATGATGTATTAAAGAGTAATCATTTATATTGATTTTTTTAAAACAATAACAATATTTAGTTTTATCAGATTGCATGTAATTAGTTAATTAGTTAATTAGTTAATTAGTTAATTACTTATTTAATTAACTTTTATTTTAAATTTTTTTTAATTTAGTCGCTTTGACTAATAATTATTAATCTAAATCTATTGAAACAATACTATTTGCCTTATTTTGTATACTATATTTAGTTATATATAAAAATGGATATTTTTGTAAGTCAATTTTTAACAAATCAGATTTATGCAATCCGTCATCTATACCTGCATATTTAAATAAATTAATTTGATTATTAGTATAAGTATAAATAGTATGATAATCAGTTGATGTATTGTAAAGCATATATTTTCTACTTAAAGAAATACAATGTAATAAGTAATATTTTAATTTTGCATTGTTTATTTTAATATTAAAAATACTATGTATATTTATATAAGTTCTTATATATCCATAATCTGCTAAAATATCATTAATATATAATATAATTTCAAGTGGTAATTGTTTCATTAAAATAATTATTTAAATTAAATAATAAAAATTAAATTTATTTAAATGTATTTAAATTATTCAAGATTGAATGAGACAAAATTATAAGTATTAAATAATTGCAATTTTAATTTTAACATGACTTATAGCATACCTTTTATAGTAAAAAATGTTTTAAAATATGGTAATATAGAATCAGTTAAAGAATGTATAAAATTGTGTACATCTTCATATATATCATAATAATAGTATATATGAAGATATAGAATATTATACATTTACTGATAAACAAGAAGAAATACTTAAAATTTTAATAAAAGAGTATGGTGAATATATACATATACAAGATTTAAACTTATATAAATTAAAAATAATATAAACAAAATATACAGAGTATTTTATAGATGATAATATTATATTGATTATAGATGAGTATAATAATACTGATATATTAGATTTTATATATGTTTATTATAAACAAAATAATAAACTATTAGAATTATTAGACTTACTATTTCATATAAAACATATTGATATAGAGTATATTTATAAAAAATTAGAAATAATCTAGAAATACTAAATTTTGAATAATTTTTTTAATGTATATAAATAATGGAAACTATTAAAAAAAAATATACTACTTTTACAAATAGTAGAAGTGAAAAGATAAATTGTAATACAAAACTATCTTCTAAAGTTAGATTTTTTCCACATCAAGTATATGTTAAGGAATATTTTGAAGCAATTAAGAATAATGAATTATTACCTCAAAGAGGACTTCTAGTGTATCATGGATTAGGATCTGGTAAAACTATAACATCTATTATATCTAGTTCAATAAATAAAGACACTACAGATAGGGTATTAAATGAAATAATAGTATTGACACCTGCCTCGTTAAAAGAAAATTACAAATTAGAATTAAAGAAAGTAATTAAAAATGAAACGCAAATTAAAAAATACCATATTATATCATATAATACTGTTAAAGTACTTAAAGATATACAAAAAACTAGTCTTGATAATAAAATAATTATAATAGACGAAGCGCATAATTTATTTTCTATGATATCATCTGGTACAAAAATAGGTTATACTTTATATAATTTGTTTGTGCAAGCAAAAAATACATTTTTCATTTTATTATCAGGTACTCCTATTATAAATACACCATATGAATTATGTTTAATGTACAATTTATTAAGACCTGGTATTTTTGAATATAATAAAAATATTATAACAAGAGAACAGTTTATTGACACATACGTTATTAATAAAAATAATACAGAAAGATTTGCAAAACTAGTTATAGGCTTAACAAGTTATTTTCCAGGAGTAACTGATAAAGAAGTTTTTCCCAGTAGTAAAGAATATTCAGTCATTCTTTCTATGTCAAAAATACAGAAAGATAATTATGATAAATATAATGAATTAGAAGTAAGTAATGAGAATGTTATGAAAAAGAAAAATGTCAAATATAATGTTAATGGTAATAATGCAGATATTAATGATATATGGGATCTAAAAAAAATTAATAATAAAAATAAAATAGTATATATAAAAGATAATAATTTATATAAAATATATACTAGACAATTATGTAATTTTGGTATAATTAGTAAAAATGAAATAAAGAATATTAGAGATTTAGATTTAAAATATAACTTAGCTCAATATTCTCCTAAATATTCTAAATTGCTTAATTTAGTTAAAAATAGCCCAGGGCCTGTATTAATATATTCTAATTTTAAAGAAATAGGTATAGATATAATTGCAAGAATACTTGATGTTAATAAAATAAGTTATATTAAATGGACAGGTACTCAATCTCAAAAAGAACGTAATACAAATTTAATAAAATTTAACAGTAATGATAATAAATATGGTGATATAGCTAAATGTATATTAATTACAGCTGCGGGTGCAGAAGGTTTGTCATTAAAAAATGTAAGACAAGTTCATATTTTAGAACCTCATTGGAATATTAATAGAGAGCAGCAAGTCATAGGAAGAGCTATGAGAATATGTTCGCATCAAAGTCTGCCATTAAAAGACCGTAATGTCACAATTTATAAATATTATTGTAAATATAGTGATGATACGTTATCTACAGATTTATTTATTAAAAAACTATCAGAAACGAAATATGATATAATTAAAGAATTTTTAAAATTAGCTATTATAAGTTCATTTGATTGTAAAATGAGTAAAGCGAATGAATATATTAAAAGTTGTTTACTTTAATTTAAAAATTAAAAATTATTTTATATTAATAATAACAAAACTAATTAGTAACTATGAATAATAATGAAGTATCTAAAGTAAACAAAGAAATTAGTTATCCATATATAGATCAGCTTGTTGATACATTAGACTTATTAAAGTTGAAAGATTATATTAATAATAATGAAGATGATAATATTAATATATTTTTAAGTTTTATGATTTTATATATAAAAGTATGTAATATACTTAAAAATAAAAGTATAGAGTTAAGTAATGAAAATATAAAATATTTTATGGCTTTATATTTTAAAAAAACACATTTATTAGATATTATTACAAAATTAAAAAATATCAAACTAAACAAACTGATTACACAATAGTAATTATAATATAAAAAAATTTAAAAATAATTACTATAATTTAAATATATTAATTAACTACCTGACTTTTATAAAAAAACTATATAACAAATGTTCTCATTTTTTGAAGCCGCAAAAACTGTACAAAAGTATTCAAAGCTATTAAATCATGCAACTGAAATTATTAATTCTATTAATATTGATATTATTGTAACAGATACACTTATTGACTGTAAGATTAATGTTTTAAAGTATGAGTTTTCACTTCATTTTTCATTTTAAGCAGAATTACCCATACCTATATTAAATACCGTATTAAAATCATTTACTTTATCCGCCGGCTGAAGATATTCTAAAGGTACATTTCCAAGTATTTTAGGATATTCAGATTCTGATTCATTTAAAGGTTTAGGATTATAGCTATCTTGTACAATATTTTGTGGTAGACCTCTAGTGTCTACATTTTGCACAGGGGCTTCAAGACCTTTTTTAACTAAATCAGAATCCGGCATTTGTAAAGGATCTTTATTATCATTGATTGATATTAGTGTCATAGATTCAAAAAAATATTTATATAAACCATAAGTACCTAAAAGTACAAGTAAAATAAGTAAACTAGTATATACCAAATTCATTTAATATTATTATTACTTTATAAAAAAAATAATTAAAAATAAAATATATTTATAAACAAACTAGTTTTTCATGTTTAACAATTACTTTACTTGCAATATAAATTGGAATATCTAGTTTTTGCATTTTTAAACAAAAACTAACATCTTCACTACAAAAATCACTTATTTCTGTATCTTTAATATTAATAGTTATAGGATTAAACCAAGGATAATCTAATTTTTCAAAAACACCTTTAGCTATTAGCATAAAACCAAATCCTGTATAGTCTACTGTTTCAAAATCTGCCATATTTAAAGCATCATTTTTACTTAAAAATTTAAAAGTACCATGCTGTTTAAAATAAGAAATATCCATGTTTTTAACAACAGGGTAATGAGTACCGCCTTCCATTAAATAAAGACCTGATAAAATTTTAATATTATCTTTTAATATGATATTTTCTAACATATAAAAGAAATCGCTTTCATTAAAAACTATATCTGAATCAATCCAAAAAATATAGTCATAATCTTTACCGTTAAAAGGTAATTGCTTTTTCCCTTTTAAAACATCACCTACTAAACACATATTTCTAACATAATACACATTACTTGTATATTTATTTGATATATTAAAAATAATACTATATTCAATACATTTAATAAGTAACTTGGACCATGCCAATAAGAATTTATTACTAAAAGTTCTTCCAGGCAAACAAAAAATTATTTTTTTACCCTTAAATAAAGTATAATCATAATTCATTTATATTAATTAATAATAGTACTAAATTAGTACTTTAAATGAAATTACCTCAAGAAATATTTGAATATATTATAATGTTAAGTGACACTAATACGATTATTAAAAATAGACATTTATTAAGTAATTACACTTACATTCAAAGTTTAAATTATCCATTAGCTAATATTATTAAATATACAGATCTAGAAGCATTAAAATATAAAATAATATCAAATTCAACGATATCAAATACATTATTTAATAAAATAATATTATTAGCAAATGACAACAATATTTTATTACTATTAAATTTTTGTTATAATAATGATATTAGACATGATTTTATGACATTACATATTTTATTATGTTTAAAAGATAGTTATAATAAAATTAATACAATATTAAATATACTTTATAAAAATAATTATAAATTTTATTTATTCCATTATTATCTTGCAATTGAACTTAAAAATACTATATTTATGGATTTTTTATATAGTATTAATATTATACCTGATACATGTTTAATAAATGAAATAATAAGTTCTGAAGACTTTGAATTATTTTTATGGTTATATAAATATAATCTTTATACATATCATAATGTACTTTATAAAGTAGTTAAAACATTTAATAAAGAATATATTAAAAGTTGTTTAAAGTATATACCATTGCATACAGTTCATTGGACTGTAAAACAATTAAAAAATGATAATATAGACTATGAATTTATATTATGGGTACTTATAAATTGTTTAATAGAAGATCATTCATTATTTAGAAATAATTACTTAAATTTCATTTAAGGAAATAAAATTAGTATATATTATCTTAGTAGTACTCTTAGATGAAGATATAATTTATTCAATTATATCTCCATTCTTCCATGTAGTTAGGATGCTCTGCTTATAACGGGGCGAAACAGGTGCAAGTCCTGTATGGAGAAATAATTACGTAAATTTCATTTAAGTAATAAAAATAGATAAAGAAGGTATTAAAGAATAGAAACCTATTTCATATTCTAAGTACCCAAGAAATACAGCTGTATTATATAAAGGTAAATATTATACAAATAAACATTTTACAATTGAGCCGTATATCACAGCAATTAAAGTATCAGGCGAATCAAAGAACATTTGAAACTTATTGAATAGAATTAATTGTATTATGTAAGTTACTATACAATTCTTCTAATATTGGAATATAAGAAGAGTAATCAATAGTACAAGATTGACTATATTTAGTATTTATTTGTTTTTTCCCTTTATTTTTAGACTTAATAAAATCTATTAATAAAGTATAATTGTTTAAAAAATGTTTAGTAATGTATTCTTTCAAAATAGTACTATTTTCATTTTTTAAATAATCAATTAAAAGAAACTTTATATTTATATATCTAACAAAAGAGTTGTAATCTTCATTATCGTTACAATCAGGTTCATGTGTATAAGGTTTATTATCTAATATACTTATAATACTATAAATAATGGATTCAAATGACATTGAAATATTCCATCCATTACCAAATGTATTTAATATTGATAAACATACTTTTCCTAAACCATATAAATTAGGATGAATACGTATATTTGGATCAAAATTTAAAAATGTAAATACAGGCGGTTCGAATGGATAATTTATAAATTCTACTTTAAACTTTAAAAATGTGAAATTGTACAGTGAATCTATAGGACATTTTATGTATAAATAAATTAAATTTATATTAGAGTCATCATAATCTATACAATAATCACCTGATTCATTATTTTTCAAGTTAGATAATTCTTTTAAAAGACGTTTATTCATTAGAATTTGATGATATTTACATTTAAATTAAATTTTTTTTGTTTTTGTTTTTATTGTACATATATGTACATTTTATTTTGAATTAATCTTTTTTACAATCTTCACATATTAAAACGTATTTACCTATAGAAATACAGCCATTTTTTGTACAAATATATTCTTCACTATATAACAATTCAACGTAATCTTCGATTCCGCATTGTGTACATTTATTAATACAATTACACTTATTATTACAAGTGATGCAATTTTGATTACGGCAAATATACAGATTGCAGTAAGGGCATGATAAGCAAAGTTCAATAGACATTGATTACGTGTTCTTTAAGTTAAAGTTAAGTTTGTTTTGTTCTTTTAAACTAAAGACAATTATATTAAACCCTTATTATTTTTTTTAAATTTTTTTTAAGAAATTTATAAAGTTTATTCTAGTTGTATTATTATTTATAAATAATTTTTCAAATACATCAGGTTTATTAAGATATAAATTTATTAAAAATGTATTTATATAACTTTTTTTACATATATTAGGAGTATTATTAATATTTGCAGATACATTTTTTAATGCTAATACTAATTGTTTTTTACGTTTTACTAAACTTAATTGTGAAGGATTAGTCTTTTTAAGAAATTCAATTAAAGCTTTATTTGCATAAAATATACGAAACATTTTTGTTGTAAAATGTTTATTAATATTTTGAAGAAATTCATTAACAGATTTAGAATTAATAGTAATTATTTCATTCTTTTTTTTATAATAAAATACAAAGTCATCTAAACTTTTATTATATATCAGCCTTTGAATATTATTAATAATACTTGAGTCATTTATTCGACATGTATTAATAACACCTTTTTTACCTTTAAATTCTATAGACAATGATTTATTATTATCAGATAAATTTAAATGGCTTACTTTTATATTTGATATACCATAACTATTATATAATTTTTCATACTTTTCATTACCAATTCTAAATCCGCAATAAATAATTATTTTAAGTATTATACATATCATTTTATTTTTAGACATTATATTACTTTCAATACCACGATCAATTAATTTAATAATACTAGGTAACTTTTTTGCAAATAGTATAAGATATTTGAATTTTTGTTTATCAGCTTCTTCTCTCCATTCTTTTGAATATATAACTTGTTTCCTATTTTTTGTATCATAACCAATATATAATATTTTAGGAATAAATTTGTCTTCTTTACTGTTGTCATTTTTTGTATAATAATAAAATTCGACATTTTTATATGCAGGTGGAATTCGTAAAGATATCATATAATTTATAATATGATTGTCATTTATTTCTATACCATTTTTATCATAAACTATATTATTAATATGGTATTTTACTTTACCTTCATTACTACTTATTATGTCATTATCTTTTTTATAATAAATAATCATTCTTATTAATATTATAAAGAAAATAAAATAAGTTAACTTATATTTCATCTATATTTAATATACTTTCGGTGCTCAAATTACTTTCTGAAAACACAATTCCTTGAGAATTATCGGTAGAATCAGTTTCTCTATTTAATTCTCCTAAATAATAAAGTTTATTTACATGTTCAGGTGAATATTTATGAATTATATCTACAGTTTTTGATGTAAAATCTCTTTTAGAAACTAATACTATATCATCTATATTTAACCATATTCTATTTCTCATATTACCACGTAGAATACCTATAACTATTTCATCTGTATTAAGTAACTTTATTTGTATACTTTTACCACCCAAAATACTTATTACTTTTCCATATTCTGTATCTATTGTTTTAGTAATAAACGGCGTTTCTATAGTATTATATTTAGAGCCCATGCTCTTTGTTTTTTTACCACCAATTTTATTTTTCATTATAAAGTTAAGTACTACTATTATTATTATTTTAAATTAAATAACTTATTCTTATTACTTCGTAAAATTATAAAAATAAAGTAAGCTATATGTTGCATAAAAGTATTAATGAATTAATTAATGAATTAATTAATGAATTAATTTCTTAAATTTTTTAATCAATTCTATGTACTAAAGTACATGTAAGTAATATATAAAATTAAACTAAAATTTAATAGTAATGAAAAATATCCCAAATTCAATTTAAAAGTGTTGTAATCAAATGGTTCATTTGTTACATATCCTCTAGATTTATATTTCTCAACTCTAGACTTCGATTTCTTATTTAAAATTTTATATGAATCATTATAAAAATCTTTATGAATTATAAATTGAATTGTATTATAGTCAGTATTTAGATTAAGAGCAATTTTACAACAATCAATATCAAAATTATCAATTACAGTATGTATATTATCTTTAGGCATTGTAATATTAATAAGGTCCATATGTAGAGGTAAGTTTTGTAATTTAAAATATACTACATTCTCAATATATTTAATAGATCTATATTGATAAGCGATAGTATGTTTATTATAATTTGCATTATTATAATTATATACTATTTTATTTTTATCATTAATCATAGAGTCGCACATAGTATCAAATACAGAATTATTAACATATAAATCAATATCTTTATATATCCATTTTAATTGTTTATCTGGATTTTGGAAACAAGAATATAAATAAAGTACAAAACTACCTGATACAACAATGTCTTCATTAGGAATTATAGTATTTTGAAAATTTTTTACTTTTTGTAAAGTATAATACAAATTACTATTAATTGTCATAAGAGAGTCCATTGTAAATTCTTTGACATCATACTTAGTTTTATCAATAGTTAACATGTTTAATTTGTAATTTTATAGTAACAGTGCTATTATTTTAAATTTTTTAGTTTACAAGACTATTTAAAGATTCTTTATTAGAACCATAAGTTAGTAAATTTAAGTACATTTAAATGATCCACATAACCATAATGGAAAAAGTACTGGCCAAAGTAATCCAACAAATAGTGCTCCATTTACTGGTTGTTTTTGTTGGATTGATAGAATATACAATTCCTGAAATTACACCACCTGTTAAATATAGAATAGAGATAGGTAATGTAATAGGTAATATAGATACTGGAGACATTAGAACTATAGCGATTAATCCACATATTGCATGATTGCACATTATATTGTTTGTTAAGTATTACTTAATTAAAATAAAAATTTAAATTTTTTACATAAGCTAATAATAAATACAAATACAATCATGAATATAATTAATATATATACTGATGGTTCTGTAAAAAATAATTGTGGAAGTGCTAAAAGTAATGTATACGGCGGTATTGGTATTTACTCTCAAGAATTAAATTTAGAGTATTCAGAAAAAATACCAAATGCAACTAATAATAAAACAGAATTACATGCAATTTTAAAAACTTTACAATTACTTGAAGAAAAATACAATTTATTACTTAATAATCCAAATACTCAAATTAATATTTATTCAGATTCTATGTATTCAATAAATTGTATTACAAAATGGTATAAAACATGGGAAAAAAATAACTGGAAAACTAGTAATGGCAAAGACTGTAAAAATAAAGAATTAATTGAAAGTATAACTAATAAATTAAAAAAGTACAATTGTATTACTATTAAATATATCAAAGGTCATGCTAATAATGAAGGTAATGAAATTGCTGATAAATTAGCAAGAAATTGTTATTAAGAATCTAATGGTTGTATATTACCATTAAAATTAAATTTGCTTTTATTAATAATATCTAATACCTTAGCATTTGCAATGCTTACAATATTTGGATTATTAGAACTACCATGTAGTTGAAGAGGGACTCCGTATAATTCTATATATTTGTTTAGAGTTTTTAGCGTATTAGGAAAATTTTTATTATTAAAACATTGCATATTATCATCATTATTATAAATAGTATCTAAAAATGAAGTTTTAACTTCGACATTGTTTAAATCATATATATCTTCACATGATAGTGTAGATAATTCATATTGTTCATATTTTAAATAATAATATTTTCTAATATTATTAGGTGATACACGTATATATTCTGGTAAAGTATCTATAGTTGTATTATCTGAAATTTCAGTTACATTAGTTTGATATCTAAAACTTTTTAAAGCAATACTACGTATCTTTTTTTCAAAATATTTAGTTTCTACTTCATTTTCTTCTATTACTAGATTTTTAGTTTCTACTTTATTTTCTTTTACTTCTTCTGCTTTTTTTTCTATTACTTCTACTTCTTTGTTTACTTCAATTACCTTATTTTTATTATCTACTCCATTTTTAGTATTATTATATTCAATTATATCATCTATAATAATGTTTAGATTGTTATTAGAATTAGATAATTTATATAAATCTGCAAATGAAAGTTTAATGTTTAGTAAATTATCCTTTAATTTAGTAATAAGGAATTCATCTAATATACAGTCTTTAACAAATTGAATATACTCAATAATTTCATCAATTGTACAGTATGTATAATGTATATGTAAATCCATGCGACCACCTCTAATAAGTGCTTTATCTAATAATTCAGGATGATTACATGTAATTACAATCATTCTGCCAGGATATTCTACTGTACCATCTAATAGAGTCAATAAATGTCCTAAAGTAATTTGATATTCAGAAATTACATCTGAACTAATTTCTTCATTACATCCATCATCTTTATTCTTTAAAGAACGGTCTTTTACAATATCACCAAATGTATCTATTTCTTCAAGTACATAAAGTCTTTTACTAATAGGGATATAAATTTGTTTGATATCATCACTTTTTTTTGTATCACTAATAGTTAAATGTTCATTTGTTAATAGATTAATTAATTGTTCAGCAGTTTTAATATGATTAAATGATACATTAATGATATGTCTTTGTGTATAATTAGCAATAGCCTTAATAGCACTTGTTTTACCAGTACCAGGTAATCCTGAAAGTAATAAAGTCATATGATATGGAATACCTTTAGATTCATACCATAATTTATTTTCATTAAAGAACTTAATTTTATCTTTAATAAGTTTTGAATTATTACCAATAATATTATCAAAAGATTTGTTTGTATTATATTTATAATAATATAATGGGATATTTTTAGGTAATTGTTGATAATATGCTTCTAATTGCATTTGATTTTTTTTACCAGTTAAAGTATCAATCATAGGTATTTTTGTAGTATTATTACCTATAAATGGTTCAAATAAATAAATATTATTGTTAAACTTATTAGCATTTTTACTATTATATTCTAACTCAAATAAAAAGTTATAAATATCTTTATGTTGCATAGTTTCTGAAAATAAAATAATTTGGCATCTAGCTATATCATTAGTATTAGTATACATTAATTCTTTTACTTTACAATATAGTCCATTTGTAATTTCATATACTTTATTAATTTCAAGTTTAGGCATATATGAATTTCTAATCATAGATGTTTCATTAATAGATGGTACAGTTGTTAAATATTCAAATAAATATTTCATATATCTATAATTACTTTCATTATCATTATAAAGAGTATAAGTTACTTTATTTTTATCATCTTTATATTCAGAATAATACATATTAAAATAATAAACTTCAGGTTTAGAATTATATTTTACTATACTACTGTCTTTTTCATTATCTTTATATTTCTTTGTATTTTCTAAATCGCTTTTAAGTTCATTTTTAATTGAATTATCAGAACCGTAATAGTAATTTATAAATAATGAATATAACATACTAACATTAAACATATTAATTATAAAATTAATAAACTGTTTTATATAAGTATCAAGTTTATTAGCACTTGTAATCATTAATATACTAACAATTTTATCAAATATACTTAATGCTAAAGTATATAAATTATCTGTATTCATTGTTTTCATATTTTGCATAAATAAAAGAGTATTTATATTACTTGAATCCATTGATTAATTAACTACTTAAGTAAATAATTTCTTAAATAAATTTAAAAAATTATCCAATTACTTAAGTAATCACCAAAGTAATTATATGGAATATTTTAATACTAAATCTGTTTTTATATTTGATTTAGATGACACATTGTACTTACGTCTAAATAGAGACCTTGATTATACACAAAATTACTATACTAAAGTAAATGGTTTTCTAAATAAATTAAAAGAAAATAATAAGAAAATTTACTTATTAACATATAATGCTGATCCAAATATATATCTAGACAAAATAAATATCAATATTAGTATATTTAATGAAATAATAAAACCAGAATTAATTACTATAGATGTTTTTGAACATAAAAAAGATCCTAACTTTAAAACAAGAATTGTTTGTGATAATACATATATTTATAATAATAAATGGTATGATATAGAAAATCTTATTAAAGAAAATAATTACAATAAAGAAGATATAGTATTTTTTGATAATGACACTTTTTTGGTTAACAAAGTAAAAGAATTAAATGTTGATTCTATATTAGTAGATCCATTTAAAGGTATTAAATTATAATAATATAAATGTATGAGCTCTTAATAAATAAAAATAAAATTAAAGACTATTATAATTTATTTAATGAATTTATTAATAATCCTAAAGAATCAGAATTAGATATATATAAAGAAGGTAAACTTCATTATATAACTTATTTAGAGTTAGAATCTGATAATTATTATCTTATATATCCAAATAGTATGGGTATTGAATTTATGTCAATTGATAGTCTTGAAATATGGAAAGTTTATAAATTAAGTGAAAATAAATTCCATATTTTAGTATATTCTAAAAAAAACAAATGTATATCGAATGATGTACTTAAAATTTTAAATGTTAGTTATAATTATATTACTAATTCATATTATTTATCACATTATTATGATATTAATAATAATTTAAATGAAAAAAAAGTATTTACATCATCTTGTACAGATTATATAGGTATTAAAATTAAAAATTATACAGATATATTGTTGTAATTTTAATATTTTACTATAAATAACGTAATTAAAAGGAATAATTCCTTTAATATTATTCCCATAAATAATCTTCATTACATGCATTATTATCTAATAATTCAATACTACCTCTTACAACTTCTTTATTAACATAATCAGTTGCTATAATAGTAAATGAACGCATTATATCATTTAATTCTTCATATGTCCATTTATTATTATCAGACTGATATACATCAATTATAATACTATTATAAATACCTGTATAATAGTAATCTTTATCCCATAAATTTACTCGAAATCTTAAAGATTTATTATTTATTTCTCCAAGACCTGGTCCGCATGTTATTTCTTTAATAATATTTAAGTTTTTATTAGATTCTAATATACAATGTTTTTTAATATCAGAAAGAATACTGTCATTAAAATTTTCATTTGAAGAAAATGACATTTCAATATGTTTTTTTAATTTTTTAAATTTATTAAAATGTTTTTTATCAGATAAGTCGTCAATGTAAAATCTTAATCTATGTGTATAATTATCTAATAATGTTGTCATATATATTTTTTTAATTTATTTATTAAAAATTAAATTTTTTAGAAATAGTATTATTTAAATAAGTAATAGTAATAATAATACTAATATTATTATTACTTAAATGAATATAGTAAAAATAGAATTACATGATATTATAACTAAAGATAAAAAGAGATATAATATAAATAATCAATTTGATATGCCTAGTAATTATGAAACTGTATTACAACAAACTTATTTTAATAAATATAAACATCTTAAAAGTTATAAAGAAATCATAATTCCTATTAAATCATGGATGTATGATGCGCATAAAATAAGTAATATAACAGGCAAATTTCCAAATCAATTTATTGAAGAATTAGAAGAATATATAACAAAATACAATATATTATTTGATAAAGAATATTTTGTTAGAACAGAAAATGTTAGTTTAAAATATGGTAAAAAGATATATAATAATACTAAAGATATCATTATTGATATTATTACATCACCAAATAGACATACGCCATTAAATAAAAAAGTAAAAGAGCTTATACTGTATCTTATAGAACCTGTAGAAATAGATAAAAATTTAGAATTTAGAGTATTTGTATATAATAATAAAGTAACAGCTATAAGTCAACAATTTATATATCAAAAAAATACTATAATTACAGACAATAATGTATTATCAATATGTAATAAAATAGTAGAATATATCTATAATCACATTATACCATATATAAATCATATTAAAAATTATACTATAGATTTAGCTATAGTAAATAATAATGTTTATTTTATAGAATTAAATTCATATGGAGCTGAATATGCAGCAGGTTCTGCCTTATTTCATTGGATAATAGATAAGGATATTTTAGAAGGAATCAAACCTTTCGAATTTAGATATACTATTTAAATTTATTTAATATTATGTATAATTTTATAACACAGTAGTTCTTTTATTTTTTATCTATATTTCCATATTCTAATAGTTTTTAAAAGAATTAACATTACAATTTTATATATGATGTTAATTCTTTTTTTAATTGTATAAAATATTGTATATAAAAGCATATTTACTATCATGATTTAAATAAAATATATTTTACCTGTATTTTGTACATATATAAATTCTGATGTATATAAAGGTTCACCATTTTTATCTTTACCATTTTGAAATATTTTTAAAACATTTTTAATCTCATTATCATTACATGATTTAGCTTCCGGAAGTTTTGTTTTTAATTCACCTAATGGTATATCATTTCTTTTATAATGTCTAAATCTCCAGTCTGTAGCTATATCAGCATATTTTATAAATTCATTAAATAATTTTCCAGGAACACAATAAGTTTTATCCATTTTAAGTTTCTAATATATTTAATCTTTTAAATAATGTCAAAGTGGTTTGACATTTGAATAGTTATACGAAGTATGATTTTTTATTTTACTCCAAACACAATTATATTTACAATCATTAACGCTTTCCGATACAAGTTTGTTTTCATAATTGCATTTATGAAATGCATGACCTTTATGACATAATTGCGAACCTCCATCATATACTCCAGTAATTAATCTAGAATTACATTTAGAACATAAACTATTAATCATTTACTATATATTTAGTATAAAGTATTTAGTATAAATAAATCAAATAAACGCATTAATAATATGAGTATTATTTGAATTATAAATGGATAAAATGATATAAAACAAAATTATGAATGAAAAGAAGAAATGAGTATCTCATAATATATTTAGGTAAATCATAAATTATATTCTAATTATTTAATTAAATCATGTTTAGATATATTATTATCAGAAAAATAATTAAATCGTATATCTATATCTAATATAGTTTTAGGATTTCTATGTAAAATATAATAATCTTCTATCCAATGATACAAACCACTACTTGAATTAGCCCATGCTCCAAAACTATTAAACTCTATAAGCTGATCATATTCATTAGAACTAGTACCAAGAGAAACATCCATAATAACATCATCAAATGGTATTAAATATAATATATTATTCATCAAATCAACGACCCTGTTAATTATTTCAATTTTTTCTAAATTGCATATTTTATAATCATTTTGACATATAGCAGTAATTTTCCTATTATATATAAAACATCTAAATTCATATCCTGTTTCAATAGTTTTACTCCATTTTCTTAAAACCAATTGTGGTTTATCTAATTTATAGATTTTAGCTAATTCTATAGATTTATTACATCTTTCACAATCTAATATATTTAAAATTTCTTGAAAATTTGTAATAGGCTTTATATATTTTGGGGATAAACTTGTTAATCGTATAAATGTATAACCATTTTTAATATCAATTTCAATATTATTTTTAATATCTGCATTATTTAAGTTATCTAAATTATAAAATTTAGATTTAGGTGTATAAATACAATCTTGATACCAATAATTCATATGAAATGAAAAAATATACATTATTCTTAAACGTTCTTGGTTATAAATTGAAAATGGTATATTATTTATATCTTGAAATATATTATCGTCTATAAATAATTCAATATATTTTTTTGGTATTTTAATTTTACCATTTTTGTGTACAAATGGGATATAGTCAAAAAATTGACAATCTTTATCAAAATAAATATCCATTAATTAACATATATAATACAAATAATTTAAATAAACGTGTATATAAGAGTATTTGAATTATAATCAATTTACTTACATTATTATAGTCGTATTAGCTATGCTATATATATATAATATAGTCAATGAGGGGTTGGGGGTACTATAATGTATTATGGGAAATCATAAATCAATTGATTTATGAATTACCATAACACATTTTGGTACCCCCCCATTTAAGCAGTTTTTATCATTTACTATCCTTATTCTTCATCGAATAAGAATTTACCTGTCAATAAATAATGTTCTATATTTGCATTTTCAATTTCAATTTCATTTTCTGAAAATTCATCTTCATGCAATCTATGCTTTGATAGTAAATAATTATATACATTTTTATTTAAGAAATATTTTATATAAAAGTATAAATGTCTTTAAATATTTCTGAACAAAACATTGTTATAGACTTAATCAATAAAATTAGAATTAAATTTTACACAAATCCTAATAAAATTGATATAAATCCTGGTAAAATTTTGTATATAACTGATTTTATATTTAAAGAATTAAATAAATATGAATTGGAATCAGAATATATAAAAATATCTCAATGTATATTAAAAAACTTAATGGAATATTATCCAGATAATATTTTAGATAAAGAACAAATTGATTACTTTATTGATATATTACTTTATGATTTTTATAAAGTATTAAATTTTTAATTTATATAGTCTTACATATATACATTTTTATTTAAGAATATAATTTTAATAAGTAATAAATAAAAATGCTATATTGTTCATTAAAAGCAAAGTTATTCCCTATTACTAGTTCTTATAATAAATGTATATTAGGATTTAATGAACTTGATATATTTAAAGTTCATACAAATCAAGATAAATTTAAAGATTTTGATAATAAAGAATTTGCAGAAGATTCTTCAAAAAATAATTATCAATTTATACAAACGCCTCTTCATGGTAGATTACAAAATAGTATTATATGCAGAATTCCAAAGCATGTTATATTTCCAAAAGATAGTGATAATTTAGTATTAAAAATTCATATGTATATAGATAATAATTTGATTGAAACTTTTACTTTTGATAATAGTATATCAAAATTAGATTTAACTGTACCAAGAGATGCTGATTTAGATATAATTTCTGAAGATTTAATGAAATATAAAGTAGGAAATTTATCTGGTAATTCTGCTTATTTTGTATTTGAACATAGTCTATATTTTTATTCATATGGTGGAGAACCTGAAATTTATTTAAAAGTTGCTGAATTTGAAACTAAAAGAAAAGAATTAGAATGGTATAAAGTAAATGTAAATCCTACATATGATATAGAAGATAGACTTGCAAAAGACTTAGAAGCTGAAAAAATGGAGAATGGGATAATATTAAAAAGATACTTTAATTATAAAATTACTTAAGTGTTAATTTAAAAGTCTCAAACTATTTTTCAGTTTAGTAAATATATTTTCTTTAGTATCTTTAAGTATTTTTAATCTATAAATAATATCTTCAGAATATCCATTTTGTAAAGCATAATCAATTGCTTGTTTACCTGTGTCATCTTTTATAGTAATATCAGGGTTGTATTCTAATATTAAATATATAATATCATTACTACAATTATATTTTAACGCTAAATGTAATATAGGTAAACTATTTCTTAATACTATATTTTTAGCTATAAATAACTTAATATCTATAATATATAGTAATTTTTTAATTATTTTAATATCTAGATTGGATAATATACCATATAATAATGGATTAAATACAATATGAAACGGCAGTTTATTACATAAAAATTTACTATAGTTACTATTATATGGTATATTATCAATAATATATTCTATTAATTCAATATCATTTGGATGTTCTAAAATAAGATAATTAAGAAAACATATATAATATGTATAAGTTGTCCATAAAAAATTACATGTCATTTTATCATAATTATACACAATATTTTTAAATAATTCTGAATCTTTTTTAATACATCCTTGCTTTAAATCATTGTAAAAATTATTATATTTTTTATAAATCTCACATTTATATTTAGATATATCTCCCATTAGTATATATGTCATTTTAAATTAAAATTTATTAATATTAAAATCTTAAACTAAATATTATTAGTAATTATATACAAACTTTTTTAATATTTTTAATATATTCATTTATTCTTTCATCTTTTGATTTTGACATTAATAACATTTTTTCATCTATTGAATTTGTTTCAAGTAGTCTTGTAATATTTAAATAATCGATGTATCTGAGTTTAGGTTTAATTAATATTAAAAAATATACATTAACATTTCTTTTAGATTCTGATAATTTAGTATGAGAATTATATCTAACAGCTCTACCTATAACTTGTTTTAATTTTTCATTATTCCAATGAGGTTCTAATACTATTACATTTCTTGTTTCTTTAAGATCAAGTCCTTCTCCACCTGCAGATGAAATCAACAGGATGTCAAATTCATTATTATTATAACTATTAACTATTTCTGTTCTTTTTTTTAATGGTAAAGTACCATCTATTACTTCTGTTCTTATTTTTTTCTTAGCAAATAATTCTTGTAATTGATATATACCAGAATCTTTCCAAAATGAATAAATTAATGTTTTTTGCGGATTAGAAGTGTATTTATTAACTATCCATTCAAATTTAGGTGACAACTCAAATAATTTATTAGTACTTCTACGTAATCCATTTAAAAACACAGTATAATCTTTTTCTTTGAAATTTTTAGGTAATTTTGCAGTTTGTTCTGTTTCCATATACATATAATCAATATAATACTTTTGTGTCATTTCTAATTTAATATAATGTATATTTGTTTTAGGATAATGTATTTCTAATTCATCTGTTGGTACATTATAACATGATATTTTATTTTTAAGATTTTCTAAATTATATAAAGATTTTTCACCTGAAGAGTAATTAGTTTTATTAAGTATTGCTATAATACTTGAAAAATCTATAACTGAATTGATCATAGGTGTAGCTGACATTATAATTACTCTACTTGCTCCATTTAAACTTTTAATAAGTATTCTAGTAGTTCTTGTATCATTTCTATAATTATGTATTTCATCACAAATTACTATTTTATTTTTCAAATACATAGAATCCTTTTTCAAAATTGAAAATAATTTACCATAACTTAAGATTTCAAAATCTTCTTCTTTTAATCCTAAAAACTTAATTTCTTTATAAAAATTGTTGATTATACTTAATGGTGTGATAATAGTAATTTTATCAGTATTTTTTGTTTGTACTTTATATAAATACCCTAAACTTATACCTGTAATAGTTTTACCACTACCTAATGAATGATATATAAATATACGATCTACTATCTTTATATTAGTTTCAATATGTTCTATAAGTTCTCTTTGATGTTTCTTTAGTTTATTTAAAATACTATTCATTGATTACTATTAAGTATTAAAATAATTATATTTTTATTTAAGAAAAAATAGTTTAATAATATAAATACTAGAATTATCAAAACTATGCTCTATATGTAAAGAATATTATATTTACGAATATGATGATAAAGGTACAATGGACTGTATTAATAAACAGCAATATTTGGAAATGATAATGAATAATAGTATATTTTCTAATATACTACTATGTTATAACATATTTTATTATCCTAAAATGGATAAAAGATATTATTTAATAATAATAATTCTACATATCTATTATATACATATAATTATAATTATGTTAATATTAATATTCTAAAATATGTGCACAGCTTAAATAAAGATATTGATGATTAATCATCATCACTAAAATCTTCAAAACATATTTTACATAACCCTTTATTATAACACCAACGTTTTTCGCAATAATTATATGGATAATTTAATTTATACCATAATGTTTTTATACCACAACTTGAACATTTGATTTTACATGAACATTTTTTTATTTTATTATCAACTTGTACAGTTTTGATGTCACAATAATTAATACAATTATAACACGAATCGTAACATATAATACATGGTTTTGTCATATTACAATTATTTTTTATACATGTTTTTACAAGATTTCTTGGAATATTTACAATATTTAATTCTAAAAACATAAATTGTAAATATTTATCTGAAATATTTAGATTTTTATTATTCAAAGTATACAGAATTGTTTTTTCAAATTTTATATATTCTTTACTATCAATTTTAGAATATATTATTTTTGATTTTGTAAATTCTAATACATCTTTTTTTGTATGATAAAATTTTGACATAAAAGTATAAATATTTATCAAAATTTTATCAAGAAAATCATCTTCTATATCAGATACATTATTATTTAAAATATAATTATACACATATTTCACAACTTCTAAATTAGACATACAGCATGATGTAGTTAAAAAATATGGATTATATGAATAATATTTTAAAGATTGATTATTATCATTTGCATAATATAATTTTTTTTTGTTTTGATTATTATATTTATCATCGCGTATAGTATAATTATAACACAAATCATCAATATTTTTTGTATTTTTAACATTTTTTGTATTTTGTAAAAAATATATATTTTTAAACATATGTTCAATTATATGTACATTATTATGTTTAAAAATAATATTTATATATTTTATATCAATTTTGTCTGTATTTTTAAATATATATTGAAATAATACTTTGAAATATTCATAACTATCATTATGACTCAAAATTATTTCAAGTAATTTATATTCTAAATCAGACTGTTTTTTTGTTAACTCGATAAATTTACAAATAATATTTACACCAAATTCATAATTATATATTATTTTTTGCATATTTTTAAATGATGTATATTTGACCAATAAATGAAAATTTTTACTTAAATCTTCATCTTTACAATCATTCTCAATCAATTTATCAATAATTTTATTATATACATACAAACTACAATTTAAAGATACAGCATAAACAAGATTATTTGATTCAATTAAAATCTTATCAACAATTTCGATTGGTAGAGTATTCATGTTTCCCTTTGTATTTTCCTATAGTAAGGGGTTTTTATATTATTACCCTTTTTATTTTAAATTTTTTTTTCTTAAATAAAAATATTTGATTATTATAAAAAAGATATGATAATAATAAAAATTAGAATTCCTATTACATCATAGATTTTGGAGATTCTTAGGATATATGTAAAATAATTATATATTTTTATTTAAGAAAAAATAATTTAATAATATAAAATGCCAGAATTATCAAAACTATGCTCAGTATGTAAAGAATATTATAAATACGAATATGATGATGGATGTATAATAGAATGTATTTATCAATACACCTATTGTAAAAAATATAATAAAGTTATATTAGGTGAAATATGCGATTATTGCTGTTTAGAAATATTTGGAGATAATGATGATTAATAGTATATTATAATAGTGTTATAATAGTGTTATAATATACTATTATAATACTTAATAAAAAATTTAAATATAATATGGTAATATTATAATATTATAATATTATATATAGTTTATATCTAACAACATGAATACTCTTCCTATTGAATTAGTACAAGATATTATAATTAAATCTGATAATCTTATATATGCATTAACACTAAATGACTCCTATATTTATGATAATATAATTAAAAAATTGGTTTCATGTAATTTTGATGACTTATTTATTCAAAATAATATTCCATTACTTATTAAACATTTAGATTACAATATATTTGATATACTTCAAAAAAATAATGATTTTAATGGAATTATTGATAATTTTGCCGTTATTTTAAATAATGATACCACTCTTAGTTATAATTTTCTTTGTATAGTTTTAGAACACCGTGATTCTTATAAATATTTTAAATACTTTTATACTGCAAATGTTAATTTTTTAATATCACATAATAATGTAAATAAAATATTAAAATCATGCAATCTAGATATTATCAAATTCTTATTATTAAATAATTACTTTTTTAATAATACTAAAAAACATGATTTAAAAACTTATTATATAGGGAATGAGTATAAAATTTTGAAATATAACTATAAAGATGATCTTAATTCTGCTTTAAGTTATTTTTCTTATAATCCTTGTTTTTTTACAACAGCATGTTGCTTATCAAATTTAGAAATTATTACATATATATACAATTATATAGACAGATATAGAGATTCAAAACATTTTATTAGAAATCTATTTATTAAAATACATAATTTTATAAATTTATATTATCCTAAAAATATAGAAATTATTACATTTTTACAATCAAAAATTAATAATAAAATAGTTATTCCTTTAAAAGAACATTCACGATTTAAAACTATTACATTACGTTGTTTAAATCCTGATACTAATAGTAATACTGATATTTTTTTAGAAAATTACATCAATTTCTTTTCTTCCAAATATTTAACTTTTATAAATTATTCTATAAAATTCCCTAATATATGTATTCAAAATAATTGTAAGTATCCTGTATTATGTCCTATATGTAAATTATGTCATAACTGTAGTAATTTAAATTACATTTGTAATTGTAAAAGTAGATGTTTTTTATGTAATTCTAAAATGTATACAACAGAATTAGTATATAGCAATCCTTTAAATAGTAAAAATAATTTTACGGGTATATGTTATCCATGTTTAGAAGACTTTGATTAATATGGGATTTTACCTATATTAAGAAGTGTCATACCTACAATAACTAAAAAGAGCCCTGAATACTGGTACATATTTGATAATTTTTCTTTTAATAATAATACTGCAAGTCCACTTTCTAATATTAAACCCAAACCTTCCCATAATACATTTGTATACATAACATTAGAAACACGTAGTAATGCAACTAGTACAAATGTCATTGAAATATAACTTATAATACCTAAAATACCATAATAAAGTTTATCTGTTCTTGCATAAAATTTTAAACTGGAATCTCCAGAAAATTCAAAAAAACTACCTAAAAATAATAATAGATAATAAATTATTCTTTTCATAAATTACTGCTTCTTACATTAAACTATTAAAAAAATAATAATTAATCATGTTAGGTAAATTATTAATAAAAATAAGACAAGAATTTAAAATAATCTAGATACAATGTCTATACTATATATTATACTCCTGTTGAACCAAAACCGCCTAAACCTCTATTAGTATTAATATTTAACTTATTATTATCTAGCAAGTCTACTTTAAAAGAATCCAATGTCGGTGTTGTACATTGAAATAGTCTAGTTCCTTTCTCAATAATAAAATCTTCATTTTTAATATTATCAACAACAACCTTTAATGTATTTCTATATTCACAATCAATTAGACCTACACTATTAGCCATTCTTAAAGATGTCTTATAAATACTACTTCTAGGTAAAACTAAATAACCATGAGTATTCATAAAACGATAATCATGTCTCATTGTAAATAAACCAGGTGTTGTTAAAATAATAGTAACTTTTAAATCAATCATCATTGTACTATTTGCAGGTACAGTAATAGTATCAGGAAAGTATAAATCTAATCCTGAATCCGATGAGATATGTTCCGGTTCAATATATTTTTGATGATACATATTATATAAATCACTATTAGATGTATCTAAATAAATTTCAAAAGTATATTTGCTCATTTGATTTGTTAGTTAATTTATTAAAAAATTATTTTTTTAAATTTTTTTATTTAAAGGTTAATTAAAGTAATTAATTATGGATATATATACATTTGAAATAAATATTGTAAATGATGCTAAAATACTTTTATCTATTAAAAGAACTTATGAGTATTTAAAATCAAATTTAGACGATGACTTATTATTTATTGAAGTATTAGATAAAACATCAGAACTATTTACTACATTACAAACTATTATAGAAAATTATAATAATAAATACTATGAATATTATAAAGCTTTTTTAAATAATAAACTTATTTACAATAATATAAATAATTTAGTTATACTTAAAAAATATGATTCTTTGTTAACCTGGGTTACTAATGTAAGTAAAATATGTATTGAATTAGATAAATATATAAATACACAAATATTTAGTAATATATTGACAATTTAAGAAATTAATTAATCAGCTATGTTTAAACTGTATTCTTTATCAATAGAAATTATATATCTAATATATTCTAAAATTATACTTAAAGATAAAAAGATATATTTAACTTTTGTATTGTAGATAAAAATTTCAAGTATTCCTGTAAAACTAAATTAAATACAAATTTAGAGCTTAATTTATAATATTATATTAATAAATCTAAAAATTACATTAATTATCTTGGTAAATATAGATATAATAGACATTATGCTAATAGTATATTTATAACAAAAAAAGAATAAGTGTATAGAATTAGTTCCACATTATTTTGATTATGGATTACGAATAATTGATAGAAGAAATAACTATTCAAATATACACAATTGGTCTTTTTACTATCAATATATAATAAATTATAGAATTCATAATATTTATTTGTACTTTACTTTAAAAAAATTACCTCCTTTTTATTTATTTTATAATAATGAATACAATAGTATTCTTGAATTTCTTAATAAAATGAAAGTTAAACACTAAATAATTCTTTACTAATAGTATCATCAAATAAATCTAATACTTGACCAACTGGTTTACCTATAGCATCTATATAGTATTTAGGATCTATTTTAAGATTATGTCTAACTGCATATTCAGGATCTTCTACTTTTTTAAATAAAGGAACATTTTTACCTTCTACTTTAATAAAAATATATGGTATTCTATCATTAGTTTTAGGAGGATTTTCTGGACATCTTTCTGTTAATTTTCTTGATAATACAACATGAGGCTGGTTTGGTTCTAATACGGTACCTTTAAATGTAACATGTATTTGTCCTTTAGCACGAGTAGTTTTAGGTATTTCAATAGGTATCTGAATAGGGTTGTCAATTAAAACTACTATATTATCATAATCATCTATAATAGCTTTGGTTACTTTGCATTCAATTACATCTGAATTTACATTTAAAATAATTGTAAAGTCTTGATTAATCTGACTAATATTAACAGCAGATGGTTTTTTAATAGTCAATTGTGTTTTTGAATTATTAATACCAATTAATTTAAATGGTCCTTTATGGTTATCAATTGTTTTTGTTTGATATGAATCATTTAACTTTTTAATAATAATAAACTTTGAGATGTCAATATTATTATTTTTAATTGAACTTACTAATTCACGGATTTCAGTTATATATTCATTAAGCCCTAACTGTCCTTTAGTTACAAATAAATCTATACCTTTATTAAATATTTCTGTAGCTAATTCACAGTTGTCTCTTCTTGTAGGTAAAAGTCCTTTACAGTGCTGCATATCATATTTTTCCATATTATTAGAATAATAACCTCCAAAATATCTTTTTTTAGATACTATAATAAATGGATAATATATTTTTTCATATTCAAGTGCAACTGGTTCTTTAAATAGTTTTTTAGTAATTTGTTTTGCAGCTTCCATACCATATTCTTTAGCTTCTTCTCTACATTTTATTTCTAATTTTCTTATACTTTCAATATATTTTTCTTTTATTTCAAGCCCATTTTTAATCTGTTCATTAAGTAATGTTAATTTACTTAAATTAGGCGTGTCAAATATAATAAATAATGAATCTGTATCACCATATATAACCTTGCTATTAGGATAATTTGTAAGAATAAAGTCTCTTGATTTTTCTAACATTATTCTTCCTATTGATGTTACACTTTCAGCAATAGGCTTACATGTTAACATTTGTGCTGCTAAAAACCCATATACAGAATTCATAGATACTTTGTAAGCTAATTGCATTTTATCATATATTTGTTTTTCAAATTCATCATTAGTTTGATACATCTTATTTTTATACATTTTTCTAGATTTAGCTAATTCTGCAAGTAAGTCGGGTAATATACTTTCTGTATTTTGTACAAAATAATGAATTTTCTCGCCGCATTTAACTTTCAAAATATCTAAATCTGAGTCATTTTCATAAATAGATTTATCTTTCTCTTTAATATAAGTAGTATAACATAAATTATTACTTCTAATAATAGATGGATATAGACTAGCAAAATCACATACAGTTACCGGTTGCATATATGCTCCTGTATCTGGTTCAAATACTGTAGCGCCTTGAAATGTGTCTTCTATATCTGTAATCTCTTTATTTTGTTCTTTTAAAGTTGGAAGAATATAATCTTTACTATTACAATATTTTAAAATTTGTGAAAATACTTTAATCTGCTGCCCTCTTTCTATTAAGAATTTAATAGGTACTAATGTAACATTTGACATACTAATTTGATTTTGTAATATAAATAATTTATCTACTAGTTTAATAGGTAATACAGAATCTTTTATACAATATTTAGCAATTAATTCAATATCTTCCGGATTACCTCTTTTGTATATTTCAAACATTTTATTATAATTTAAATCTTCCTTTTTTTCTTTTAAAAACCTTTCTGATATATAATTCAATGTATACATCTTTTCTTTGTATTCTCTTTGAATATAAATAAGAATATCAAAATTAATCCGTCCTGGTATACCTATACGTCTATATTTAGATGTACCATATGCACTAGAAGAAAATTCTTTTTCATAATAATATGCACAATAATTACATGGAGAATATCTAACATGGGTTTTTGAATTGAAAAGTTTTTTATCACAAATAGTACAATAAGTAGGATCTTCATTAATATGCGGTTTTATTCGTGATAATAAACTTAAAAATTTTTTTACAAATATTTTACCATATCTTTTAGCTCTTTCATATATATACCACCAATCAAACCAATCACCATTATAATGGTAAATAATATCTGGGTCTTCTTTTTCAATTAGTTTAGCCCAATGTAATATTAATTCTTGTTCAGTTTTGACACTTTTAATTTTAACTAAAGGATCATTTTTTAATAATTCATTACTACATTCTTTTATAGTTATAATATGTTTAAGTTTAAAATCATCATCTTGATAATTTTTAAAAGTTGTACCTATTTGAATAATAAGATCGCCTTCTATACTCGGATGTGGGAATTTGCCTGTAGATGAATTAGTTTCTATATCAAAACTACATTGATATAAAGGTGAATTTTGTGTCGTATCATAATAAGAAGTATTTTCAAAATGACATTCAATATTAATATTACATGTACTTTGAAGTAATTCATTATTCAAATAGTTGGTAACTTTTATACATCCAGAAGGTGTTAATTTTTTATAATGAATATATTTTAAAAATGTATTAAAATTAGCTTCATATAAATCACATTTAATACTAGATAAGTATTTAATAGCTTTATTATATTCTTTTAAATTATCAAATACTAATTTATGATATTTGAAATTATTATTTTTATTATAACCATAAAACTCTTTTTTAATAATATTAAATTTACTTAACATATTATTTACATCACAATTAACTCTTATTTTACCCATTAAAGAATTATCTGTATTTTTAACATAAAAATATGGCTTATAATTATTAATTTGCAATACAACTGATTTATTATCAAAAGTTCTTCCATATGCCAAAATAATATACTTCAAACTTTCTTCTATAATAATATCATTTTCATCCCAATCTATAACTTGAAATACTAATTCATTATCCATTTACTTATTTAAGTATAATATTTTTTTTAAATTAAATTTTTTAGTTCAAACTGAACTATTTTAATTTATATACTAATACAGTTACCCCATTATACTCATTTATTTCATTTTCAGTCAAATAATTACCCTCTATCATATTCCATTCAGAGTATAATTCATTAAAATCTGAGATTTCAATCAAGTCTAAATTAGTAGTAGATTTTTGTAATATATCAGCATCAATATAATTACAATCGCATGACATAATAATAATTGTATTTTTATATGTAGTTTTTATCTTTTCAAGTTTTTCAAGTATATCATTATTTATATTAAATATTGTTATAATTTGAATATTAGTATCTACATTATTTTCAGAAAGTATATCTTGTTTTATAATATTAATTGATTCGTTTTTTTTATATATAGGATTTTTTAATATTTTAGCTAATTTATTTTTACTAATATTTACAAAATCCTCGTTCATTGAATATATATTTACTTTTGTTACTGGAGTATCTAACCATTTTTGAATATCAAATGAATTATTAGTATTAATATCTATAACATTCTTATCTATACAATATTTACTTAAATACTCTCTTTTAATCCAATTATTAAATCTTTTGATATTAAAGAGAGTGTCATTATACTTAATCAATTCTAAATTAAATGGGTAAAGTATATTTTCTAAATTATCAATTCCTACATTTATAAAATTACCTCTAAATTTATCTTTTCTTTCTCTTACAACTTCAAATTTTTTAGAATTATAATTAAATGTACATTCATATACTGTATTATTATTCATTTTTTTAATATCATTTTCATCTGTAATTATACTTTTAATATTATGTCCATTTTTATTATATTCTAATATTATATTCTTATTAGTATCATCATAACAATACAAATATGCTAAATTTTTATTTTTTATATATATTTTAAAATCAATTGTATTTAATTCTCTTGGTTTCCATTTTAACTTTGTAAAAGTATTATATTCAGGTGTTAATATTATACCATCATGTTTAGTGTAATCTATATTACTAATCATTACATTTAATCCTTCATATAAATTTTCATAATTAAAGTAATCTAAAACAAATACTTCATTATAATCTTTGCATTTATTAATTGATAAAATTTCTTGTACAACATGCATTCTTGTTTCAAAATTGATAGTAGATTCAATTTTATTACCTTTATAATATAACAAATCGAAAATATATACTTTATTATTATATATTTCACAGTCAAATATTGTATTTTTAAATAAACTATAAAATTTAGTTTCAAGCTTACTTATATTTATTTTATCAATTATATATGCATCACCTATATCATCAATAAAAATCAAACCTCTTATTCCATCATATTTATAACTTAAATAGTATTTAATATTTTTTTCTAATTTTTCAAATTTGATAGAATGTGGTTGACTACCTACAAGTTTAAATTTATCAATATTTACAATTTTTTTATATTTATTAATAATACTTTTTTTAACAGATTGAGATAAAACATTATTAACATTTTTCATATCTTTAATAATATTATAAATTGTATTTTTAACAGCTAAAGGCTCTAAAGCATCAAGAATTACAATCTCACAACCATAATATGTTTTTTTTTCATATGTTTCAGTAACCAAACATACTTCTATATTATTATTACCAATATCAATTTTTTCTTTTACTAAATAGATTTTATCAGTTATTTTGGTAAATTTATTTTTATTAATAAAAATTTTGTTATTATTTAAACATTGTAAATTATATTCTTTAATTGATGTAATATTATTAGTTGTATAAGTATAGTATACTATTTTATCTACAAATTTCATTGATGATTCTTTAAATACAATCTCTTCTGAATTATCATTATTATCAATATTAAGTAGTATATATTCTGTCTTAATAATATTATACTTTTTTTTAAGATTATTATATTCAATAGCTGAAATAGTATTATTAAATTCTGTATTATTTTTAGGATGTTGATTATATTCACCTAAAATAATTTTATTATCATTATTATTTTTACATAACTCTAAAAAGTTGTTGAATTGTAAAACATCATTGCATGAAAAGTCTAGCATAATTCCAAAGCTTATAATTATTTAATATTATAAACTATTTTTTAAATTTTTTTAATTATAGTCTAACTCCATATACGAGTCTTCATAGTCATCATCATATGATTCTTTATATTCAAGTTCTTCGTATATAAATTCATCTACAATATTCTCATCTTTTATATTACATACATTTACTTCTAAATCACTTTTATCACGTTTCGCATATATTTCATCAGCTATTTCATTTTCTGCTTCACTTTCACTTTCTGTATCACTTTCTCCAAATAATAATCTATTTCGTTCCTTTTTTGATATGATTTCTGTTGTAGTACTAGAAGTATCATCTAATTTCATTGAATAAAATTCTTTAATCTGTTTTGGCGTTAATTTTTTAATTTTACTAGTAGAAACACCTTGTGCGTTTAGTGGATATATATCTTTTATAGTTACATTTCTTTTATGTTTTAATTTTTCATTTATATTATTATATGTAACATTGCTCATACCTAATTTAAGTAGTTTTTTTGAATGTGTTTCTATAATATTATCATTTTTACCTTTATATTCATCTTTCCAAAATTTCTTCCAATTATTTAATATATGCATTTCAGTATAATCATATTTTTCATTAGGATTTTCTTTAACATTATCGTTTAAACTTAATTTTTGAATATTTAATTGATTTAATTCATTTTCTCTTTTTTTTTCATATATTTCTTTTTCTTCTAAATTTTTAATATAAATATTAATTTTTTCAATTATATTCTTATTTATTTTATTAAAATCTATATAATATTCATTATTATTACATTCTATGCATTCTGGTTGATGTTCTTTAATGATTGTATATATATAATAATGTATTTCTTTTGTATTATAATTTTCTGATAATAATTTTATTATATTCTTTTTTAACATGATAATATCACTTTATTTATTATTTGATATATTATTTATTTTTTTAAATTTTTTGATTTAATCAATCTTTGATTAAATCATTATAATTGTTATAACAGATACAACTAAAGCTAATATACTCATTATAAATATAATAAATAAAATAACATATGGTTTTAGTTTTTTATATATGATATCCATTATAGGATCTATTATTTTTTTTTCTATATATTTCTTTGTTTTATCTTTTTGTAATTTTATAAGTATAGATTGTACTATACTATCAGTAATATTTTCTACCATTATTATAACTATTTATTAATTTTTATTATTTTTTTCCCAGTTTTTGTTTTAACTATATTAATATTTTTAATGTTATAAAGTAACATTATTTCTTTAACTATTTTTTCTTTATTTTTCTTCTTTACTTTAGCTTTTTTTGGTTTCATTATTACTTTTATTACAATAAAAATATTATTTAAAGAAGTAAATATTATGAAAACTCAATTATTTGTTTATAATATAGGCAATTTAGGAAATAATAGTAATTATTTTTCTCAAACTGTCTCAATGATAGATGATATTACAAAATTTGTAGAATCAGATATATTTATTACAACAGATTATAATAAATATATAGAATACTGTATTAATACACATAAAAAAGATTATATAAATCGTATGAAAATATTTCAATTTGATTTTGATTTAAGTAGTATTAAAGAGTGTATTCTTATTATAGTTGCAGATGAAGATTATTTACCAGGCGCATATAACTTAAATTATTCTCTTATTAAAATAAATAATAAATTAAGTAAAAATATATATAATGACATGTTAAATAATCATAAAATGTGTTATAATCATAAATTAATAAATTACATACATTTATTTAACAATGGATTTATTAATACAGATTTATTATGTAATCTATATGATAATACAAATGCTACTGCTATTATAGTAAATATTGATACTAAAATAACTCATTGATACTATTATAATTCTAAAGATTCCATCTTTACTGTTTCACTTGTTTGAGTAGTTTCACTTGAATTGTTTACAACTTTAGTATCTTTAGTTTCTAAAGTACTTTTTAATGACACTAATAATTTATTAAGTAATAATGATTCTTCAATTGTGAAAGAACCTTTATTATATGCAACTAATAATGCTTCTTCAAAAATTTTAACACATTTTGATGTATCTTTACATTCTTCAATGACATCTGCTTTTGAATCTAATAAGAATCTATATGCATTATTAATAAATACACAATCTCTAAGTGTATAAAATACTTTTTGTACTTCTCTATTTTTAACATCATTATGCGCCTTGTTAATAAGCTGATAAAGTGTATTTACTAATTGTGTTTGTTCCATTTTATATTAATAAATACTTAATTTTATTCTTTTAAATTAAATTAATACTTTACAAATTTATTTAAGTAAATTTTTTAATGTATCAACAATTGCATTAGTTGCACCCTTTTCAGTTGAAGGTATAATAACTGTATTAATTATATTAGAAATAGTATAAATTAGTATTATAATGTCTGGTAATAGTAAATATAGTATTGACAGCACTATAATAGTCATTAATCTATTATTGCCTATTAAATCATTAAATATTATATTATTTTTACGTACAAATATATCATCAGGAGAATTAATCGCATTTAAGTAAGTCGTATATATTGTTACTATAAATAACAATATAATTAGTATTAATAATGCTATATTTATTACATTTAATAAACTATTTAAGTCTCTATACATAGGAATATTAGGTTGTATTAATTCTGCAGATTGCACTGTATTTAAACTTTGATTAGAACCCAATGCTGAACTTAATAAATTTGTTACTAAACTATTCATTTATTATTCATTACTTTGAAAAAAAATATTTAATTTTTCTTATTTTTTAAATAATAATCTATAGCTACTGGAAGTGTAGAACCTGCTAATATTAATCCAGCTAACATTTTAAATTTCTTTACTTGTTTTTGATGTGCTTTTTTTGCGGTTTCACTTCTAGTTTGAGACTTAGCTTTACTTTTTTTATCTGCCATTTATTACTATTAAGTATATAAAATATTTATTTTAATTATCTTTATTTTGATACAAGTGCAAATGTCGTAGCAATATATGGTAGTAAAACAGTTGCAAGTAAAATTGCTTTTGTGTTATCTCGTGTAAGATGTTTACGGTTTTATATGTAATACCCCTGCAAGTGAAAGTGTTTGCTAGTTTAGTAGTAACTTTTAACAACTGCTTTTATCCATCTTTTTAGACGAAGTCTTTTTTTTTGACTTTGGTTTCTACTTTAAAGTATTTTTATTAAGTATTTATATTTACTAGGAAAAAATTAATCTGTATCTATATCTACTAAATCTGAATCTAATTCTTCTTTAGAATTTGAAAATAATGAAATAAAATAGTTATATATTTGAGTATAAATACTAACTTTTTTAGTCTTTTTTAATTTTTTTTTAGTTTTAATTTTCATTGATATTACTATTAAAACTAAAAAAAATTACTGTACTTTAATTTACTTTAACATGGCTTCATATTCTTTTCTAGCAGCTTCACGTCTTTCTGCGCGTTTTTTATCTTCATAATTTTGTCTTGATTGTTCTACTTTATTTTTAGAACCTCCAGGAAGCATAGACATTAAACTTTGTAAAAGCCCTTGCGACTTTTGTTTTGCAGAAGCAGCACCTGCTTTAAGTGATTCACGTTTCTTATATGCAGCACCTCCTGCAAGTGAAAGTGCGGCTAATGCCGCTGCTGCTTTTAACATCTTCTTTTTATCCATATTTTTTGAAGAAGACTTTGATTTTGAAGAAGTCTTTGATTGTGATTTTGATTTCTTACTTTTATCTGCCATTTATATTTTAATATTAACTCTAGAAAAAAAATTTATTTAGAAAATAAAATTGTATTTGAATCTAAAAATTTTCCTGATATTTTAGATTCTGGAATATTTGGTGATATTAAAGGAGAACTTATTTCAAATATAGGACTTTTTTTACTTTTATTTGTAAATTTTATCCAATCTGATGGTTCTTTTGTAGGTATTTCTATTTCATAAAATTCTGTATTTTTTGTTATACCTTTATATTTACCTTTAATATGTTTAATAATATGTATTTTTAAACCTGTTTTCTTAATTACTTCTGTACTTACTTTATTAATTGGAATTTGAACTTTGAATTTACCTTTTATATAAGATACTCCTATTATAGTAATACCTAAACCTATTAATGCAATTATAAATTTAAGTATTTTTTTAAATGTTATCATTTATAATAATATAAGAAAATAATTTAATAACAAATTAAATGTCTAAATTTAATAACTATCCTAAACCACTTAAAGGCGGTGAGTCATTTTTATCAGAATTTGACCCTAATACTATTTTAGATTTATCAAATGTTACAATTACAGGTGGTACTATTGATGGTGTTATAATAGGTGGTAGTAATCCGGCAACAGGATATTTTACTAATTTATATGTAAGTCAAAATACAAGTACAAGTAGTATTACTAATTTAAGTAGTATTACTTTTCAAGGGAATAGTAGTATAACAGAAACAAATGGTAATATAGTAATAGATAGTAATATTGATACTATTATACAAGATCAGTTGCAAGTCAATAATAATACTACTATTACAGGAAATTTAACTGTATTAGGAACTATTAATACAGTACCTGCAACACCTCCTTTAGGTATGACAATTGAAAATTTAAATACTATATTACCTTCTTCAGTAAATTGTAGTAATGCTATTAATATTTCATTTTTAACTTTTACAGGTACTGGTACTAGTACAGGATATTTATATACTGCAAGTTTTGATGGGTTTTACAAAATTATTTGCATTGCAGCATTACCAACTGGTAGTGAATATCAATTAGAAGTAGAAAATTTATTAGATCCAGGTTCTGGTACAATTTCTAATAAACAACTTATATTTAAATATCCTGGACAAAGTATTACACTTATTTACTCATTGACTAGTAATTGTTATATATCAACATTTGGAGGTACTGTTTAACGTTTTTGCTGTTGATCATTAATAACTTTCATAAAATTATCAATAGATAATTGTTTACCATTTTTATTCATAAAATCTCTAAAATTTTTAGGATTATTCATATTAGACTTATATTTAGAACTAATTTCATCCATAATTACACATGTACTACGATTATCCATTAATCTAGCGCCATAATCTAATATAGGAATCTTTTTATGTGTATAATTTAAATTTATATTATCCATTTTTATATTTAAGTAAATAAAATAATTTTTAAAATATTATGAGAATTTTATGTATAGATATAGGTATTAAAAATTTAGCATTTTGTATTGTAGAAACTAATTCTGAATATAAAACTAATGATACTAAACTTGTGAGTATTTTATTATGGGATAATTTTAATACATTAGAACAACAGAATGAAGATTGTAATGTACTATTATGTAATTCTATATTAAAAAATGGGTATAAATGTAAATCTAAAGGGAAATTTGTATCTAAAAGTACCAAGAATATGTATTGTACTAGACATAAAATTAAAGATTGTACTATTATTAAATCTAAAAAAGTTAAAATAAAAAATATATTATTACAAGATATTACAGAAAATGTTCTTAAAACATTAAATAATATACTAAACACAAATAATGAATTATTTAATACTCTGGATAATATTTATATTGAACTTCAGCCAAAAGTTAATAATAAAATGAAATTAATAAGTCATATAACATATGCAAAATTATGCGATTATTATTTAAATAATAATTATATTAAAACTACTCCTATTATACGATTTATATCTGCAACTAAAAAATTACAAATTTATAATGGACCTTATATAGAATGTAAATATAAAAATAAATATTCACAAAGAAAATGGTTAAGTATTGAATATTGTAAATATTTCCTATCAGTCTGCAATAGTAAATTTATAATAAATGATAAAGAACAATATTATAAATATCTTATAAATTCTGATAAAAAAGATGATTTATGTGATACACTATTAATGTGTTTATATACATTAAAATAACTTAGTATAATTTAATAATAGACATTACATTATCGCTATTATTACTTTTTCCAGATGAAGTTTTCTTTTTAACTAAAGTTTTTTTACTAGAAGAAGTCTTCTTAACTAAAGTTTTTTTGCTTGAACTTGATTTTTTAGGCGATACTTTTTCACCTTTAAGGTGTCTTTCCCATTTTTCATTCATTTGACTGTAATCTAATTCTCCCAATAATTCATCTAGATTTTTATTTGGATATTTATTTTTAACATATGGGTTAATTAATGCATTTTTAATATAACGGTCCATTAATTGCTGATGAGCTTTAAATTCTTTAGTACCCTGTGTTTTAGCTAATTCATACTTTTCTTGTGATTTTGGAGAACGTGGTAACACTTCTATATTTGTATTTGGTTTTTTACGAATACTTAATTTTCTAACTGAACTTTTTAATTTATCCATTTATTATTATTAACTTAATAAAAAAATTATTTCATTTCATAAACACTTTTACACCATTTATAGTTTAATGTTAAATATTCAAATATTAAATGCATTAAAAATCCGACTAAAAATACTTTAAGCATGATACTTATCAATGGTATATAATTAAATCCCATAAATAATAAAACACTCATTAAACCTATAACAAGTGCTTCAAATAAAACTGTGGTAACTTTTCTATAAATCATTTATTATTAGATTCAGAATATTTTTTTTTTAATATTTCTATTTTTTCGTATTCTTGTTTAATAGTTATATACGCTCTATAATTTTCAGTATCTTCTTTTACATAATAAATAAATTTTTCTATTGGATATAATCTACTTATATCTCCTTGCATATTTCTTAAATAAACAGTTTTATACTGATAATTTAATTCTATTAAATTACCGCCTGAATTATAATCTTTAGTTTCCTTGTTAATATATTTTATCCATGTACCAAAAAAATATTTTAAGTATTTATATTTTATTTCCCGATAATTCTTTAATGGATTATTTTCTATATTCTTAACACTTTTACCTAGATTAATTGTTAAAAATGTATTTTCTTCCATAATTTTATTTTAAGTACTATTAATAAAGTAGTAATAAAATCAAGTAATAAAATTACTATTTTTTATTACTTAAATGAAATGTATTTATATTCATATTAGAGACCTCCGATTACATGATAATACAACATTAAATGAAGTTAAAAAAATATATTCTGATAATGAAATTTATAGAGTATTTTTTTTAAATAAAGAACAAATAAATAGTAAATACGCATCAAAAAATGCTGTACAATTTTTTAAAAATGCACTTAAAGATATATCAGTTAATATAATTAATGTTGATAATTTAAATGATATAATTAAACAGTTAGAATTATTATATAATAAATATAAATATAGTTGTATAGCATTTCATTATGATTACACGCCTTATGCTATAAAACGAGAAGAAATAATTATGTCATTTGCTAATAAAAAAGATATTAAAATTATTAATACACATGATCAATTACTTCTTAAAAATTTTCATCTTAAAAAAAATAATGAAACTTATTTTAAATTTACACCATATTATAATTCTTATCCTAAATCTAGTATTGAAATAGTTAAATTTGATATACCAATTATTAAAAAATTAAATATTTCTACTTATGATAAAACAAGAAATATTATGTCAATAAAAACAACAGAATTAAGTGTTTATCTTAAATTTGGTATTATTTCGCCAAGAGAAGCTTATTACTATTTCAAAGAAAATTCTGAATTAGCTAAACAATTGATATGGAGAGACTTCTATTATACATATTATTTTTATAATAAATCATATTTAGGAGATAATGGAATACAAATAAATTGGGAAAATAATAAAGAACTATTTAATAAATGGAAAACAGGTACTACAGGTATACCTATTGTAGATGCAGGCATACGCCAATTAAATACAACTGGTTATATGCATAATAGAGTACGGATGATTGTTGCTAGTACCCTAAGTAAGCTCATGTTAATAGATTGGAGATTAGGTGAAAAATATTTTAGTAATAAATTACGAGATATAGACCGTATTCAAAATATGGCAGGATGGCATTCTGTTGTAGGTATAGCTAAACATAGTTTACCATATTTTAGAGTATTTAACCCATGGATACAGGCTAAAAAATATGACCCTGAATGTAAATATATTAAAATGTATGTATCCGAATTACAAGACATTGATTGTAAAATAATATTAAATTGGGAAACTATGCATAATTATAAAAATATCAAATATCCTAAACCATGTATAAATTATCAAAAACAAAAAGAAAAATTTTTAAAATCTATTAATAAATAAAAAATTATTTTAAGCAAATATTTATTAATTATTTTTCAATTTAATATTAATGTCTAATATTAATGTTAAAAATATAAATGTTACAGATAGTATAAATATATTATCAGGTACTAGTTCATTAGGTACTATTACTTCTGGTACTTGGAATGGTAGTACTATAGGTGTGGCATATGGTGGTACTGGATTAACTTCTGTGACTGTTAATCGTATCCCTTATGGTAATGGTACAAGTGCTTTAAATACTAGTAGTAATTTAACAT
>JACCDI011231500.1_pt1 | contig 62195 bp, 65 predicted proteins | sample 7442791 | NCBI WGS metagenome assembly JACCDI01 (sample SAMN15323434, study PRJNA562643) | freshwater metagenome | isolation source: river surface water | place: USA:Blue River Watershed | collected 2017-08-15
GAGCCAGTAGGTGTTGTAAGCATAGTAATACCTCCACAAGCTGGAGTTGATACTACAGAAGTATAATTAGCTGACCAGCCACTTAAAGTATTAGAAGTATCTGATGTAAACTTAATACACATTGCACCCACTCCAGCTGTTGTCGAAATTGTTGGAGGTAAAGTATTACCCCACCAAGTAGCCAAAACAGGATAAGTATCATCTGGACCATTATAAACTGTAACGAAATCATAAGTAGCTTCTGTATTAAAAGAAGTAAAATTTAATGTAATTTGTGTTGCACCAGCAGGTGCAATTACCCATTTACAATTTGAATTATTTCCATAATTTGCTGAGCCACTTCCATCTGTAATAGTTCCGCTTGAAGCAGATAATGAAGTAGTTCCAGAGCAAGCACTATTTGGGTCATTTCCTATACCTACTGCATACCAAGCTTGACGGACTGCGTTAAATTCAGTAGAATTTGCACCATACAGGTCTTGAGTTGCCAATAATGAACCATAAAATGAATCCATGTATGTTGAGTTTGGACTTGGCAGATATGTTGTCAAGTTTTTGTAAGCAATTTGTTGAGCTTTGTTAATTCCAATAGATGTAACGGAATATTGATTCCCTAAATCATTTGATCCAGTTATTGTCGGTGTAGTAGTATTTTGGGCAAGTAAATAAAACCAATGATTTTGAACTCCACTATTAAAATGAACACCGCCATAGTCAAAATTTAAGTTTGTTGGATTTGCCCAATATTGTCCGTTATATGTGTCTGGTTGTTGTTTTAAATTTGGATTTGACATAGACCTTGAAAAACCTCCAATTGGTAATACTATCTCCTCAAATAGTGTCCAATTCGCAGTTATTGGTTTGGTGTAAAACTCACTACAAGTTCCAAAAATATCTGCAAAAGATTCATCTAAAGCCCCAGATTCTCCCTGATAAATTATCGGAGGAAATGAGGAATTTCTTTTTTCTACAACCATATGAGTAAATTCATGGCCTACAAGGTCAATAGAAACCCATGGATTAGATGTAATTTCATTTCCCATTCCATATGCCATAAAATTATATGGAGATTTAACTGCAAAAGCATTTTCTGGACTTTCGTTATTTTGAATTTGTAAATCAACAGGATTTAAATAATTTTTAATTAAACTTCCATTTCCATCATAACTATTACGACTAAATACATTCAAATAAAAATCATAAGTTTTTTCAACCCCCCAATGAACATCCAAGGCGGGATAATTATTATTTACAACATAACTCCCACTATTTCCATTTGTATTCCAATTTCCGCTGTTAGAACCAATAACAAAGCTACCTCCTAAATCATCACCACCTACAGGGTCATAATCCCAAATTTCAACTGTACATGGCTGTGAAAGTAAAGGAATATATAAATTAAAAGTTACCGTTGGAAATGTATTACTAATAAAAGAGTTTCGACCATTATATAGTATTTCGTTAGAAGCATTTTTAACTTTGATATATAAATCAGGACTTGTATCTCCAATAGCCGAATACCACCAATTTTGGGAAATATTAGATATAGTGAATTTTGTTAAAACTGGATAAGTTGTCCATGTTGTAGAATTATTTATATAATCTATTGAATTTGGATATCCAGTAGTATTATAGTCACTGGCATTTGTTGCGTCAAAAGTTTGAATATTACGTGTATTATCTCTTAATCTATATAAGCCATTGTGATTATCTGTAATTATGGATTGAGTGCCACTATACATAGTATTTGCAGTTGCTGGTGTATCTGTTAACACAACATTTTCAGAATTACTTACATCATACTTTAAAGGCATAAAAGGTTTTTTCTCAATTATCTTTTCATTATCTGTGCTCATACAATTAGCAACTAAACTAACTGTATTTAAAACATTACCGTTATTAGCATCAATGTAAACATTAGCCATTACAAATGGATTACTTGAATCTATTCTAACTTTAAGTGCATATTTATAATCAAAACTCACACCATTTGGTATTTTAGCTATCAAAGTTTCTAGAGGATATGTATTTATTAAATCGGCAACTTTTAGATTCTCTTTAGCAATGACAACTGCATTTTCAGAAGAAATGTTTGAAACAACTTCTACTTTATCAAATTGGGCTATTTGCCCATTGGATGCATAAACAATTTCGTTCTTAGCATGTAACATTAAAATAGCTCCTTCAATAATAACCCCTTTGTAGTATTGTTGGTAATAATTGTGAGTTAATTTCAATTCATCAGTTTTTGAAGATATTAAAACAAAAGAATGATTCGTATCTAAGCTGAACCAAGTGTTTAAATCTTTAGTTAGCTGTTCTGTTGTTTTATTTTCTTTTGACAAATCAACATAAAAAGAACCATTATAGTTTTCTATTTTTAGCTTTGATTTATTTATTGTGTCATTTGTTTTAGGTGCTAAAACATTTTGAGTTGTAATACCATTCTTTGATTGAAAAGGATTTACAAATGATGGTGTATTAATTATTTTCTGTGAAAATAGGTTAATGCTTAACAAAAGCATCATTAGATTAAGAAGTAGCGTAGTAATTTTTTTTTTCATGATTTACAAAATCAACCGCCCCAAGTTGATGTTATACCATAAAAAAACAGCGTGGGACCATTTACTCTACTCGTTGTTGAGGTGGTCGAATACCCGCATACAAAGTAAAGCAAAGCCCACGCATATCGCATGAGCGTCTACTCTGACTCCTGTACGCTTTTGAAATTTCGACCTTTCAACAACAGTATATCAGCAAAACGCTATTTGTTTCCAATAAATTCTACTACAAATATATGAATTTTTTTAAGTATCTGTTTATTGAGATTTCATACGTATTACTTAAAACAATTATTTCATTATTTTTGTTTAATAAATGCCCAGTAAACATAAATACAACTGCAATTATTACTATAAAAATTACGTAAAGAATACTATTTACTATTAACATTAAAATAAACTTGATAATACTTAATATTATGGGCAATAAAAAAATTGCTAATACAATAATTACAATAATTCCTAATAAATTTTTCATATTATGAAAATTTGAATGATTACGGGTTTTAATAATCAAAAAGAGTGTTTCATTAAATGTCAAATTCAACCTAAATCATGATTTATTAACAATAAAAAAGAAATGTATTATTGTCCATTTTCCATTCTTTTTAAAAATTCAGAAAATATAAATACAGGTTCATCTCCTGTACTTGCTAATTCATTAAAAGACCAAAAAATATTTTTTGTTAAATCAAAATGAGTAAGTGTATCATTTTTTATTGTTCCTGGATACAATGAATATACTAATAAATCTCTAGTGTAACTAAATTCAACAAAGTGATGTTGCAAATTCACTTGTATAACACCAAAAGAAAGTAAATTATTAAAGTGTGATGCTAAAAGCATCATTTGAGTTGTGGTTTCTTCATCAAAATCTACAAGTATAAATGACCTGAAAGTAAGACCTGTATTTTGTACCTCGTAAATAAATTTTAAAGATTGTACTTCATCAATGCTAAAATGACATTCAATATAATTATCAAATTGGCCAAAACGCCAAGGGCTATTTTTATGATACTTAATTAACTCTTTCCAAACATGCTTTTCCGATTTTTTGACAGTTATCAACCTATATATTAAAGTGATTTTGAATTTAATCAATGTAAATAGTTTTACTAGCATAGGGTATATTTTAATTTTTGAAAAATTAATAGAATTAGATAAAAAATTCCAAAATACTATAAAAAACAAAATTCTGAATATGTATTCCATAAGCATAATTTAAAACGGTAATCCATGATTGTTATGGGATATACTTTTTTCATTTATAAAAATTTGTTCTTTTTTATCTGAAATTAAAGATTCATTTGTCAGATGCAAACAGTCTGAAAAACCAATTATCTTTTCATTGTCAATTTCTATAGCCAAATCAATGTAAAATCCCTCTGACTCATCTAAAAAGGTATAACCTAAACAACCCGTTTTACAACCTGTGCAACTTCCAATAATTGGTTTCAAATAATGGATTTCATTTCTTTTAAAACTTTCAAATTGATTTTCAAAAATGTTAATCCAATCTTTTATAGATATTGAATCTTGAATTGTGTCTTCACTTAAAATTGATGCTAAACCATCACTATTTAGTCTTGAAAAATAGTAAACAAATGCTTCAACTTTATTATTATTGAATAAATTATATTTCATAGTCAAAGCTTAAAATGGTAAGTCATCTTTCTCATCAAATTGTGGCCTTTTATTATGTGTTTCATTTTTTATTACAGAAGATTTTTCTAGTAAAAATCCCCATTTATCATTTTCTGATAAATTCATAAAATACCTGTTTTCTTCATTTCTTTTACAGCATTCACATTTTTTAAAGCCTAACACCTCCATATAATTTTCCGCAAATTTTAAATCAGGATTGAATTTAATTCTATAATATTCAATCAATAATTTTCTTAGTGGTAATTTATATTTTCTATGATAATCAAGTAAAAAGCTTTTTACTTCATAATCACTATATCCTGTATTATTCCCAATTAGATTTGTGTCTAGATATCCATTTGCAGAATACTTACCAAATATTTTTAAAATTCTTGTGTTTTTTTCTTCAGCATAATAATACCTTCCAGCTTCTTTAATATGAGCGTCAATTTTTGTTTCAAGTTCAGCTACTGAGTAGTTTTGCATTTCTGCAAATCCAGAATTTTCATAACTAATTGCCTTTGGATTGTACTTAATTTTAAAAGCTTGTTCCAACCTAAAAACAAATTTTACTGGGTCTGCTAGTAAATATTTATTTTCAATAAACCATTTTCTAAATCGCTCTATTTCTGCATCTCCTCTTTCTTTAATTTCTTGAGGTAATTCAAAGTTTTGAAAATCTGAATGTAACCTATTACAATTCTTATCTGTATGATATGCAGGTTGATGCTCTTTAAAGACATACTTTTTAGAATCGTTAACAACAATAGGATTATATATATGCTTAAAATAATTCTCTGGATTCTTCATTAATTCTTGAATTGCCAATAAGCAATTTTCATCATATTTATTAAGCATGTATATCTTAAATTTGTATACTTCACCCATAAGATTTACGTTTTTATAATTATTTCTAGTAACAATTTTATGGGTGTTATAAGAAGTAATATATGCCATATATTTTTGATTAAAAAATTATTTTTATCTCTTAAATTTTATTTTAAAAGTCTGTTTTTTATTGATGTAAAAAACATAATTCGATCTTTATGGAATGTCAAAGCGTTTTTAGTTCTACTTACTGTAATATTTGTATTGTCTATGCTTACTCCATAAATTCCATCTTTATAGGTTAATGGAAATGGTAAATTACTTTCAATTAAGTCGAGCATTGTTCTCGGAACACCAACATCATTTGGCTCTGGAATAAGATTGTAAATCGTAGTTACAATCGTATTATTTTTAATTCCAATGATTATTTCTCCAACTTTTCGATTGTAAAAAAACTTATCGGTTATCACTCCAAGATATTTATAAGTCGCAACTTTAGTTTGAGAAGAAATCCCTAATAGTTTATATTCTTTTGCGTTTGGAAATAGTTTATCTCCTAGATAAAACTTTTGAGCAGAACCGTTTAAAGCGAGGAATAAAAATATGAATAGCGTTAGGTATTTATTTTTCATCTTCTTCTGATTTAGCATTATTCTTTAACAATAGTATTCCTGGAACTACAAAAATTGCTAATCCAATTAATACTCCAATAAATTCATAGATACTTGTAAATCCATAATTTGACAAGTAGCGAAAGAATGATACAACTCCTAAAACAATTAATCCTAATCCTAATAATGTTTTCATAATTTTTAAATTTTAATGTTATTACTATTTGTTTCTTGTTTATACTTTTTTTTGAAAAAGGTAACCCTCTGAATTCATTTTATTTTTTATTGAATTTAAATGTGTTTAGCATTAATGCGAAAACAGGAGTAGTTTCATCTGTAAAAGTTTCAATTGCACAGGCATCAATATTGATGATTTTGTTTTTGTAAATGGCAGCGTATTGTTTGTGTAATAATTTCAATCTGCCTTCAAAAGGTGTGTACATGAAAATATAATAAAACTCAACACCATCTAAGTAAATTACCCCACGTTTTAAAATGGTAGTTTCGCCATGCAAGCCATCAAATTGCTCTTTTAATTCTTGATTGGTCAACCCTTTCATCATTTGAGAGGCTGTTTTAAATTCGGGTGCTGGATTTGACATTTACGGTCACAATAAAAGAATTGCCCTTTCCATCTATAATTTTTGCTTCCACATCGGGACTATAGATTTTTTCTTTTTTGTACCAACCCTCTGGAATTACAAAAGAATAATCGGATTTAGCGCTTGTGAATTTTGTTTGGCTAATAACATTCAATGAGGTTAATAGCAGTAAAATATAAAGTTTATACATTATCGATAGTATTATTATTGTTTTCTAATTGAATTCTCAACTCTTCTCTATATATCTCATCAAGAATAAACTTACCCTCGTCATTTTTAACATAGATATCAATATCTTTTACCCTAATACTTTTGCATCTTATTGATACATTGTGCGAATTTTGTACTGGAAGATTAAGAATTTTTGATTTTGAAAAAAATGGAATTTTTATTGAACTTTTTCGGTTAAACACATCGTCTTTAACAAATTCCACTTTCTCACAATATAAAGTACCTATAATGTACTGATTGTAATTCATTCTAACTGTAGAACTAACATAACCACTCCAAGTTCTCATGTATCCAACATTTAATTTTACACTATTATCAGGTAAAATCTCATATGAAGTAAGATGTAATTTTTCTGGTTCAAGTAAATAGGAATTCTTGGGGCAATTCGCATCCGATTTTTTTAAATCATAATACTTCATTAACATTTCTTTTTCTTCACGCTCCATTTTTTCTAAAAACCTTTCGTCTGCTTTTGTATTTTGGTATTCCATTTTTTTATTTTTTTTAAGTTATTATCTAATAGTTTATATAGAAATTTCAAACAGGTAACCTTACAGGATAAAAAATCTGAATTAGCTTAGGTAAAGTTTCTATTTCATAAAAAAATTATACATTTTTTTATTTATCTCCATTTGTTCTTTAAAGTTTTCAAACGAAATTTCTAGTCTATCTAATACTGCAATAATAAAATCAACTTCTTCTTCATTTAAAGAGCCATCACATTGAAGCATTTCCATAATCATAACTAACACAATATCAATTTTTGATTTCTGAAATGCTTTTAATCTAATTAATAGGTTATCTGGACCTACACTATTCAAAAGTTGTTGGAAACTTCTCGCCTTTACTTCAAAAATAGAAACCCATTCATTTAGAAGTTTAAGCTCAATATTTTGTTGGTTGCTTGTAGTTCGATTGTTGTCGCAAGTACCCGCTAAGAAAAGAATGGCTAAAATGGTTAATTTTTCATCTTCAGAATAATGTTCATACAATTCTGCTGCTGGGTGTCTTTTTTTGTTAAATAAGGAAAACATAATATAAATTTTTATTGTTATATTGGTTTATACCCAAAAACTAAAAAGGTAACCCTGGTAAATAAAAAAATCCCAATTCTTTACTTTATGAAGAATTGGGATGAGATTTTTACCAAAATTAATTTAATGCTATATTATGCGAAAAATTTAACTGAATTACCATTTTTCTCTTGGTATTCAATAATTTGTCCTATACATTTGATTCATATTAACCTAAAATTAATTTTTATGAATAATCATTTTGACCTTTCCATTAATTACAACGGACGCCATACAGCAATAAATGTACAGGTACTTTCAAGTGAACTTCCAAGAATTACCTATTCAATTACACCTAAAGATGAAGAATTAAAAAAACATTTTAAAAATGTAAAACAATTTTATTTTCACATTAACTCAGAAATTAATTATCATAAATTATTGGAGATAAGAAACTACGTAATTTATGAATATATAGATACTGAAATAAAAAACACAGATGTTTTATTTGAATTTGCAGTTTGGAATACTTTGTTAAAGTACAATATATAATTATTGTTTTATCTTACTCCAACAACACAAACCCAGCCCAGTAATAAGAGGTGTATTTTGCTTTAATTTTGTTTTAATTTTGTTTTAGGCAGTACGAAAGGAGCTAAAAAAAATTTGCTGTCAAATAATTAAATTTTATCATTTATATAAAAAGACTATAACTCATAATTATTCAATTTTAAGGCTAAATTTTTGAAAAAAATAAAGAATAATAAAGACAAAAAATGATGTAAACAACAGTTGTATCATTGAGTAAAAAGAGGAATAAAAACAATTTAAAACAACCCTTATACCTTGTACAAAACCTGCAAAATTACTTCCGTCTGATATTACTTCTTCTACCTTATAATATCCGTTAGAAAAATGAATCACTAAATACGTTTTGGTGACGTATTTCTGATTTTCACAGTCTTTACATGTGTATACATATTCGGTATTATATTTAACATTTTTAACGATAATTTGATGGATAAAAGTGATAAACAATCCAATTAAAAAACTTTTAAAAATGTTTTTAATTGTCAATTTACTAATAGTTATATTTTTTTTGCCATTTTTAAATTGATTTATTTTTTTTAAAATTAATTTCATTCTAAAGAGTCTTCATTTTTATTACAAATAAATTTTACTCCAACAACACAAACCCAGCCCAATAATAAGGCGAATACTTGGCTTTCATTTTGGCTTGAGCTGAATGAAAAGCATCATGAATAGTTTTACCCGCAAAGCACTCACTATAAAAAATATCAAAAAGTTCTGCGGTTTGTGCATCTGGGACTTTCCATAAACTCATAATGATGTTTTTTACACCAGCCATTTTAAAGGCACGTTGCAATCCAAAAACTCCTTCACTGCCTTTTACTTCACCTAAACCTGTTTCACAAGCACTAAGTACAACTAATTGACAGGCGCTTAAATCTAAATTGGATATTTCACTAGCGGTTAATATGCCATCATCCCCTGATTGATTTTCATTTACTTTGCCCCATGATTTATTGGCACCTGAAAAAACTAAACCAGAACGCATCATTGGGTCATCTGAAGTTTTGAAAACTTTTGATTTTCCTTCAATTAGAAATTCATTAGACATTTCTATTACTGGGTCTGGAAAAAAGAAACCATGTGTAGCTAAGTGCAATACAAATGGAGTAGTTCTACCGTCTAATTGTTTAATGCTTTCTTCTGTAGCATTTCTATCTTCAAAAATAAATGCCTTAAAATCACCTTTACGAGCTAATGTACTAATATTTTGAATTTCATTCTTTGTTCCTGATAAATAGCCAAAATTGGAAATACCACTTCTGGTTTGTAAGCCTTTAATTTCTTCATCTACATTTACAAAATCATCATTATAAACGCTATCTTTATTTGATATAATATTCCTTTTATCATAATCAATATTACCATATAAGATAAAATCTAACTTGTCTTTTTTGTCAAAAGTTATAGCCGTATAATCCATTAATTCTGAAGGAGAATTTAAAATATGATTCTTATATTTTTGGCCAAAAGTTTGATTTTCATTTATTGGCAATGCTGCCACATTTATTTGATGTGTGAGCCCACTTAAAGATAAATAAATGGTTGATATTCCTTTTAATTCATTTTCTAAGGGTTTTAAAATTAGTTCACTTATCTGTTTATTCAGATATTGCTTGTCAATTCTTGAACTATCTTGTTGGTTTTTATCTTTTCCCAATAAAAGAGCTAATTGTTTTTCTTCAAATAATGGGATGAATTTTGGAAATTTTGAATCTTTTTTTATTACAAAAGCTGCGTATAGAATATTTGTTTTATGGTGTTTAAATGAAACTAAATCAATAGTAGTCTCATCACTTTTCAACTTAACTTTTATATCAGTCCATTTAAATGACATTAATTTCTTGTATTCAGAAAATGTTGCTGACTCTTTAATTAGATCTTTTTCTAAAATTTCATTTTCTGAAATAAGTGTTTCAGAATCAGATTTTCTATTTTTTATTACACTTTCGTTAAGCTTACTAATTTTTATTTTATTAGTAATGAATTTTTCATATTTCTCTTTAAGTAATTTATTACCTGTTTTTTGTATTTTCCTCTGGACTAATTGATTATTTCTTAATGACAAATTTTTAATTAATAGTTCATTTTCAAAACAATTATTATTAATAACAGGATAGATTGTTGGAAAGTTATTTAAAAATGATAATGGAGAAAATAGTAATGTTTTATTAACATCGATATAGTTTATTAGATCTTTTTCAGATAAACTATAAATATCTTCAAGCATTCTATTATGATTTGAATTCAAAAATTGCTCATAATAATTAACTGCTTTATCATTTGATTCAATTATTCTATAAAAATTTGCTACAAAAAACAAACTTGAAATATAATCTGGATGATTCTCTCCTAAAATTTCCTTACGAATTTCAAGCACTTTTAAAAATAATGGTTCTGCCTTTGAATGTTTGTCTTGAAGTTCATACATTAGAGCTAAATTATTCAAGGTTAATGCGTAATCTGAGTTTTTTTCTCCTAAAATTTCCTTACGAATTTCCAGAGCTTTCAAGAATAATGTTTCTGCATCTGAATATTTTTCTTGATCTCTATACAACTGTGCTAATAAATCTAAAGTAAGAGCATAATCGGGGTGATTAATACTTAATACATCCAAATTTATAGCTAAAGCTTCTTTGTATAAAGTTTCTGCATCTGAATACTTCTTTTGATTCACATATATAGCAGCTAAATTACTTAATGATACTGCATAATCAGGATGTTTATTACCTAAAATTATCTTCCTAATTTCTAAAACTTGTTTTTGTAATGATTCAGCTTTGAAATACTTACCTTGTGTTTCATATAATACTGCTAAATTACTTAATGAAGATGCATAATCAGGATGTTGAATTCCTAAAAACTTTTTATTTAACGCTATAGCTTTAATATATAAGGGTTCCGCTAGAGAATACTTAGCCTGATTCGCATATAAAACCGCTAAATTATTTAATGAAATTGAGTAATCTAGATTATCCTCACCAATTGTTTCTTTTCTTATTTTTAAGACTTTTTTAAATAAGGACTCAGCTTTTGAATATTTACCTTGTAGATTATAACAATTTGCTAAATTATTCAATGTTGTTAAATATTCCGAAGATGTTTCACTTCCTATTTTTTGACGAATTTCTAACACTTTAATATGCAAAGATTCAGCTAAACTATATTTACCAACATCATTATATAAACTTGCTAAATTTGATAATGATAATGCATAATCTGGATGTTTTTCACCAATTGTTAACTTTCTTATATCAACTATCTTTTTATATAAAATTTCAGCTTGCTCAAATTGTCCATCTAAATCATACAAATATGCAAGATTATTTAAGGATACAAGATATTTCCGATCATTTATTCCATACTGAATTTCTTTTATTTTTATTTCTTTTTGTGAAAAATAAATGCTCTTTTTATAATCATTAATTAATTTATAATTCACAATCAAATTTGCTAAACAACTAAAATTACTTTCGTCATATTCTCCGTAAATCTTAGAGTTTAAATTAAATGCTTCTTCAAAATATGTTACTGCATTTTTATAGTCATATAAATTTTGATAATTAAAACCTACTAATTCCAATAAGGACAAATAATTCTTATCATCAAAATAAAATTTCCCTTTTTCAATAGCTTTTAAACTAAATAATAAAGAATTAATGTAATCTTTATCATCAAACAACACATATGCTAGATTATTTAATGAATAATAATCATTTTTTTTTATACAATTTGATATTGTTTTATGAAAATTTTTCTTTTCAAAATATAACATTGTTGAATCAATTTCATTTTGTGATTGCAAAATGTTTATAAAAAGAATAAAATAAAAAAAATTAAATTTTTTCATACCTACATTTTTAACTCCCTCCAAATTTTCTCAGCTTTATCTTCCATATCCGCATTATAGTAGGCTATAGCTAATATTCTTTTAGCTTCATTTGATGCTCTAGTTTCTGCTGGTAGTTTTTCTGAGATTTCAGCAATTGCAGAGTTATGACTGCCTTGTATATCATAAATGCATGCCAGATTAATACGGCTTTTGTAAAAGGATGGGTCGAGTTGTAATGCTTTTTCAAAGGCATTTTGAGCCTCGTTTAATAGTTTTTCCATTTCCTCAGTTGTATCATCTAATGATCGAGTGCGTTCATTTATTAACCTGCTTTTATTTTCTACTTCTAATGGATATAAGAAACGAGTTGGATTGTCATCTTCTGCTTTAGAAGGCAATTTTAAATTTAAAGCTTTTCTAGCATATGCTACCCCAATATTGTTCCAGTTTTCACGAAAAGGAACTTGGCTATTGGCTTTATTAAAAAATTCAATAGCTTGGTCATATTGCTTGTTTTCTAATGCCGTTAATCCGTTTTTAAAATGTTCATACAATTGGGTAGCCGTTTTTTCAGCATTTTGAGCTATAACTATTCTTTCTTGTTTGGAAGGGTATCCTTTTTGAATATTGGCTAATTTATAGTTGGTATATACTTTACCAATTAACAACTCTTGTAATCCATGAGGTTGAAAACCTGCAGCAGCTGCATAGAAAAACCCTTTGATATCGGCTTCTGATTCTTTATCAACTCGAGCGTTATAAGAAGCTAGACCAATTTTTTTTTGTAAATCAGCATTAGATTTAAAATTGGCAAATGCATAATCACTACAAAAGGTGTGGTCATTATAATAATGGGTTAATTCGTGACTTAAAACTACGGCTATAGCATTTAAACTATCTTTACCAAAAGTTTGACAAAGTTTATATAATGAAAGATCTACTTTTATTGTTGGCTTAGGATTAGCTATATAACTTGCTGGTAGTGTATATTTATCTACTTTTAGTTCTGGAGCTGGTTTAGCACTTCCGTAAACAGAAATTAATTGATTAAAAACCAAACGTACTTGCTTTTCGGTATTTGCATTTGGTTGAGCAAAAGAAAAACACGAAAAGCTGCACATCAGTACAGCTAAAATTTTAATTATTTGATTATTCAAATTTTCCATTAGCTTGTAGAATTTCCTTTAAGTTATCTTTCAAAGTACTATCGCTTACCTTACTATATTTTTGTGGTGAATTAGCAACGATTAAAGTATAGAAATCGTTTTTCTTTTTTAAATAGTAATTTTCATTAAATGCCAATATCGTCATAGCATTGGGAGATATGTCATAAATGGTAAGTGTTTTTCCATCAAATAAATAAGAACTTTGCTTTGTTTTAAGTTCAGTTAATTCTCTTGATAAACCGTCTATTTCTTTTTCTACTTCAATAAGAAGGTTTTTATTTCTAGGTCCATTCTTTGGTGAGTTTAATAACTCGTTTTCAATAAATTTTTGATAAGCATCAATTGCGTTTTGAATAGATACTATTCTTTCGTTATTGTTAATACTCACTAATTTAATTTTATTGTTTGAGTTACTATAACCCATTCCTTCATTTATTAAAACATCTGTAACTTTTGAACTACTTGTTGCCTCCACTAAAACTGGTTTTGGTTTTTCCAAATTACTATCTTGTTCTTTGGGCTGTGTTACTACTGGATTATCTGGAACATCAATTTGATTTTGGCTATTGTAGAACCAAAAACCTAACCCCAAAACAAAACAAGCGGCTACAGCGTATTGTATATAAGTGAATAAGGAAATAGTTTTGGTATCTTGTCTTTGTGTGTGCAATGTAATTTCTTGCTCTTCTTCATTTTCTACTAACAACTCTTCATCCCATACTTTCATTTTGTCTCTTAATGATTGACGTTCACTATTTGTAATCGCTTGCACTAATTGTTTTTCATCCATTTCAAAAGAATACTTTTCAAACATAGCAGGCAATTCAGACTTCATTCTTTTTCGTTCTGAAAGGATGATTGCCTTTTCTAAATTTTTATAAAATTCAACTCTTTCATTGAAATACGGATTATTTTGTTCCAATCTTGTTACAATTTCAGAAGCATACCCCAATACATATTCTTCTGCTAATTGATCTAAAAATGAATGTTGTAAATTATCTAATTTATTGATTATTTTATCTGAATCTGCTAATTCTAAACTGTAAATAGTAGCATAAAATGGTTTTGAATCCTGTTTGTAATCAATGAACTCTTGTAGGACTTTTTTCCAAAAAGTACTATCACATTTTGATGCATCAAAACGTTCATCCTTTTGCAGAACTGGAATAAATAAATCGTGAAGTATTTGTATTTCTTTTTCCATTTTAATGGTTCATTAATTCAAACGTCAATTTTTCTAATCGTTTTTGGCATTTAGCCTTTTGATTTCTAGTATTAACCTGATTTGTATATCCAAATTCAGTTGTCAAATCATTCATGCTTTTTTTATGATACCAAAACAATGTCAATAATTGATAACAATGACCGCCTGCAGCTTTTATCTTTTCTAATGCTTTTTCAATGGCATTAAATTGCTTTTCTTTGGTATCTTCAAACTCTTCTAAAGTATCCACTATTAAAGGATTAAATTGCATTGAATTGTCTTGTTCATCATCGTCATTTCCTTGATTTTCATTCAATTCTACTGCATTGTTCTTACCGATTTTCTTTAATAATTGATTCCGACAAACAGAGTTTAAATAGGTTTGCAATGAAGTATTGGATGCTAACTCAAAATCTCTATTTGTAATATTTTCATACAAAACAATAATAGAATCTTGGAAAATATCTTCTATGTCAATCCTTTCATTTGCTTGATAGTTTATTTTTCTTAAAAATTGTAATGCATTTGATTTACATTTCTTATAAACAATCCCTAAAGCCTCAGAATCTTCTTTTATTTTAAAAATCAATTCTTGGTCTGTATAATTTAAATTATTGTTTTGTGCCATATTAAAACATTTAAAGGCACAATTTAAAAAATTTTTAATTCTTGTCCACCAAATATTTAACAAAATCCATTGTTCCTTTGAATTCACCTCTGTAATGTAGTTCTTCTAAATTCTCTGGATATATTTTTAAATCAAAGAATATTCCTCTTGGTTTATGCTCTAATTTTAAAATCATTTCACATGTGCCTACTTTGTCTTCATAGGTGTTTTCATAACTCCAAATGAATTTGTATTCATCAATTTCATAAAATTCTTCTGTCTCTTCATACGATTTATGTTGTAAACTATGAATGGGACCAAAGCTTTGAGAATCGCTTTTTTCCCAAAAATTTGAAAATAAAACCTCATCACTACCCTTTATTTTATAAAAATAAAGCCTATTTCCATCTTGAATTGCTTCTTTTGAATAATCCATTCCGTCAAATCTCACATCTTTTATGATGAACTCGGTTAGAATTAGTTGTTCTTGGTCGTTTTTTTCTTTTTCTTGAGCTACTACCGAAATAGTAAACAAACACACTAGGTATATAAATCTTTTCATATTATAGTTGTTTTAAGGGCTCAAATGAGCCCATTTTATTATTATTTAATATAGGTCTTATTGCCATTATAATTAATGTAATAAGTACCTCCTCTAGGTCCTGTGTATATCGGTGTAGAATAACTTGAATAGGTTGGCGATGAATAGGTAGAATAAGAAGGAGCTGAATAAGTTGAATAACTTGGCGATGAATAAGTAGAATAGCTTGAAGTGCTAGAAGAATAAGAAACCGTCCCAGGTTTACCTGTATAAGGATTTACATTACCAACTGTTGACCAATTGTTAGTAATAGTAGCATCGGGAGCGGTTCTGTAATGACCTTGTACATACGTTCCATTACTTCTGGTGTACCCTTGTACATAAATTGTTGATTGTGCGAATGAATTTGCTACTGCAAATAAAAATACGATAAATAAAAATGCTTTTTTCATGATTTAAATTTTTTAAAAAGTTATAAATTAATTTGTTTTATAACTGTTTATACTCAAATCATAAAAAGGTAACCCTACTGGTTTAATTTTTTTTTAATTTTTTGAAAAATATATAAATTAGAATAATAGACCTTGTGGAGTATTATCTTATTTGGTTGCTATTAGAGTTACTTCATAGGGATAAGCAAAGTTATTGATAGGTTCGTGTTGTAACCATTTGGATTCGTCTTCTGGTTTTAGAATGATTGGCATTCTTTTCTTGGTGTTGTGGATTTCTGCCATTAGTTGATTGGCTTGTGTAGTAACTATGGAATAGGTGTTTTTAATTTCACCTGTGATTTGATTTACCCATTGTGAATAGATTCCTGCAAAAGCGAATAAATCTTCATTACCAATACCAATTTCGTACTTGATTTTATTTTTGCCTTTACTGTCTTGCCATTGCCATTCATAGAAACCATTTGCGATTACCAAACATCTTTTATTGATAGAATTTTTGAATGATGGTTTTTCTTCTATTGTTTCTATTCGTGCATTTAATGTTAGTTTTTTAATGGCTTCGTCTTTAGACCAGGAAGGAATTAATCCCCAATTGAAATGTTTAATAGTATTGGGGTTTTCATCTGTGATAACAGGGTTTATTCCAAAATCAAAACCATTTATATCCATAGTAGGCTTGAAAAGTTCTTTCTTTTCTACAGTTGCTTTAAATCTGTTTTCGACCTCTAAAGCTTGTTTTGTTTGTTTGGAATGGAAGCACATGTTTTTATTATTAATACTTTAAATGAAATATTGAACGTTTTGATACATATAGAAGAGTTGGTTTTTAATTACTTAGTTACAATGTAGTATTAATTTTAATTTTAATTCCAAATGTTCGAAATTGTACAAAAGCTACCATTTTTAGAAGCTTTTATTTTACTTTATTTTAAATTTCTTTAATCCTTTTTATAATTCTTTTGTATGAGTTAGGAAGATTATTATGTGCTAAATTATTGATTACGTGTAATAATAAATCCATTTTTTTTAGCGCTTTTTCCCGATTCACTAATACTTCGTTTGTATTACGATTTGCAGCAGGTATATTTAATTGATTATATATTAAATTTTGAGCAGTTGTAGATGTAACTAAGTCCATTTCTAAGTTATATCTCATACAAATGACATCATAATTAACCGTAATATCTAAAGCCCTACTATGATTTGATGTAAGCAATCTTTCAATTTGTTGTCTTTCGTTTGCATTAGTAAAAATATCAGAAATTAGTTGCTCATTCTTAAAAACATTTTGATAATTGAAAAATCCAGACCCATAACGGCTATTTGCTTTGTCACCGTTTTGATAATTGAAAAAGAAATCCTTATCAATAATCATAGTTTTAGGTATTTCTAAATCTCTCAAAAGATAAAATGCATATTTCAAAGATGTTATTCCATCTAATTGCAAGACTGAAATGCCTTTTCTTTCAATTTTTACACCTTTATTTTCTAGTAATGTACTGAAAACACTAGAATCAATCGGACTTTCAGTAACTAATACATGATTTGCATAGAAGAATTCGGAGTTTCTAAATTTATGAAATTTGTCGTACTGTAAGCGCTGAAGTGAATAATGTGTCCAAAAGTCATACCTTAATTGAAGAATTTTAGATTTGAAAATTCTTTGATTGTCTGAAATCTTTCTAATAAGAATTATTTTGGTATGATCTAATTGGTCTACTAAAACTGGTGAGTGTGTAGTGAAGAGTATTTGGATATTATTGTTTTGAACCTGGTCGAACAATGTATAAATAAGTTCCTTTTGTCCTTGAGGATGAAGGTTTGTCTCAGGTTCTTCTAAGCCTATAATAAAGTTATTATGTTTCAACTCTGCAAGATATCTATATATTGCAATTGCTACTAAACTTTGAATTCCGCTACCACAATCTTTAAGATTAAATTCTTTACCGTCCTCATTTATTAAAATTTCTAAGTCATTTAAAAATAGTTCGTATGAAATAGGAACGTTTGTACCTATTTTAAAATCAAAACCTTTATTTGTTAAATATCTCCCTTCAATTCCTTTAGCCACTTTATTAAGCGCATTCTTTGTTAAATAATCAAATGCGTCTTTTACTTTTGGGGTCAAAGTATTTCTTTTAGCAGTATGATTTGAAAAGAATAAACTTAAAAGTTCTCTTAAGACAGAGCTTTCATTATTCTTATAAAAACTTGAAGTTCTATCTGTTGGAATTAAAATAAATTGAACATCTTTTTTTAATTCATTAACTAACGCATCAGAAGCATTTTCAAAGTTTGCATTATTAAATACTGAATATTCTAGTCTATTTCGTGTTTTATTAAACTCCTGTTTTATTCTAAGTTCACCATTATTAATAAAAGCCAGATAAGCTACTTTATTAGGAATATTAATAAATGATATCGTAATTCTTGGAATTGCTCTGTTTGAAGAATAAAGATTTACACCCGATATATAATGTTGTAATTCTAATTGTGGATTAAAAAATGAATTTAATGCTCTCAAAACTGCTGTTTTACCCGAATTGTTTTGACCTACAATAGCAACAACATCCTCAATATGAAAACTCCCATTTTCAATTGACCTAAACTTTGATATTTCAACTTTCTTAATTCTCATCTAAAATGTTGTATAATTGGTAAATATTATCAAATATATTCAACTTATTTATATTTTAATTGTAATTATCTCATCTATCCTAGTTGTGTAAGATTTTGATAATTTTTCTTGTTTCATTTTCCATTGTCTGCCGAGGGATTGATTGGCGAACTTGATTTTGTTTTTGCCGTAGGCTCTATTAAGTTTATCAACTACTGACATTAAAGGCTGATGTTTTGGATTTGAGCTGTTAAATAATGATAATTGGGTTTGGTCGTTTGGCGTTAATCCCATTACTATTACCCCTGCTTTTTTGTAATTGTAGCCTTCTTTGAATATTGCTTTTAAACCTATTTGTGCATATTTGTTTAACTCGATTGTGGAGTTTGTTGGGAAATCGGTGTTGATTACTATGTTTCTTGAATATTGTGGTTGGTCCTTTCTGAAATAGTTAGTGTGAAGAAAAACCATTATCATGTTGCAATGGCTGTTTTGTCTTCTTAGTTTTTCGGAACAGGAAGTTGTGAACGTTGCTATACGTTCAGAAACATCTTCCAATTTCGTCATTGGTTTTTCAAATGATCTTGTTGTAGCAATCATTTTTTTACTCTTTGGAGTTTCTAAATCCAATGTTGGTTTGCCTTCTAATTCGTGTTTTAATCTCAATCCTACAACTGCCATTTCTTTTCTTACCCAATCATCGTGTAATTGAGTGAATTGATAGGCATTAAAAACTTTTACTGCTTGTAAGCGTTTAGCGTGTTTTCTTCCAATACCCCAAACATCTTCAATTTTAGTCCATTTAAGAGCTTTTATTCTCTTTTCTTCTGTATCTATCACATAGACACTCTTTGTTGTTTCAGGGAACTTCTTTGCTATTTTATTGGCTACTTTAGCTAGTGCTTTTGTTGGTGCAAATCCTACACTAATTGGAATACCTGTATTTTTGGTTACGGTCTTATGAATCTTAATCCCGTACTCTTCCAAGTTAAAGAATTCAAATCCTTCGAACTTTAGAAAAGCTTCATCAATACTATATACTTCAATATCGGTTGTAAAAGTTGATAGTATATTCATTACTCTGCTGCTCATGTCACCATACAAAGCGTAGTTTGATGAATAGGCAAATACCTTGTTGTCTTCGAATATTTTTTTGAATTCGAATGCTGGAGCACCCATTGGAATGCCTAATGCTTTAGCTTCGTTAGAACGCGCAATAACACAACCATCATTATTGGAAAGTATCACAACTGGTTTTCCAATTAAATGTGGTTCGAATACTCTTTGACAAGAGGCGTAAAAGTTATTACAGTCAACTAAGGCAAACATTTTTCTGAGTGAATAGTGATTAATGACTATTTAGAATGTTTTAATGCTATGAATTACGATTCCCCATATCATTAGTTCGTTTTCTTCTGTTACTTTTATGGGCTTATATTCTTCATTTTCGGCAATTAACCAAACTACTTCTTTTTCTTTTTTGATTCTTTTTACGGTAAACTCCCCATCTATTTGACAAATAGCAATTTTACCATCTTGTGGTTCTAAGCTTTTATCAATGATTAATAAATCACCATCGAAAATACCTGCATTTTTCATTGAATTCCCTTTTACTTTGGCAAAAAATGTACTGTCCCTATGCTTTATTAATTCTTTGTTCAAATCAATTGTTAACTCGATAAAGTCATCAGCAGGTGAGGGGAAGCCAGCACTAATGCCTACATCAACATAAGGTAATTCCAATTTTGTTGAGAAATCAGGGATGTAAAAGTCAAACACTTTGGTAGTATGTAAATTCTTAAGTTTCATATTTCTTACAATACTATTTTAAAATACTCTTCTTTTGTTTGTAATACTTGTTCTATTACAGACCAGTTGTCTTCTACCAATATTTTTATATTTTTAGGATGAAATACTGTAATGTGTATTTCATTTGAACCTAATTTTTTGATTTTTTGAAATAATGAATTAAAATATGAATCTGATACTAATTTGTCTTCATAATGCATTTTTAAAAGGGTATCGTAATCAATATCAAATGGTAAATGAATAAAAACATACTCGTCATAGAACAAGAAAGCTTCGTCACCATGAACTAATATTTTTTGTACTTCTTTACTTATTTCATAATTGTGAAAACTAAATTCAATACTTTCACTATTATTACTTGTAATAATTTCTCTTATTAAATTTTTATTTCTGAATACTTTTAGATTTTGATTTAGGTTATTAGCTATTAGTTCCAAACTATCATTATCTTCATGAATATCAAAGTTGTTTCTTATTATTAGAACTGGTTCTTTATATGTGTTCTCAAAAGTATTCATGGCAAAACCTATTTTATACAAAGTTACTAAAGAAGTTATGAGCAACGCAAAAATTAATCCCTCGTTTTTAATTTAGTCTTTACTATGATACAAGCTGAGGCATTTAAGCTATTGTGAATCGATAATAAAAAGTGTACTTATTTAGTTCAAAACTATGAAAGTGTTAAAATCCTTAATTTTGAAGTCTACAAGGCTATAAAGTACGACATATTAATTATAATTTACTTAATAAATCTTCTTTTTCAAAAACAGAAATGATATCTGTATTTTCAATTTCTAAATTGAAATTAAAAAAATGAAATCCATCCATTTCATCTTTTATTTCAAGTACAAAATCACCATTCACTATGACTTTATTTTCATTTACATTATAACCTTTTAAATGAATACCCAAATACAATAAATCAGAACCATTTAAAACTATATTTTTTAAGTCACTGCTCACAAAGTCTTTATATTTTCCATCAGGAGTTTCAAACTCCATTTCAATTACATATTTTCCTTCATGATTTGGTAGAAGTAATTCACAATCAATACTTCTTGTTTTAGCATCGTAAACTTTCTTAAAATCTTGTTCATTATATCCCGATTCTATGTAGGTATAATTGAATTTAGCTTTGAAATTATTTGTTTTCATTTTTGATAGTTTTTTTAGAAATTAAGTTGGAACTACTTATTATATCATATATTAATCCCACGACAATATACAAAAATGCTAGGAATAAATAAATTTTATAAAATAAACGAACCATTTCCGTTTTGCCATCAACCAAATGGTAAGTTATTACAATATAGAAAAAGGAGCCTATAAATAGACTTGCAAATACTATAAAGGTTCGGGCTTTTACCACCTCTTTATCCTGATGATTCCATAGTAATTTTACGATACCTCGAGTGGCAAAGTAAAAGATAAAAATTACGATTAGTGAGTTCAAATAGGAACGAATAGTTTTTTCCACAATTTCTAATAATTTAAGTTAAACCCGATTTTTTGAGTTGTTTTTGTTACTGTTTCTTCTTTACAAAGTTTGATGAAAAGTTCCTCCAAATTAGCATCCTCAATGATGCATTGCATGATGTACTTTTTGCGGATGTTGTAAATTTGGCCGCCTGTAAAGGAATAATCTTCTAAAATAGTGTTGATTGTATCCTTTGAGATATTTTGAAAAGCATTTGATAGCAAATTATATTGCGTCTCTTTAGTTGGTTTTTCAAATTCGACTTTATACAAGAAACGTCTTTCAAATGCTTTATCCAATTTTTCTGCATGGTTACTAGTAACGATTGAGATTCCAGTAAATTGCTCCATTTGCTCTAACAAAATATTCTGCATGCTGTTGTGCGTTCGATCGGAGGAATGTCCAACATCAACGCGTTTAGAAAAGATACTATCTTCATTAAAGAAAAGAATTGGAGTTAGTTCACATTGATTGGAAAACTCGTAATATTCATCGAAGATTTTCTTGGTATTCTTTTCTGAATCGCCAATCCATTTGTTCGCAATTTTTTCAACATCTACACAAAATAGTGGGCGATTCGTAATTTTAGCTAAACGTTTGGCGGTAGCCGTTTTTCCAGTACCAGAAGAGCCATTAAAAATTATAGAAATTCCTTTTGCTAATCCATTATCCATTAATTGATTTACAACTAATTGGTGCTTTTCTTTACTCAATATCTTTTCTATTGTATTGATTTGTTGCCATTCTGATTCATTATAAAAAAGTTCTTCTAAAAAAATATCTTCTGGCTGAATAATTGTAGCTGTTTTGTAAGCATTCTTTTTTACGTTATTGGTTTCTTTTTGAAACAATGCATTTTTTGATTTTTCTGTTAATCCTACAAATTCATCAAAAATAAAACCATCTTCATCTCTAAGTAACAAATCATTTGTTATTAATGAAGAAGTCTTATTAGCGATACTATCCCTAAATGCTTTTTGTTTTGAAAAATTGTCTTCTATTTGCTTGATATGAAATTCTAAATCAATTTGTTCTTCATCTTTTTGATGCGTATAAGCAGCGAATAGAAATAGAATTTTATCCTCAAGTGTTAAATTTGAAAAACTGTTCAGCCAATTAAGTGCCTCATCTTTTGTTGCAGCGTTTAATTCTCGCTCAACGAGTTTTTTTAACGTTGCAGCATCAAAGCATCCATCTTTTCGCTTTCTGAAAATTTCATTTACATTTTTTAATAATTGATTGAAGTTTTCGGCAGGTTTAAATTCTAATCCTTCTTTCTTGTCATTTAATAAAGCCTCATAGATTTTCTCATCTACTTGAAACGTTTGTTTGATTAGGGTTTTGCTGAATTTGTTTTTTGTGGTTGAAACCACATATCCTTTTGATATTAGAGAATGTAAAGCCTCGTTAATATCTTTTAAACCAGATAATCCGCCACCAAAGTATTCCAAAAAGGCATCAATACATTGTTCTTCTTGGCGAATTCCACCTTCAATAAGTATAGAAAGTACTACCAACTCATTATAATTAATTTTAAAGAATTTTTGTAACTCTTTAATCTCTGCTTGTTGCATAAGTGTATCGTTGTTATTAGTGCCAAAACTTTCACCAACAACATACTCAATGAATTTTAATTTGTCGAATTGTAAATTACTCATAATACAGCGATTTAATTAGTGCATTAGGAAGGGTTTGAACCTTCACGGACTTTATCAGTCCACACAACTTTAGGTTGTGCGCGTCTACTCTTTGGTTTCTGTGCACCGAAACCAAATTCCGCCACTAATGCTTTGATGGGACAAAGATATTTTATAACTTTGCCAAAAAATGGCATACTACTATTATGGGTGATTATAAAAAAGGTTTTAATAGATTAAATCTGATTTTAAGTATTATTAAGAATAATACTGCTAATCTTGAAAACCTGACAGAATTGGTAAATGAAAAATTGAAACAAGAAAATGTAAAAGTGGTATCTGAAAGAACAATTGGACGTGATATTAATGAATTAAAATCAAAAGGCTATGAAATTATATCTAAAAAAGGCCATGAAAATAAAAACTATTATTTCATAGAATCAGTAGATGATGATTTAGATTTCTTGACTGAAAATGAAATCAAAACGCTACCTATTATGATGGGACTAATAAATACTGAAGAAAATTTAAGTAGTATTAATTGGTTAAAAAAAACATTAAAATCAGAATTTAATTTTACTTCCAAAGAATTGGACCCAAGTCCTTATTTTATAAAAACTAATCCTTCTATTAACTTCAAAGAAGATTTAATGTTATTGACAGCTGAAATTATAGAATTTATAAAGAAAGGTCAGGCAATTTACTTCATATATTTTAACTCTAAACATAATAAATCCAAGTATGTAGCTCCATTACAAGTAAGGTATTACGATGGTAGATATTACTTATTAGGTACTGAAATTGATGAGAATAATGATTATAATCCAAAATCACTATTAACCACATATAGTATAGATAATATAGTAAATTTATCTGTAGTTCCAGCAATAAAAGAAGACCCACATAATCACGGTGAACACATTTTTTTTGATTATAAAAAATTATATAAAGAAAGCCATTTAGAAATTTTGTTAAAAAATAGTTTTGGTATTATATACAATTCCATTTTAAATCGAAATAGAATAAAAAAATACCGTTTTAAGTTTACAAACTGGGCTATAAGTTATGTTGAAAATAAAATTTTTCATCCTTCTCAGCGAGTAATTGAAAAAACAAACGATTATATCATAATTGAACTTACCCTTTGGGAAATAATGGATAATATTAAAATCAAGGAAGGTATTGAGTATTGGGACAACAAAGAAGTTGATTTTTTTGTGGGTAGATTTGGGGATAAATGTGAGAGGTTGGATTAAAAATTATTTATTATACTAACATTTTAATTTAGCAATTATGATTGCCAATTAAATAACCATTTTTCAAAAATAAAGTTTGATAAATTTCTCTCTAAATTAGGTAATTGCGGAACCCAACCTCTCATTTGAAATCTAGCATTTGCCGATGGAGTTAGTAGGTGAGAAAAATAAATTTGATTATTTAAGCAATATAGCTTGATTTCATTTATTTGATTATCAAATAATGACAACCCTGAATTTCGTGTGAAGTATACTTTTTCTATTGTAGGTATATTTTGTAAAATTTCAATAACATTAGTCATTTGAAAATCATTAAAAGTTTTAGAAAATTCAGTATCTTTAAAATTAGAAATTACATTTTGATGTATTGGATTTTCTATATCAGCATCATTTATTGAAGAAATTAAATCTGTAATCGCTATATTTTTTTGTATACAAAATTGTTTCCAACTAGATTGGTCTGAATTTCTTAAACTATTTTCATTATACATTCTTGGCAATACTTCCCAAAAATAATTATTTTTTGTTCTTCCATAAAACCAGTCTGCATAATTATCAGTTGGCCATTCAGGATTGAAAGTTCCAATTATCAAAATACGGGGTTTATAATTTATATTTGTGCAAGTTAGATATTCGTAAAATTTATGTCTGCATGCCATAGTTTTAAATTTTAATTTATTTATAAAATTAATTAAATATTTTCATTTTCACAAATCTCTTTCAAATGTTCATAGACCATAACCATAGCTAAAGTATCTAGTTCGCAGTATTTTAGAAGTCCTGTTGTGATTTCTGTTCTTTCTACTTCTGTCATATCTTGGTATTGTAATTTGGCATAAGCCATTAGAGCTGCACCACCATCTGCTATATTTTCAATTTCAGATATGTTTTCGGTTAATGCTTCATCATTCCAATTTTCAAATAAAGGCGGAAGCATTTTATAGGGATTAATTACTTCATTATTTTCAATTTGTAACCAAATGTGGTTTGAACCAAAGTTTTGACTACTAATATAAATTTCACTTAATGACTGAGCATACTTTGTTTGTAAAAATGTGCTAGATTTTAGAATAGCTGGTAATACAGCTTTAATTGAATTCGAGCCTTTTGTATATGGATTGTAATAATAATCTTTGATGACTTTGTTTAAATCTATCATTGTTCGTTCACCAACCCATTGTTCAGGACTATTACTAGTTGAATTTGTGATGGTTTTTAAAAAATTTATTAGTTCAAGTCTATCTTCTTCCGTTGAATTGTATAATTGAATAATAATTGCATTCAGAATACTATTTTCATGAGCTGCAAAACGAAAAACAGTGCCCTCATCATTCTTTAGTGCTTGATATAAATTTCTCGCAAAAATAAAATTTGGAAATTCTCCAGGAGTATTGCTAATAAATTGTGTTTGATGACTAACTGTTCCATCTTCATGATATATGTGGTGTGAGAATTGAAAAGCCACTTGCTCATATGGACTTCTACCCGCTGTAAAAGGGAGCGCAACAGTACTTGTTTCAAAATCTATGAAATGTAGTGGGAATTTCCATTTGTTCATTTCATCCTTTAAACCTTCCTTTTCAACATAAATTGATGAATCATTTGTTCTAGATTTTTCAACTTGTATCCATTGACGTTCTGATGAAGATATTTTTCCAGCCAGAGGAGCCACATTAAAATCTTCTTCTGTTAAGTCTTGTAACAACAATCTTTGCTCTTCCATTAAATTCTTGCCTCTGTAATTCCAAATTTCCATTGCATTAGGGGCATCAAATTGTTCATCATTCCAACCAAATTGTCTCTGAAAACAATGCTTGAATCCAGATTGTAAGCCATTTAACTCATCTTCAACCGTTGTTTTAAATTCACACTTTTTACAACTACTAAAGTTAGTCGGCCAATTTAAATAGCTCTTATTGATATACGAGTCTTTAAAAAGTTCCATTGACTCTGTAAAACCCAAGTTGTTATGATATAGATATCTATTATTTATAATGTCATTTATGATGTCATCAACATTAATTTCTGACAAAACTGAATTAACAACTTCATTTAAATTTTCTACTCTTCTAATAATTTCCGTTCTTGGATATCCATTACTAGGAATTCTAAAGAGTTGATTCAGTCCGTCAATACTTGCGGTTTTTGATTTATCTGCCATCATGAAAAAAGCAGTAAATTGAAATTCAGGAAAAGCTGTTTGTGCTACTTTTTTCTGAAAGGCCAAATCAAATAAATAGGGTTTCATTTTTCCATCAATTCCTCCTCTTTTGCCTAAAAAAGTATTTTCGTTAGTAGAATCAAATGATTTTGCTTTTACTTCAATTAATCTAATTGAATTTCCTTTCTTAACTAAAATATCGGTTCTAATGAAAAATCCATCCACCAAAAAAGCAGCTTCATAAATAATACAATTTTCTTGATTTAAATACTCTAGTGTAAGCTCAGCCGCTCTCTCATATTCATAATTCTCAGCATTAATAAAAACACCATTTGGGTAATGTAATCTCGCCAATTCTTCAACTTGGAAACCTCCTTCTGCCAACGCATTTAAAAAACTATCTTCTTGCTTTTTATTCGCATAAATTGGATTATTAGTGTACAATAGTTTATTTGGACACTCAAGTCCTAATTTAAAACGTGATTTAGTTAATACTCTCATTATTAAAGTTTTGAAGATTCAGTTGCAAATATAGAAAACAACTTCGCCAATTTTTGTCTAAGTTTATTTTTAATTTTGAATATATAATAAGTTGTTACTTTTGTTTTCATAAATAAATTTTAATTTATTGACTAAAATAAAACTCCAGTTCGTCGGTACTTTTATCTATTATAAAGAAATAGAGTTAGATAGCATGGAACAAAATTATTTTGATTCAATTGCTAAGGGAATTGGCTTATCTTTAAATGAAGCTTTAATCGACCCTTTTTTCTACTATAAATTGCGGTTAAATAAATACCAATCTTATCAAGATTTGAATGGTAAAAGTTATTTTGGTTTAGATGTGCAATCTTTTCATCAAATCGAAGTTTTTGTGGATGGGCACAAAAAACAAAAGTTCACTTATTTGGATTTGAATCCAGAAAACGTGCTTTTTCCATTATATCCTGTCGCATTATCAAATAATGTTAAACAATTAGGTAAAATGGTTGTGAGAACCAAAGAAAAAGGAAGTATTGCCTATTCATTTCAAATAGAATCTAAATTACCTTTAGACGACATCATTTCGTTTGAATTGATGATGTTAGATGAAAATTTGTTGATTTCAAGTGTTAATGCATATCAAAAGCAATTAAGTCTTAAAAGAACTGACACTGTGCTAATTGAACAATATGTAATTAGTTAAGTTGACGATTCTCTATTAAAAACCAAATCGTTTACCAATTATACTTCCTCTTGAGTTATAATAAAGCTCAGCTAATTTATCATAATTAGTTTCTAAGTTGTTATACTCTTTTAAATAAGGTAATATATCAACATTTCTTCGAGTAATAAATTCTATAATATCAGTATTTTCAGTATTTGGAATCACCGCTCCATTTATAGAATCAAGTTTTTTGGACAAGATAGATTTGTCGATCGAAATTTGGAGTTGTATACTAATGAATCCTGATTTAGTTGAAAATAATTCTAATTCAAAAGTTGTTTCTTGATTTACTTCTGACTTTACTGAAACAGTAACAATTAAATCTGTGTCATCTACAATTGTGGCTAGTTTAGTAAGAGTTTCATTTAATTTCATGTTTTTCTATATTTTGGTTTCGTTTCATATTTGACAAGTGGATTTTTTTTGTATATTATTGCATAAAAAAAACATGCAAAACAACTATTTTGGAAAATTTGATCATTCATTCATCCTTTATATCGACCCTATTCATTTTGATGTAATAAATTTCAGCAAACAATTTTCTAGGGTGTATTGTAATGAAATTATTTTTTCGAATAGTGAAGACATTCTTCAGAACACTACATATGATGTACCTAAATTTATAGAAAAACTACAAAATAAGATCATCTCTGAATTCGACTTAATATTTGATGATGAAGTACATATTCAAAACATTTGGTGGGATGATTTACTTGTTGTGGCAAACTTAGAATACTTAACCCTATTTTTAGACCTACTAAAACAAACAATATCAGTGGATGAACTATTTAAATTGGATATTTGTATTGAGTCACCGAACAATTATTTTAGTTTTGATAGTATAATTTCTAAACAAGAGGTTTCGCCTAATTCATTCCAAGATTTCATTAAAGATTCTGACCATTACTTAGATAAAGAACAAAAGTTTATTTAGTAACCAGGGAATTCAGTTGAAGGTTCATCTTTAAAAATGTTTGTATTAGTTTCATCTTTTATTTTATAGCCATTAGCAACTCCTTTCCATCTTTTTACTTTACTAATAGTTTTGCCTTTTAAAGAGTAATATGTTAAACTTTCTAAACTCTCATAAAATGCTGTTATTTTATTTTTATTAGCATTTTTACAACTACATTCTGCATAACAAAACCAAAAATTATTTTTTATAATAATTAGTTCATCTAGCGTATCATTGAGTGTTGAAAAATTTGTTATTGGATTGTTTGTGCGTTTATCTTTATTAATTTTTGTTTTATCAATGCTTGAATCCGCAATTTTATAATCTAGAAATTTAGAATTATTGTAATATTCTATTTGCTTACCATTTTCTTTTTTATTTTCATCACTTTTGTCAATTTCGATAAATTTATTGGTTATATCGTAATTACTTGTTTTAATAGGAAAATCAGGGTCATAAAAAAATATTTTAAGATATTGCATCGATAATCTTGTATATTTGATTGCATTAGTATTATTTCTAACATCTTTGTGTTGGTTTAATCTCTTAATAATCGTCATTATATTGTTTTTTTTCCCTTTACCTGTTGCCATTCCAACATAATATGGAATAAATATTTGCTCTATTTTCTCGTCTAAATCATTAAAATCTACTGGTTCGCCGATGCTCCCATCAGAATTTTTGTAAAATTTGAATCCCCATATATAAACCCCTGGTTTATTTATGTTTTTTTCTACAACTTCGTCTAAATGATTAATATTAAATGGTCCTTTAAATTTTAGTATATTCTCCATAGTGATTTGTTTTTCAATAAATTTTCTACAATAATATAAAAAAAAATCCCACTTGTCAAATATGGGAATTTTAAAAAATATGTAATAATAAATATAAATTTTTGCTAAATTATTCATTTTTTTGTACAGATTTTGTTCACTAAAAATTAAATGTAGCTTTTCAACTGTATGGGTTTTTTAATAAAAATTTCCAGTTTAGTCTTTTACTATTTTTGGCAATTAAATTTAAAGAATGAAAAAAATGAAAAGTGTTTAGAAATGGTTGAATATTAATATTTATGGTAATAATTGTAAATAATCAGCAAAAAGCGTACTGATTTAAGTTAAAAACTAATTGCTTTTGATATCTGTAATAATCAAAAAAATATCATCAATTTTTTTCTTAACTTTCTCTGGAATTTTAGTTTTTCCTTTAATAATTTGACTTTCTGTTATTTCATTTCCATTTTTATCCAAAAAGAAATGAACACTATTTTTGAAAAACATATTCTTATCTTTAAAATAAGATTTTTCACTTAACCTTAGTAAAAAATATCGCAAAGAATATAAATCGTCGTGCCATATTATTTTATTAATATTCCTAAATGATTCACCTTCACATGCTGCCACAAAATCCCTTTTCTGATTTTTACTAATATAACCAATTGTTGAAATAGAATTTACAAATTGAGTAAATTTAGGACTTTTGAGGTTTATGGATAAATTAAAAGATAAAACAAAATCATCAATTGAAATTTCTCCAATTTTTTGTTGTTGATTAATTTCTAACTTATGAAACTGATTTTTGAGTTCATAATGTTCCTCGAAATTTATTTTTTTTAATTTATATAGTTTATCAGATTCAATATGTGCAAATTCTAATAGAAATAAATTAAAAGTTGTGATTAGCTTATATTCAAATGGCAACAATTTTAAATATTCAAAATTACTTTCGTCAATTATTAAATTTTCTAATTGATGAATTTCCAATTTATCTATTGAAACTTGGTTTGTATTTAATAAATGATTGATGAAGTATATTAGATAAAATAATTCTGGAATTATTTCTCTTTTATGATTTATCGAGCTTTTTTTATATTTCTTGTAAAAAATAGGATTAAACATTAATGTAATTCCTAAATCTAAATTTTTCCTTTCAATATCGGATTTAGATTTATAAAACGCATATAATTCATCATAAAATTGCAACATTTCAAGATACTCTTCAGATTGCAAATCATTTCTCGTTATGGTTAGTTCATTTATCATAAAATACTTTGTTTAAGAAATCCATTTCAAGTTTAACGGGTAGGGATGCAATATAGGTACTTGTGGTTTTAATATCTGTGTGTCCCAGTTTATCTTTAATTAATGTTATAGGAGCACCTTTTTCTACCATATGGCTTGCCCAACAATGACGAGCATTATAAAATGTAATGTCATTTTTATCAATTACTCCTTTAATCAATTTTCTGAAGTTATCGTTTATTAAGTCGTTAAATAATTTAATTTGATTTTTTTGTTCTAAAGGAGTTTGATTTTTAGTTATAATATTAAAAATAAAATGTTCTTTGCTATGAACTAATCGCTCAAGTATAGCTATAGATTTTTCATGTAATGGAATTACAATTTGTATATCATTCGTTTTACTCGTTGATGTTTTTCTTCTAAAAAACTTTATTTCATTTTTGTTTAAATTTTCTTTTCTCAAATAAGCCAAATCTGTTAAATTTATTCCTGCAGAATAATATGATAACAACCAAAAATCTTTAGCGATTCTTTGATTTGTATTTTTAGGTTCAATTTTTTCTAACAAGTTTATTTCTTCAATTGTTAAAATACTTTTAGTTTTTTTCTGAGATTTTATTGTAAATTTATTTTTCCCAAATGGATAAATATCATTTGTAATTATGTTTAACTTCAATGCATCATTTAATATTGCTCTTAAATTTCGCATGTACATTCCAACGGTATTTACAGAACACATTCGTACATGAAGCAAATAAGACTCGTATTTAATTAACCAACTTGGAGTAATCTGAACAAATTGAAGTTTAGCAATAGATTTTTTTAGATAATCTAAATATTTTTCAATTGACCTAAGTGAATCTCTATATGAATTACTTGTTCCAATTTTACCAAGGTTATGTAACTCAGTGATTTTATTTTCAAAAAGCGATTTTAAAGTTAAAACAACCTCTTTTTTGTTATAGTATTTTTCTTTAAACTCATCAAAATTAAATGGGTTAATTGAATCTGCTAATTGTTTAGCTCTAAATAGATTTTCATCCATTTCCGCTTTAAGAATTATGAGTTGTTTTTTCCTTGAAGTAATCAGTTCAAGATATTCACTTTCATCAAATTCATACTTTGTTTTTAAATAATAGTTCCTCTGATTGTCGGTATCATAAATTTTTAACTTTAAAGAAAATTTGTTATTTTGCAATAAATATCGCTTATCTAGATAGTAATCAAGTTGAGTTTTCTTAGTAAATACGGGATGTTGACTCATAAATAATTTGCACAAAATTTGCACAAAAATAACAATAAAATATATAAAAACATATTAAAATAGATAAAATTAAAAATCGTAACTGCTTGATATTCTGATATATTTTGATATTTGTAGGTGTATTCCACTCTTCTCATAATCAGGTGGTCCCTGGTTCGAGCCCAGGTGGGACCACAACAAAACCCTTGTAAGTATCAGTATTTACAAGGGTTTCTTATTAAAAAGTTGAGTTATGACAGTAAACAACAACAAGAAATCAGGAAATGGAATTGGAGTCGGTGCAGCGCTTGGCGTGGCATTTGGTTCTGTGTATGGAAATAAATATGGAAACCTCTCCCAAAGTATTGCGTTAGGACTTGCCATTGGGGTTGCCGTTGGAGCAATTTTTGACGGATTTATAAAAAAGAAATAACACCTAGTCTCATCATAAAATTAAAGCCATACAGCAATGTAGGGCTTTTTTATTTCCCCAAAGCCGTCAAGCGCGCCACATATTTCCCAATGACATCAAACTCTAAATTTACTTGGGTGCCTACTTTGTAGGTGTGAAAGTTTGTGTGCTCATAAGTATATGGAATAATCGCAACACTAAAGCTGTGGGCTGCCGAATTCACCACCGTTAAGCTGGTGCCGTTTACTGTAATCGAACCTTTTTCAATGGTAATATTAGAAAGTGCGGGGTCGTAGGCAAACGTGAAAACCCAACTTCCATTGGCTTCTGTAATACTCGTGCAAGTACCGGTTTGGTCAACATGTCCTTGCACGATGTGGCCGTCCAACCGGTCGCCCAGTTTCATGGCGCGTTCGAGATTGATGGTGTTGCCCACCTGCCATGTGCCAATAGCGGTTTTGTCAATCGTTTCTTGAATGGCGGTTACCGTATACTGGTTTTGATCAATTTGCACCACCGTCAAACAAATTCCATTATGGGCCACACTTTGATCAATTTTCAATTCGTGCGTAATTTCGGAAGCCACGGTAAGGTGGAGATTTCCTTGCTCTTTTCGAATTTCTTTGATGATTCCGAGTGTTTCTATGATTCCGGTAAACATAACTGATATAATTTTACTAAATTTGCACTTCAAAAGTAAGCAATAAATCACATTCGTTATGGTTAAAAAAGCAGAAAATATAATTGTTGGAATTTCAGTTGGAGATTTAAATGGTATTGGAAGCGAAGTCATATTAAAAACATTTGAAGATTCTCGAATGTTAGAATTGTGTACGCCTGTAATTTTTGCCAATGTAAAAATCATCTCTTTCCTCAAAAGAGAATTGGAATTAACAGCGGCCATTCACGGCATCGATTCGTTGGACCAACTTGTAGTGGGAAAAATCAACGTGCTAAATGTATGGCGCGAAGGCTTTGATGTTGCTTTTGGAAAAAATGATGAGGTGGTGGGAAGTTATGCCATCAAATCGTTTGTAGCGGCTACCAAGGCGTTAAAAGAAGGAAAAGTAGACGTGTTGGTTACAGCACCAATTAATAAATACAACATTCAATCGGATGCGTTTGCCTTTCCCGGGCACACCGATTATTTAGATAAAGAATTGAACGGAAAGGCACTTATGTTTATGGTGCACGACGAATTGCGGGTAGGGTTACTAACCGATCACGTTCCAGTGAACGAAGTGGCGCAACACCTTACCGAAAAATTGCTGACCGATAAGTTAGAGACCATCATCAACACCTTAAAGCAAGACTTTGAAATTGAAAAACCAAAAGTCGCCGTTTTAGGACTGAATCCGCACTCGGGCGATAATGGGGTTATTGGTAACGAAGAAGAGCACATCATCAAGCCTACGTTGAAAAAATTATTTGAAGCCGGAAAAATGGTATTCGGACCCTTTCCAGCCGACGGATTTTTTGGATCGGCACAGTATGAAAAGTACGATGCGGTTTTGGCCATGTATCACGATCAAGGGTTGATACCATTCAAAACACTTTCTTTTGGAAACGGAGTCAATTATACGGCAGGGTTGGATAAAATTCGCACCTCTCCCGATCACGGAACAGCTTATGAAATTGCTGGGAAAGGAATAGCCAATCACGAATCGTTCAAAGAGGCAGTTTATGTAGCGATTGATATTTTTAACAGACGAAATGGCTATCAAGAACTTACCAAAAATCAATTAAAAACAAAACAAAAGCAGTTATAAACAAAAAAATGTTTGTAAGTCGTTTGATTTTATAATAATTTTATATCTTTGCACACCTTTTAAAAAGGTAAAACTGTTGTTATGAACAATTTAAAAGCATATTTGATTCCTTTTATAGGGTTAAAAATAGGGAAACATCAGTTTGATTATCAGGTAGATAATACGTTCTTTGCACACTTTGATTATGATGAATTTAACGATGCATCAGTTAAAGTAAGTGTAGTTTTGGAGAAAAAAAGCACCCTTCTGGAGCTGGATATACAACACAAAGGTACCGTTAATGTACCCTGTGATGTTTCTGGGGAAGAGTTTGATTTGGCCATTAAAGGAAAACTAAAACTTGTAGTAAAGTTTGGCGATGCCTTTAACGATGAAAACGAAGAGTTGCTTATTTTACCGCATGGCGAATTTCAAGTCAACGTGGCGCAGTACATCTATGAATCCATAGTATTGTCGGTGCCTTTGAGACGCATTCATCCAGGCGTTAAAGACGGTTCGCTAACCGAAGTGATTGAAAAATTAGAAGCGTTAGCACCAAAAGAAAATAAAGAATCAGTACAAAAAAATGATATAGACCCTAGATGGGAAAATTTAAAAAAACTATTAACGGATAAATAATACAGAAAAATGGCACATCCTAAGAGAAGACAGTCGTCAACAAGAAGAGATAAGAGAAGAACACATTACAAAGCTACAGTGGCGCAAATTGCTACTTGTCCAGTAACTGGTGAAGCACATTTATACCACAGAGCATATTGGCATGAAGGTAAAATGTATTACAGAGGTCAAGTTGTAATTGATAAAGCAGAAGCAGTAGCGTAATTGCACTAAAAAATAGAGAAAACTCTCACATTGTGAGGGTTTTTTTGTTCAATACCCATTCGTTTCGCAATTATTACCATTGAATTGGACTCGTTTGAATTTTTTTTTGTAATTTCCACCACTTTTTGAACCTAAAAACTCAAAAAGAAAAATGAATCAAAGATGAATAAAATAACAGCAGCAATTACCGCTATTGGTTCCTATGTTCCAGACTTTGTATTGTCCAATCAAGTGTTGGAAACATTGGTAGATACCAATGACGAATGGATTACCACTCGTACCGGAATTAAAGAAAGAAGATTGCTAAAAGAGGAAGGAAAAGGAACTTCTTTTCTTGCTATCAAAGCCGCACAAAATTTATTAGAAAAAGCCAATTTAGATCCCAAAGAAATTGACTTGGTTATTATGGCAACGGCTACTCCCGATATGCCCGTGGCTTCAACAGGTGTATATGTAGCTACAGAAATTGGCGCTACCAATGCTTTTGCCTTTGATTTACAAGCCGCTTGTTCTAGTTTTCTATACGGAATGTCTACGGCATCTGCCTATATTGCTTCCGGAAAATATAAAAAAGTACTGTTGATTGGAGCTGATAAAATGTCTTCAATTATCGATTATACCGATCGCGCAACTTGTATCATCTTTGGTGATGGTGCCGGTGCCGTATTGTTTGAACCCAATACCGAAGGTTTAGGATTGCAAGATGAAATCTTAAAAAGTGACGGAATTGGAAGAGAGTTTTTAAAAATTGAAGCGGGCGGGTCTATTTTGCCTCCCTCAGCTGAAACCATTCAAAACAAACAACATTTTGTATTTCAAGACGGAAAAACCGTTTTCAAATATGCCGTTTCGGGTATGGCTGATGTGAGTGAGAAAATCATGGAACGCAACAACCTAACACACGACGATGTCAATTGGTTAGTAGCGCACCAAGCCAACCGCAGAATCATTGATGCCACTTCTCATAGAATGGGCTTAGACGATTCAAAAGTGTTGATCAATATTCAGAAATATGGAAATACCACTTCAGCAACCTTGCCGTTGTTGTTGTCCGATTTTGAACAGCAATTAAAAAAAGGAGATAACATCATTTTTGCTGCTTTTGGTGGCGGATTTACATGGGGTGCTATTTACTTAAAATGGGCCTATACTAAATAATTAAATACTAAACTAAAACCAAATATTATGGATATTAGAGAGATTCAAAACCTAATCAAATTTGTAGCAAAATCAGGGGCTACAGAAGTAAAATTAGAAATGGACGATTTTAAAATCACCATAAAAACAACGGCTGAAGGTACGGAAAGTACGACGACGTATGTACAACAAATGCCAATGCAAGCAGTTCCTCAAATGGCTGCTCCACAAGTTGCCGCGCCAGCAGCAACTGATGCTGTTGCCGCACCAGCTTCAGACGACCATTCAAAATACATTACCGTGAAGTCACCTATCATTGGTACGTTCTATAGAAAACCAGCTCCAGACAAGCCTATGTTTGTTGAAGTGGGTTCAACAGTTGGAAAAGGAGATGTTTTGTGCGTGATTGAGGCGATGAAATTATTCAACGAAATCGAATCGGAAGTTTCAGGTAAAATTGTTAAAGTTTTAGTGGATGATTCTTCTCCTGTTGAATTTGATCAACCGTTATTCCTAGTAGATCCATCTTAATTTGAAAAAAAGTAATCATTTGAATTCATTTTCAAATTTTCAAATTGTTTAATTTTCAAATTAAAAGTTATGTTTAAAAAAATATTAATTGCCAATAGAGGAGAAATTGCACTGCGCGTAATCAGAACGTGTAGAGAAATGGGCATCAAAACGGTTGCTGTTTATTCTACTGCTGATGCGGATAGTTTGCACGTAAAATTTGCAGACGAAGCAGTTTGTATAGGACCACCTCCAAGTAATTTATCCTACTTAAAAATCGCTAACATTATTGCAGCAGCTGAGATTACAAATGCTGATGCAATTCATCCCGGTTACGGATTCTTATCTGAAAATGCTAAATTCTCTAAAATTTGTCAAGAACACGGCATCAAATTTATTGGGGCTTCTCCAGAAATGATTGATCGAATGGGAGATAAAGCTTCTGCAAAATCAACCATGATTGAAGCAGGAGTGCCATGCGTGCCAGGATCTGAAGGGATTTTAGAAGATTTTGAACAAGCTAAAAAAGTAGCTAAAGAAATCGGATATCCGGTAATGATGAAAGCTACAGCCGGTGGTGGCGGAAAAGGAATGCGCGCCATCTGGAAAGAAGAAGAGCTTTTAAAAGCATGGGAAAGTGCCCGTCAAGAAGCAGCAGCAGCTTTTGGAAACGATGGAATGTATATGGAAAAGCTTATTGAAGAACCGCGTCATATTGAAATTCAAGTAGTGGGCGATTCTTATGGTAAAGCATGTCACCTTTCGGAAAGAGATTGTTCAGTACAACGTCGCCATCAAAAGTTAACCGAAGAAACACCTTCTCCTTTCATGACCGATGAATTGCGTGAAAAAATGGGAACTGCTGCGGTTAAAGCGGCTGAATATATCAAATATGAAGGCGCTGGAACTGTAGAATTTTTGGTCGACAAACACCGCAATTTCTATTTCATGGAAATGAATACCCGTATTCAGGTAGAACACCCGATTACCGAACAAGTAGTCGATTATGATTTAATTCGTGAGCAAATTTTAGTTGCAGCAGGTGTGCCAATTTCCGGAAAAAATTATTACCCTCAATTACACTCTATAGAATGTCGTATCAATGCAGAAGATCCATACAATGACTTTAGACCTTCGCCAGGTAAAATTACAGTTTTACACGCGCCAGGAGGACATGGAGTGCGTTTAGATACTCACGTTTATGCTGGATATACCATTCCGCCAAATTATGATTCCATGATTGCAAAGTTGATTACTACAGCGCAATCGAGAGAAGAGGCAATCAATAAAATGAAACGTGCGCTAGATGAGTTTGTAATTGAAGGAATCAAAACCACAATTCCATTCCACAGACAATTAATGGAGGAACCCGATTATGTAGCGGGGAATTATACCACTAAATTTATGGAATCTTTTGTCATGAAAGATCAAGAATAATAAAAAAGCGATTTCAATTGAAATCGCTTTTTTTATACACTTTAAAATTAAAAACGAGATGAAGTGTAGTACTTTTTAAAAAAAATATGCCTATTTTCACATTCTAAAATATTTATAAAAGTGAAGAATAATAAACTATTTATATTAATCATTATTTCCCTCATTATTGGAGTAGCATTGGGAGGTGTAGTGCATTATCAATTTCCAAATGCAATTGAAACTTTTTCAAAAAATATAAAATTATTAGGAACCATCTTTATTCGATTGGTGCAAATGATTATTGCACCACTAGTATTTTCTACTTTAGTGGTAGGAATTGCCAAAATGGGCGACATGAAAATGGTGGGACGTGTAGGCGGAAAAGCCATGGCATGGTTTGTTTCGGCGTCTTTAATTTCGTTACTATTAGGGATGGTATTGGTCAATTTTTTTGAACCAGGAAAAGGTACAACGATAAAGTTAGAGGACACCTCTAGTGCTTCAGAATTGTTAGAAAACACCAAAGGTTTTTCATTGGAAGAATTTGTAAAACACGTCATTCCCAAAAGTTTATTCGAAGCCTTAGCAACTAACGAAATTTTACAAATTGTAATTTTTTCTATTCTTTTTGGAGTAGCGTTAGCGGCCTTCAGCAAAAAAGAAGCAAAACCCGTTATCAAACTATTAGACACCGTTTCTCATGTAGTATTGAAAATGGTTAGTTATATCATGTGGACTGCCCCACTAGGGGTTTTAGGAGCCGTGGCCAGTGCCATTGCTAAACACGGATTCGAAGTTTTTACATTATATGCTAAATATTTAGGCGCTTTCATCATTGGAATTGCTGCACTTTGGCTATTATTATTGGCTGTAGGATATCTCATTCTAGGGAAACGCTTGTTTGTTTTGTTGCAACGTATTAAAAGTCCACTTTTGATTGCTTTTTCGACAACCAGCAGTGAAGCGGTGTTTCCGAAAATGGTAGAAGAATTAGAACGCTTTGGATGCCAACCAAAAATCGTTTCGTTCACCTTGCCTCTAGGGTATTCCTTTAACCTTGACGGAAGCATGATGTACATGACTTTTGCCAGTATTTTTATTGCGCAAGTTTATGGAATAGATATGTCGCTTGGCGAACAATTGACCATGCTATTGGTTTTGATGTTAACCAGTAAAGGGGTGGCAGGCGTTCCAAGAGCGTCATTAATTGTAGTGGTAGCCACTTGTGCTATGTTTGGTATTCCACCAGAAGGAATTGCCTTAATTTTACCCATCGACCATTTTTGTGATATGGCGCGTAGTATGACTAATGTTCTAGGAAACGCCTTAGCTACTGCAGCAATTGACAAATGGGAAACTAATCCTGAAGCATAATATGAACGATTTCCACTGGACCCAATTATTCAATCCCGAATTTTATATTACCATGGAAGTTGGCGGAATTCCTATTGGAATTTACGTTGTTTTGTTTATTGTATTTGCTGAAACGGGTTTGTTTGCGGGGTTCTTTTTACCCGGAGACAGTTTGTTGTTTTTATCAGGAATTTATGCCGAAAAACTAGCAGCTCCCTTGCGATTCATTCCCGAAACCTATTCTGATGTTACCGTAGTAGCCCTTGCCATTTCATTGGCTGCAATTGTTGGAAATGTTTTTGGATATTGGTTTGGTGCCACTAGCGGCAGAGGGTTATATAACAGAAAAGACGGCTTGTTATTCAAGAAAAAATACCTGTACCAATCGCAAGACTTTTTTGAAAAACACGGAGGAAAAGCGATCATATTTGCCCGTTTTTTACCTGTAGTGCGTACTTTTGTCCCCATCATTGCGGGAATTGTACACATGCCTAAAAGTAAGTTCATGCTTTTTAATGTGTTGAGTTCGTTGTTGTGGTCTTTTATTCTCGTTTTTGCGGGGCACTATTTGTATGCTTTTTTCAATGAAGAATTTGGTATCGACTTAAAGAAACATATAGAAACCATTATTCTCATTTTGATTGCCGTTACCTCGTTTCCTTTGGTCATGAAAGCAATTAAGGCGAGGAGAAAGACGGAATCTTAAGAAAGATTAATAGTATATCTAAATTTAGCCCTTTTATTTTAATATCTTTTACTAATATTTTTCAATAAAGAAGGACATACTTGTAGTATTCTTTTGTAGCTCAATCAATTTATCTTTAACAATGGAGTATATAAATAAATTATTCTCATTAGTAATTCTCCCTATTTCAATTTGTTTAAGAAATTCAAAGCCAATGTATAAGTCAGAATCAGATATTAGATCTAATTTTTCAAGGTTAAATAGTACTATATTTTTCTTATAGTTATAATTTAAAATAGTAGTATCCAATAATTTTGATAATTTTCCATTTTTATATTCATAAATATGGGGCCTAATAAAGTTTCCTTTTGGTTTTTTTTTCACAAATAAGCCAATATTTTTTATTTTAATAACTTTAGAGTTCTCAATTCTAATTAATGAAATTGCATTGTTAGTACTAAAGTCATAATAAAAATCTGGTTTTATCTTGTGTAAAAATTTATTTTTAGATTGAGTAACAATAGCTTCTTTTAATGTAGTTATTTTCGGAGCGAGAAATAGAGTTTTAGATCTAAATTCGGTTATTTTTTTATCATGATATCCTAGAACACAAACATTTAAAGTGTCGTCAATAATATTGTAAAATGTAACCGCGCCCAGACTATCCGAAATAATATGCTTTTTTTGATCATTTGAATATAAATGAACAAAAGGTATAGGTTCATTAGTTAAACTATCTCTAAATTTTATATATTGTTGAGATAAGCCTACTATTGAATAAAATCCTGTAACAAAAAGATAAATATTTTTCATAGGAATAAATTTGTGTAATCCTCAATTGAGGATTACACTTTTAAAAATTAAAGACATCCACTACAATCTGAACTGGTCCATTGCCATCCGGAGTCCGCTACTTCAAGCCAAAAAACATAGGTTTTTGTTCTACATTCGGTCATAATACAGCATTCATCTGTATATTTTCTACAATTAGTTACGTCTCCCCAAAAGGGTCTACCAGCGCTGTTAACTTCTGTTACAGACATTAGGCTAAACAAAAGTGCAATTAATGATAGAAATGCACCACTTTTTAATAATAATTTTTTCATAATAACTAGTTTACCCTATTATTCATTCGGTTTTACGAAAGGACGACAGCTTTAGGTAACTGTTGGTTTTAAATGAAGTGTACCGCCCTTTTGGTTTCTAAAATAGGTAACATCCTTGCAAGGTTTCGTATCCATTATTCGCGACTAATTTCTACGAAATGTTGATCTATTATTTACACCATTTTAATAATTATCCCTATTTTTCGTTTACAGAGTATTATCCCATATTCGAAAAATGTTGGACTTAATTTAAACCAAAACTACAAAAAATATTTAAAATAATAAATTATCAGTATATTTTTTTAATTTAATAGTAATATTTAGTTGAAAAATAACAATAAATAAAATGGGTTATTTGGGAATTCAAATAAGATTCTAACCACAATAAAAAACAAATTCTTACATTTACTTTTTTAACCTTGGAAAAGTACATGCAACTCAGCTATTGGGAAATAAAAAATTGGTTTACCAACGTCGATTTTACCATCGTGGGCAGTGGCATTGTAGGTTTGCATGCCGCTCTAGCCTTGCGTGAACGTTTTCCGTCTGCTAAGATTTTAGTGCTTGAAAAAGGCATTTTACCTCAAGGTGCCAGTACAAAAAACGCTGGATTTGCCTGTTTTGGCAGTATTTCCGAAATTATAGACGATTTAAAAACCCATACCGAAGAAGAAGTCATTCAGCTGATTCAAAAAAGATATTCAGGATTGCAATTATTGCGAAAAAATCTCGGAGATGCTGCACTTGATTTGAAGCCTTTCGGGGGTTATGAGTTGTTTTTAAAAGAAGATGAATCGTTTTATAACGAATGCGAGCAGAAAATTCCTTTTATTAACGCCCTTTTGAAACCTCTTTTTAAAGCGGATGTATTTGTCAAGCATGTAGATCGTTTTCAATTCGGAGGAATACAGGAACACTTAATTTTCAATCCGTTTGAAGCACAAATAGATACCGGAAATATGATGCAAGCTTTACTCAAAAAAGCCCATCAAAACGATATATTAATTTTAAACAGTCAAACAGTAACCCAGCATCAAGAAGTGAATGATGGCGTTGAGGTTCTCACTAATGGCATTAGTTTTACTACAAAAAAATTGGTTTTTGCCACCAACGGTTTTGCGGCCCAATTGACCCACAACCAAGTGCAACCGGCAAGAGCTCAGGTTTTGATTACCAAACCCATCCCTAATTTAAGTATCAAAGGAACCTTTCATTTAGACAGGGGCTATTATTATTTTAGAAACATAAATGATCGAATTCTATTGGGGGGTGGACGAAATTTAGATTTTGAAGGCGAAACCACTACGTCACACGATACTACGGAGCAGATTCAAAATCGTTTGGAAGCCTTATTAAAAAATGTAATTTTACCCCAAAAATCCTATGAAATTGATCACCGGTGGAGTGGTACCATGGGCATTGGAATTTATAAAAAGCCTATTGTCCAACAACTTTCAAACCATGTGTATTGTGGGGTGCGAATGGGCGGAATGGGTGTCGCAATCGGAAGTTTAATTGGACAAGAAGTAGCAGATTTGATATAAATTGTTTCAGGCTTTAACTTGAAACCTGAAACCAAAAAAGCAAAGCTTTGATATATGGCAAAAAAAACATCACAAAATAGAACAGCAAAACCGTTGGCAAAACGAACTACCGGTCAAAAACTAAAGCGCTTCTTATGGTTGGCCTTTTTATGGTTCAACGGAATAAATTTTTTAATCGTTTTGTTGTTCAAATTTGTACCAGTGCCGTTCACGCCTTTAATGGGCATTCGAGCCATGGAACACAAAAAAGAAGGAAGAGAAATGACCTGCAGTCACGAATGGGTTCCGCTAGACGAAATTTCTTTAAACCTACAAAAAGCCGTAATTGCTAGTGAGGATGGTCGATTTTTAGACCATTGGGGTTTTGATTTTGAAGCCATGAAAAAAGCCTTCAAAAGCAACCAAAGGGGGAAAAAAATAAAAGGAGGAAGTACCATATCCCAGCAAACCGCCAAAAATGTGTTCTTGTGGCAGGGCAGAAGTTATTTTCGTAAAGGATTAGAAGCATATTATACCGTTTGGATTGAACTGGTTTGGGGGAAAAAACGCATCATGGAAGTGTACCTCAACAGTATTGAAATGGGCGATGGCGTATATGGAGCCGAGGCCGCCGCAAAACATTGGTATCGAAAAGACGCGGCCAGTCTTACCCGTTATGAAGCAGCAGGTATCGCTGCCATTTTACCCAATCCCAGAAAATTTAAGGCGTCTAATTCATCATCTTATATCAACCGGAGAAAAGCCAGAATTTCACGTTACATTCGAATGGTAGAACTCAATTATTAAATTAAGGTTTTGAAAAAAACAGTACTCATTACGGGAGCAGCAAGTGGCATCGGAAAGCAAACTGCTTTGTTTTTTGCCCAAAAGGATTGGAACGTGATCGCAACAATGCTTTCACTTGCAGAAGCTGAGGATTTGTTACAGTATCCAACTATTTCTTGCTATGAACTTGATGTTACAAGTACCGATAGTATTTTGTTGGCCCAACAAAAAATTGCCCAAAAGCATGCAAAAATTGATGTGATCATTAACAATGCTGGGATAGGCTATCGAAGTTTTGTTGAACTTTCGGAAGATGAAAAAATCGAGGCGATTGTAAACATCAATTGGCTAGGTGTAGTTAAAGTATGTCGCGCATTTATTCCTGTTTTTAGGACACAAAAGAGTGGGCTATTTATCAATATCTCTTCCATAGCGGGATTGGTGAATTTACCTTTGGGCAGTTTTTACCATTCCACAAAACAAGCCGTGGAGAGTTTTTCAGAATGCATGGCCTATGAATTATACGATTTAAACATTCGGGTATGTACGGTACAGTTTGGGAATGCCCCAACCGCGTTTCAAAAAAACGTGACTACTTCTCCGGCTACGGCCATAAAGTCCTACAACGAATTAATGAAAAAGGTAACCGATGTTTTACTAAAAAAATCGAATAAAAACACCAATCTTACACCATTAATTACCCAAAAATTATTTGAAATTGCTTCCCATCCTAATCGAAAATTTCGAAGATATACCATAGGTTTTGATGCTAATTTCATGCGTTGGCTTCGAAGAGGATTAGGCTATCGCCTTTTTAATGCCATCATTAGAAAATTCACCTTAAAATAATTTGTACTTTTCGTAACGTTTTATTTTCACGTTCGACCAATACCTAAAAACAATTACAAATGAAAGCACACGAAATTGATTACCATATCTATGGTGAGGAAATGCAATATGTTGAAATCGAACTCGATCCACAAGAGGTAGTAGTTGCCGAGGCAGGAAGTTTTATGATGATGGACAACGGTATCAAGATGGAAACTATTTTTGGCGATGGAAGTCAGCAAGATGGCGGGATTTTTGGCAAACTACTTTCGGCAGGTAAACGCGTTTTAACCGGTGAAAGTTTGTTCATGACGGCCTACCAAAATATTGATTTAGGGAAACGGAAAGTGTCGTTTGCTTCTCCTTATCCTGGAAAAATTGTTCCGATTGACTTGCAACAGTTTGGTGGAAAGTTCATTTGCCAAAAAGATTCTTTTTTATGCGCTGCCAAAGGTGTAGCTGTGGGGATTGAATTCACAAAAAAACTGGGTACCGGTTTGTTTGGTGGGGAAGGATTCATCATGCAAAAAGTAGAAGGTGACGGAATGGCTTTCGTTCATTCTGGCGGAACATTGGCCAAAAAAGAATTGCAAATGGGTGAGATTTTACGCGTAGACACTGGTTGTTTAGTTGGTTTTACCAAAGACGTCGATTATGATATCGAATTTGTTGGAGGTATTAAAAATACTTTATTTGGAGGAGAAGGAATTTTCTTTGCAACCCTTCGTGGCCCTGGAACTGTTTATATTCAATCGTTGCCGTTTACTCGATTGGCCGACCGAATCATCGCTTCAGCCCCAAAATCAGGAGGTAGCAGTAGAGAAGAAGGTAGCCTCTTGGGTGGATTGGGCAGAATGCTCGATGGTGACAACCGTTTTTAATTCATAAAAAAAAGGAGCATCTCTGATGCTCCTTTTTTGTGATATTTCATTAATATTTCAATTCTTTTATCCCCATATTGTATAAGGTAAAGGCTTGTATGTCTACATTTTCTTGAATGGTAGCTGCCACAGATTTTCCTGCTCCATGCCCCGCATTTACTTCTATGCGAATCAATACTGGATTTTCACCAGATTGTTTGGCTTGCAATTCGGCCGCAAACTTGAAACTGTGTGCCGGTACTACACGATCATCATGATCGCCAGTTGTAATCATAGTTGCAGGGTATCTTGTTCCCTGTTTTACATTGTGAACTGGTGAATAGCTTTTTAAGTATTCAAACATTTCAGTACTTTGTTCAGCTGTACCATAATCATAAGCCCATCCGGCTCCAGCAGTAAAGGTATGATAGCGCAACATATCCAATACACCAACAGCTGGCAAAGCTACTTTCATCAATTCGGGGCGTTGCGTCATGACAGCACCTACTAATAATCCACCATTAGAACCTCCTTTTATCGCTAAATAATCCGACGAAGTAAAATTCTCTCGAATTAAAAATTCAGCTGCCGCAATAAAATCATCAAATACGTTTTGTTTCTTTAGTTGAGTTCCGGCATCGTGCCAAACTTTTCCATATTCTCCACCACCTCTAAGATTAGCTACAGCATAAATTCCACCGTTTTCTAACCATACCGCATTAGAAATACTGAACGATGGTGTTAAACTAATATTAAAGCCTCCATAACCATACAAAATAGTTGGGTTTTTGCCGTTCATAGGAGTTCCCTTTTTGAAGGTAATGATCATTGGAATTCGAGTGCCATCTTTTGAAGTGTAAAACACTTGTTTAGATACGTAATTATCCGATTTAAAATCAATTTTTGGTTGTTGGTACATTTCCGATTTGCCCGTTTGTACATCAAATGTATAAATGGTATTTGGGGTCACATAATTGGTAAACGAAAAATACAAAGTGGTTTCTTTTTCTTTCCCACCAAAACCACTAGCAGTTCCAATACCTGGTAATTCTACCTCACGAATTAATTTTCCTTCATAATCAAATTGTCTGATGAACGAAACGGCGTCTCTAATATAGCTAGCAAAAATATAGCCACCTCCCGTATTGGGCGCCAACACGTTTTCAGTTTCAGCAATGCAATTGATCCAATTTTCTTTGGCAGGATTTGAAAGATCAAAGGTGACCACTCGTTTGTTTGGTGCTTTGAAATTCGTTACTAAAAACAGCTTAGAACCTTTATTGTCTAATACGTCATTGTCGTTTTCATAATTGTCAATTAAAGTTACAATTTTACTGCCCGGTTTGGACAGATCCAAATAGTATAATTCATTTCCAGAAGTTGAATTGGCTGCCGAAATAAACAAATAGTTTTCATCATCAGAAACACTGCCGCCCACATATCTTCGTTTGATATCGCCACCAAAAATTAGCTTATCCGATTTTTGCGCCGACTTTAATTTGTGGTAATATAACTTATGTTGGTCGGTTTTTGCTGATAATTCACTTCCAACGGGTTTGTCATAACTAGAATAATAAAACCCTTCATTTTTATACCAAGCAAGGCCGCTAAATTTAACATCTACTAATGGATCGCCAATGATTTTCTTTGTTTTAGTATCCAATACTATTACTTTTCTCCAGTCGCTGCCCCCTTCAGAAATTTCATAAGCGACTAAGCTCCCGTCTTTGCTAAAACTGATGCCACCTAAAGAGGTGGTGCCGTCTTTTGAAAAAGTATTGGGATCTAAAAAAAGTTCTTCTTTTCCATTTGTGTCTTTTCTAAAGAGCACCGATTGATTTTGAAGCCCATTGTTTTTGTAATAATAGGTATAATTACCTTCCTTGAATGGCGCAGAAATTTTCTCATAATTCCACAATTTTTCCATTCTAGATTTGAGTTGATTTCTCAACGGGATATCCGATAAATAACGATACGTTACATCATTTTGCATTTTTACCCAAGTTCCCGTTTCTGCACTACGGTCGTCTTCAAGCCAACGATACGGATCGTTTATTTTTTCACCAAAGTAGGTGTCAACATGGTCGATTTTTTTTGTCTCAGGGTAGGTGATTTTTGTTTGTGCGTTCATAACAAGTGTACAAAAAATAGCGGTTATTGTTATTGTTTTTTTCATATATATAATTGTTTGATTGGTTAACAAAGATATTCAAAAGGGTTGAATGATGGGTTAATTATAAATCAAAATTTATAGCAAGGAGTATATTTCTACCTATGGAAACGATACCATCATTTTTAAATCGAGATAGGTGATTTATATAAGTTTTATCGAATAAGTTGTTAGCATTTAGCCGCAGTTTATAGCGGGTATTACCCCAGCTTATTTTACCACCTAACGCCAAATTAACGAGCAAATAATCATTGGATTGGGTTTCAAATACACCAATTTTGTTTTGTTTGAATGTATAGTTAAAAAATGCAGCAATAAATCCATCGGTATACCAGGGAGTATTTTTCATAGAAATTTGTATGTTATTCTTCCATTGGTTAGCCGGAATTAATGGCAAAAAATTATCCGCTTGTGTGCCAATTACATTTTCAAAACTACTGGTAATATGCAACCAATCAAATGGGTGGGGATGCACGTGAATTCCGATTTCGCTTCCATATAATTGGGCGTTGTTCTGAACATATTCGTAGACATCATTTCCGCTCAATTGCGAACCCGTTGGCTGTATATAAATATATTGATCAATATGGTTGTAAAAACCGTTGGCAAAAGCTTCAACATGTTCGCTTTTGTATTCTATGTTTACGTCTACTTGAAAATTTTGCTCGTTTTTTAATGCAGCATTACCGATTTCAAATCGATTGCTTCCCTCGTGAATTCCGTTTGAAGTAAGTTCGGCTAAATTTGGAGCTCTAAACCCCGAGGCTACATTAATTCGAGTGGTTAGAAAACGCGATACGTTAGTCTTGTACCCTAAAGAGGCATTTAAACTAGAATAATGCGTATCAATAGACTCAAAATAACCTTCTTCATTAGCAATTCCATGTGTTGCAGTAGAAATATTTCTGGAGTCGTATCGAATTCCACCTTGAAGAACAGAGGAGTTCCAACTGTAATTTGTGGTAGCAAAAATGCCAAAATCATTGACTTGAGCATTTGGAATTAATAATTCAGCACCAAAGTTTGTATTATTTTGGCGCATACCTTGCATCCCAAAAATGTGCTCCCATCGATTCTTTTTAGGCATAAAGTATTTTAAGGTGTAACTCGCTGTTTGCAACTTCATGGATAGTGCCACTTCATCTGGCGCTTCAATTTCTTTTCTATCATTAATAGAATACCCAAAATCAGCTTCAATTTTTGAATTTTTGAAATAGATTTTTTGGTTGACACTTAGCAGATGATTCGCTACTTTTTGTTGGGGGAAAAGAGGTGTTCGAAGTCCAGCGTTTTCGATGTTTGCTTCTGGCAACCCCAAATGAAGTTGGTTGTAATTGTATCTAAAATCAGTTGCAAATTTTGAATTAGAATAGCCCATTCCAGCTTTAAAATCTTTTTCAATAAAACGTGTATTTGTAATTTTATCCCCGGAGGGTATTTTATAATCAGCATGAGATGTAAAATTTCCTTGTACTAAAAATTTAAATTTGGAGGGAGTAATTTTATATCCTAGGGAAGTAGATGTTCCTTGGGTGTTGCTAAAACAAGTCTGTTCTACATGAGTTATTTGCTGCGATTGTGGCGCATATTTTTCAGGATTGAAATACACAACACCTCCTAAAGCATCAGAACCATAAAGAAGTGAGGCAGGTCCTTTGATGACTTCTACACTTTCTATTCCATTAGAATTTAATCCCAATCCATGTTCTTCTCCAAATTGTTGATTTTCCATCCGAACACCTTGCGAGTACACCAATACTCGATTGCCGCTTAATCCGCGAATTACAGGTTTGCCAATAGCATTTCCAGTAGAAATTTGAGAAACGCCGGGTAAGTTTGTGAGGCCATTAATTAACGAGATGCTTCCTTTTTCATTCAGTTCATTTAGTGAAGCGTGTTCAACTTTCATCACATTTTGCGATTGAATCTTGTTGTAAAATGTAGATACAATAACGGCATCTAAATGTTGCGCTTTTTCCACTAATTCTACATTTACGGTGATTTCTGAAGTAAGGGTAGAAATAGATACCGTTTTTAGATCATATCCTAACGCTTGAAAAATAATGTTATGGGTTCCTTTAGGTACTGATAAAAATTCAAAATACCCATTTGTATCACTTTTGGTTTCGGTATTATTTTCTTCTATATGAATAATAGCGCCTTGTATATTTTGTTGACGGGAATTGGTTACATAACCACTAATTTTATATTGGGAATACCCTGCTGTGATTACCAATAGCAGTAGTATTTGGAAAAGATGTTTCATTGTTCATTTGTTTTATTTGATAAATAATATAACAGTTTGAATTGAGTCAAATGGACACAAAACAAAACAGACCTATATGGATAGGCTAAATTAATTAGAAAATAAATGCAGGGGGTCCGCGAAGGTAGAACGAATTTCCTTCCAACGAACGAATTGATTCTGTATTGTTGAATTGATATGGAATTTCGTAAAAAGAAGGAATGCATTCAAAATGCAACAGTTTTGGAGATAGAAAAGCTGCAAATTTGAAATCGCACAAGGGGCAATCGTCACTTTCTGCAACTGTATTTTCAGAAGTTTTATTGGTGAAATGATGTGAATCATCATAACACGATGAGGTAAGATGGTGTTCGTGAGAAAAAGCATGCACGGATTGATAACACACAGTTAATAAAACTGCGAGCATCAAGCCAATATTTATATAAAGTAACTTCTTTTTCACTAGTGTAAAAATACGGCTTTTAAAGATCAGCAAAAAATTTCCAATGCATTAACGATTGGTTACGTGCTTTAAAACCTTGTTTGAAAAAATTAGGATTACTAGTGCACTAGACCATTCGCAACCAAATATTCTGCAATTTGAATGGTATTAGTTGCCGCTCCTTTTCGTAAGTTGTCGGAAACAATCCACATATTGATAGTGTTCGACTGACTCTCATCTCTACGAATTCTTCCCACAAAAACATCGTCTTTTCCTTGTGCATAAATAGGCATCGGATAGGTAAACGTATCTAAATTATCTTGTACGGTAACTCCTGGTGTGTTGTGAAGTATTTGACGTACTTCATTCACATCATAATCATTTTCAAATTGAATGTTTACCGATTCACTGTGGCCGCCCACTACCGGAATACGAATGGCAGTAGCAGTGACTGCTATGGTTTTATCGTTTAATATTTTTTGTGTTTCACGCACTAATTTCATTTCTTCTTTGGTATAACCATTGGCTTCAAAACTGTCGCATTGTGGAATGGCATTTCTGTGAATAGGATATTTATAAGCCATATCACCTTGAATACCGGAATATTCATTTTCCAATTGTTGTACAGCTTTTACTCCAGTGCCAGTGATGGATTGGTAGGTAGAAACTACGATACGTTTGATGTTGTATTTTGCATGTAACGGCGCCAAAGCCATCACCATTTGAATGGTAGAACAGTTCGGATTGGCAATAATTTTATCTTCTTTTGTTAAAACCGAAGCGTTGATTTCAGGAACGACTAATTTTTTACTCTCGTCCATTCGCCATGCCGATGAATTATCGATTACGGTAGTGCCAACAGCCGCAAATTTTGGTGCCCATATTAATGAAGTATCACCGCCTGCAGAAAACAATGCAATTTCAGGCTTTAGCTCTACAGCGGTTTGTAAACCCACTACGGTATAATTTTTTCCTTTCCATTCGATTTCCTTACCAACTGATTTTTCTGAGGCAACTGGAATCAATTCAGTCACGGGAAAATTTCGTTCTGCTAATACTTGAAGCATTATTTCGCCTACCATTCCGGTAGCGCCCACTACGGCTACTTTCATTTTTATGAGTTTTAGTTGCACAAAAGTAGAGAATAATCAAATTACTTTTCAAAAAAGTTACGGTTAGCCGCAATTTATTTTTCAATTATGTAGGCATTAGAATCTAATGTATTCCCTTTTAACTTTAAGATTTATAACGTATTTTTGCGTCAAATTTTTGTTTCAGGATCTAGTTGTTTCACAACCTAATACCCTGAAACTAGGAACCTGAAACTTTTTGAAAATAATGAAATATTTCCACGAAAAAATCGAAGCCAAATGGCAACACTATTGGGCCCAAAACCAAACGTTTAAGGCGCAAGAACCAAACGCTCAAAATCCTTTGCCAAAATATTATGTATTGGATATGTTCCCATATCCATCGGGAGCAGGATTGCATGTGGGACATCCTCTAGGTTATATCGCTTCCGATATCGTGGCACGATACAAAAGACATAAAGGGTTCAATGTGTTGCATCCGCAAGGCTATGATTCTTTTGGTTTACCTGCCGAACAATATGCCATTCAAACGGGTCAACATCCCGAAAAAACCACCCGTGAAAACATTGCACGATACCGCGAGCAATTGGATCGAATTGGATTTTCATTTGATTGGAGTAGAGAAGTACGGACTTCCAATCCAGAATATTACAAACACACCCAATGGATATTCATCCAATTGTTTGAATCGTGGTATAATAAAACGACCGATAAAGCGGAGAGTATTTGCACCTTAATACAAGAATTTGAAAAATACGGAAATACAAATGTAAATGCGATTTGTGATGACAATATTGTACCGTTTTCAGCTGAAGAGTGGCAATCATTTTCGTCGGAAGAGCAACAAAAAATAGTATTACAATACAGATTAACCTATTTAGCTGAAACGGAAGTCAATTGGTGCGCCGCTTTAGGAACCGTTTTAGCGAACGACGAAATTGTGAATGGCGTTTCAGAACGTGGTGGACATCCCGTAGTTCGTAAGAAAATGATGCAATGGAGTATGCGAATTTCTGCTTACGCCGAACGACTATTACAAGGATTGAATGATATCGATTGGAGTGAATCGATTAAAGAATCGCAACGTAATTGGATTGGGAAATCGGTTGGAGCTATGGTTTCTTTCAATGTGAACAATCACGATGCTAAAATTGATGTTTTTACAACTCGTCCGGACACCATCTTCGGTGTTACCTTTATGACATTAGCACCCGAACACGAATTGGTGGCACAAATTACCACTCCAGAACAAAAAGCAGCGGTGGAAGCCTATGTAGAAGCTACAGCAAAACGTTCAGAACGCGAAAGAATGGCTGATGTAAAAACGATTTCAGGAGTATTTACAGGAGCATATGCCGAACATCCCTTTACTAAGGAACTAATTCCAGTTTGGATTGGCGATTATGTATTAGCGGGTTACGGAACAGGTGCCGTTATGGCGGTTCCTTGTGGCGATGAGCGGGATTATGCGTTTTCAAATTTCTTTAAAGGTACTCACGGAATGCCTGCCATTAAGAACATTTTTAATCAGGATATTGCTGAGGCGGCTTACGGAGAAAAAGGAGGGTTTGAATTGGTAGATTCTGATTTCTTAACCGGCTTAGATTACAAATCGGCAACAAAGAAAGTTATTGATGAATTAGAAAAGATAGGCGCCGGTAATGCCAAAGTAAATTACCGTTTACGTGACGCTGTTTTCTCTCGCCAACGTTATTGGGGTGAACCTTTTCCTGTATATTATGTGAATGGCTTGCCACAAATGATTGACAAAAAACACTTACCAATCGCTTTGCCAGACGTGAGCAACTATTTGCCCACCGAAGACGGCCAGCCGCCCTTAGGAAATGCATCCGTTTGGGCTTGGGATAGTATACAGTGTTCAGTGGTTAGTAATCAGTTAATAGATAATATAAAAGTTTTCCCATTAGAATTGAACACTATGCCAGGTTGGGCAGGTTCTTCTTGGTATTGGATGCGTTATATGGATGCGCAAAATGAAAACGAATTTGCGAGCGAAGACGCTTTAAAATATTGGGAAAGCGTAGATTTATACATTGGCGGAAGTGAACACGCGACCGGACATTTATTATACTCTCGTTTTTGGAATAAATTTTTAAAAGACCGTGGGTATGCACCAACCGAAGAACCGTTCAAAAAATTGATCAATCAAGGAATGATTTTGGGAATGAGTGCGTTTGTGTACCGAAGTGAAGATGCTAAAACATTATATTCAAAAGGATTAATTTCAGGCAAAAAGGTACATCCCATTCATGTGGATTTAGCTTGTATTAATGATGTTACGAACGAATTAGATATCGAAAAATTTAAAGCACATCCCTTATATTCGGAGTATGTAGCAGCTGATTTTGTTTCAGAAAACGGTAAATTTTATGTAGGTCGCGAGGTCGAAAAAATGTCAAAATCAAAGTATAACGTGGTCAATCCAGATGATATTTGTAACGAATATGGAGCAGATACCCTACGTTTATACGAAATGTTTTTGGGGCCTTTAGAACAAGCGAAACCTTGGAATACTGCCGGAATTACAGGGGTTTCTGGTTTCTTGAAAAAATTATGGCGCTTGTATTTTGATGACAACGGATCGGTAATTGTAAATGATGAACCAACCGCAGATATGTACAAATCGTTGCATAAAACCATCAAAAAAGTAACCGAAGACATCGAGAATTTTTCTTTCAATACCTCTGTATCTCAATTTATGATTTGCGTGAACGAACTGCAACAATTTAAATGCAATCATCGTGCTATTTTAGAACCATTGGCTGTTTTAGTATCGCCCTATGCGCCACATATTGCTGAAGAATTATGGAGTGCTTTGGGTTATGAAGATTCTATTTCAAGGGTTCCTTTTCCTACTTTTGAAGATAAGTACTTGGTGGAATCTGAAAAAGAATATCCGGTATCATTTAACGGTAAAATGCGTTTTACAATTAAATTACCGTTGGATTTAACCGCTACCCAAATCGAAGCAATTGTCATGGCCGATGAAAGAACACAAACACAATTACAAGGTAGAACACCGAATAAAGTGATCATTGTTCCAGGGAAAATCATTAATTTAGTAGGGTAATTACAACATTAAGTTGGGTTTCAAAGTAGTATGGCTAGAACCGTTAATGCAGAAAATGCGTTTTGTACTACTAATATTTATTTCAAAAGAATTAGTAATAACCAATAATCACAGACAATGAAAAAAATTATTTTATTAGTTGCTTTATCGAGCGTTTTTTTGAGTTACTCACAAGAAGATGAGAACAAGCAAGAAAAAAAACACCAAGTAACCGGGGAAGTTTATTTTGGATTTGGATTACAACTTCACGATGCATTCACTTTAAACAAAAAATTACAAGCTTCCAATGTAGCTGAATTAAAAAGCACAAGGCCAGAATTTCAAGTCGGGATAAATATTTTCGGAAAAAAATATTCGGGAGATATGGAATTTGGTTTTTCACATCAAGAAGCGGATAATGCTACCACGAAAAATAAAGACATGAGTTTTACAGGTAGACTGCGTGTTCACTACAATTTAGTTAATCAAGAAAAATTTGCATTTACTTCGGGATTGAGTTTAGCCGCAACGTCTACAGAAGTAGATTTATATGCTAGAAACAACAGCATTGATTTCAATAATTTGAATCCAAATGGGACAGGTGGATTGATTTCGCTTCGGAATCAAATGTTTTATATAGGGCCTTCAGCTTCTGTGTATCTTTTCCGAGACAAAGGATACAAGCTCAGAATGAATGTTGGTTATGAATTTGCTTTTACAAACGGTAAGTGGAAATCGGATTATGCGTCCATTAACAACACTGTTAAAGAAAATGGGAACAATCGATTATTTATTGGACTTGTACTTTTTTAATTTTTTAATGACTATTATCTAAACTTATTATTATCTTAAATGTCAAGTTGTCATTCATTTATTTTGGCTTGCGATTTGCTATTTATTTTGTAATTTTAATTTTTTAAATGAAAATATTATGTTAGGATATTATTTAATGATTGGGGTTATTGCACTGGCGAGTTGGTTGGTGAGTAACCGTTTGAAAAATAAATTTGCCCATTATTCAAAAGTTACCTTACGCAATGGCATGAGCGGTGCAGAAATTGCCGAAAAAATGTTAGCTGATCACGGAATTAGAGGCGTTCAAGTAATTTCTACGCCAGGTCAACTTACCGATCATTACAATCCGGTAAACAAAACCGTTAATTTATCCGAGGCGGTTTATAATCAAAGAAATGCAGCTGCTGCTGCAGTAGCGGCACACGAATGTGGCCATGCTGTTCAGCATGCGCAAGCCTATCAATGGTTGACCATGCGTTCTAAAATGGTTCCTATGGTAAACGTTTCATCTAGTATGTCACAATGGTTAATTATGGGAGGCTTAATTTTAGGTTTTGCGTCTAAAACAGGAATCGGATTTTATGTAGCATTTGCTGGATTAGTGTTAATGGCTATTGCAACTGCATTCAGTTTTATTACACTTCCGGTTGAATACGATGCCAGTAATAGAGCTTTGGCGTGGTTGAAAAATAAAAACATGTTGAGCCAAGAAGAATTTGCAGGAGCAGAAGATTCATTAAAATGGGCAGCTCGTACTTATGTTGTAGCTGCATTAGGAGCATTAGCTTCTTTGTTATACTGGGCAGTTCGAATATTAGGATCGCGAGATTAAAAACTAATCTGATTAAAAATAAAAAATCCGTCTCCTAAATGGGACGGATTTTGTATATAATAGTGTGAAAGATTAATTTTTTACGTTCAGCGGATTATATCCTAAATAAGGAACAGCCGTTTCTTTAAAAACCACACCATAACTTTCCAATTCTTTCAATATAGGTTGATAAACGTCTTTCTTAATAGGCAATTGAACACCCGGCGTGGTAATTTCTTTGTTGATAATTTTTAAAGCGGTAATGGCAACAGGCAATCCAACAGTCTTTGCCATAGCTGTATAGGTTTGATCGTCACCAATACAAACCATGGTAGCATCAATCTGTTTTTTTTCACCGTTTAATTCGTAACCAATTTTGTGATACATCACAATCATGTCTTTGTCTTCAGGTTGTAAGGTCCATTTTTCAGCTAATATCTTTTCTAAAATTTGGGCAGGAGTGGCTTTAACTAATTCCACTTTTTTTGTCGGGTTGAATAAGTCCAATTCAACCAATTTATCCCAAATAACATCATCTTGGTCAATTTTTTGAATGGCTCTTAATTTAATTTCAACGGTATCTGTTGGATGATAGGGTAAAAACGAATTGGTGAATTCTCGATACGACATGTCTTGAGAATTGTCGATGGTGTAGGAATCATCGGTCATACCCAATTGTACTAAAATATCCCAAGCTCTTGAATATCCTACTCTTCGTATAGTGCCTCGATAGCAGGTTAAGGCATCATCTAATCCATAGACACTGCGGTATTTTAGTGAATCTCGGTTGGCATATGCCTCAAAACGACCATAACCATCAACTTCTAAAAATTCGGTTCGTCTAAATAATTTGGAATAGGGGATGTATTTGTAGGTGCCTTCTTGAATGAATTTTGCAGCGCCTCCTTGCCCTGCAAGTACAACGTTTCTAGGGTTCCAAGTAAATTTATAGTTCCATAAATTTGAATCGCTTTCTGGGGCTACTAAACCACCACAAAAGGACTCAAATAAAATGATGTTTCCTCCTTGTTTCCTAATGTCATCGAGTACTTTCATCGCACTCATATGATCTATACCAGGATCAAGGCCTACTTCGTTCATAAAAATTAAGCCATTTGCTTTTGCGGCTTCATCCAATTCCTGCATAGCCGCACTAATATAGGATGCCGTTACCATATGTTTTTTATAGGTAAGGCAATCTTTGGCAACTTCAATGTGTAAATGGGCAGGTAACATGGAAATCACAACTGTAGACTTTTGAATTTCTGCTTTTCGTTGTTCGGCGTTAAAAACATCAAAAGCAATAGCGGTTGCATTTTTATGATTCTTTGTTTTTTGTTGTGCTAATGCTATGGATAAATCACCAATAGTTATATGCAATTGTTCTTTTTCCGAGTGGTCCAACAAGTATTTTATAAGTGATGATGCAGAACGGCCCGCACCAATGACTAATATGTGTTTCATCTGTTACGATTAATAAAAATATAACACGAAGATAGTAAAATGTTATATTTATAAAAGTTTTTTTCTGATTTATATCCTCACTTAAGCCTAAAACTTTTACTACCTTTGAAGCAAATATGGAACAAATGGATAAAAAAATTCTTTTGACAGCCGCTGTATTAGGATTAACAGCAATAATTTTTGGGGCTTTTGGCGCCCATGCCTTAAAAAAAGTACTGACAGAAGCCCAATTGCAATCTTTTGAAATTGGAGTACGCTATCAAATGTATCATGCTTTGTTTTTATTGTTTATTGGTGCCTTTTCCATGTTACAGGAAAAAGAGCGTTTCATTATTTTTTGGTTGACCCTTTCGGGTGTGCTCTTTTTTTCAGGATCCATTTATTTATTGGCTACAAATGAGCTTACTCATTTGAAAACAAAATATCTTGGACCATTAACTCCGATCGGTGGCGCATTGTTGATTTCGGCCTGGGGCTACCTGTTTTACTCGATTTTATGTAAAAAACCAACAATTTAAATGCTATCTAAAATTTAATTTATAATTTTGCACTTTAATTAAAAACACAACTTAACAAACAATTTATGAATACGAATGCCCAAATTACGAAATCGATTGCGTTGGAAAAATATGGAATTGTAAATGCTGCGGAAATAATCTACAATCCTTCGTATGATGAGTTATATGATGCAGAATTAGACGAATCACTTGAAGGTTTTGAAAGAGGGCAATTATCAGAACTTGGAGCAGTTAATGTAATGACAGGAGAATTTACCGGTCGCTCCCCAAAAGACAAATATATCGTCAAAGATAGTATAACCGAAAATACTGTTTGGTGGCATTCTGAAAAAGCTGCCAATGACAACAAACCCATTTCTCAAACTACATGGGATGCGTTAAAACAAAATACAGTTCAGCAACTTTCAGGAAAAAAATTATATGTCGTGGATGCTTTTTGTGGCGCTAATGAAGATACGCGATTAAAAGTTCGCTTTATTATGGAAGTTGCTTGGCAAGCCCATTTTGTCAAAAACATGTTTATTCGCCCCACGGAAGCTGAATTAGATAATTTTGGCGAACCCGATTTTGTAGTAATGAACGGTTCAAAAACAAGTTTTAAAGACTATGCGGCACACGGATTGAATTCGGAAGTATATGTAGCGTTTAATTTAACCGAAAAAATTCAATTAATTGGCGGTACTTGGTATGGTGGCGAAATGAAAAAAGGATTGTTTTCGATGATGAACTATTATTTGCCTTTGAAAGGAATGGCATCTATGCATTGTTCTGCCAACAAAGGTAAAGATGGCGATGTAGCGGTATTTTTCGGTTTATCAGGTACCGGTAAAACTACTTTATCAACGGATCCAAAACGCGAATTAATTGGAGACGATGAGCACGGATGGGACGATTCTGGTGTATTTAATTTTGAAGGCGGGTGTTATGCTAAAACCATAGACTTAAGTGCCGAAAATGAACCCGACATCTTCGGTGCCATTAAAAAAGACGCACTTTTAGAAAACGTTACTTTAGATACGGCAGGTAAAATCGACTTTAAAGACGGTTCGGTTACCCAAAATACGCGCGTATCTTATCCAATCTATCATATTGATAATATTGTTCGTCCGGTTTCAAAAGCAGGGCATGCTACTAAAGTTATTTTCTTAACGGCAGATGCTTTTGGGGTAATGCCGCCGGTTTCTAAATTGACCCCCGAACAAACAAAATATTATTTCTTATCGGGATTTACTGCAAAATTAGCAGGAACCGAAAGAGGAGTTACACAACCTGAACCTACATTTTCGGCTTGTTTTGGAAAAGCATTTTTGTCTTTACATCCCACAAAATACGGGCAAGAATTGGTGAAAAAAATGGAACAACACAAAGCAACAGCTTATATGGTAAATACGGGTTGGAATGGCACCGGAAAGCGTATTTCCATCAAAGATACAAGAGCGATAATTGATGCTATTTTGGATGGTTCTATTGAAAAAACAGCTACAAAAACGGTACCTGTATTCAACTTTGAAATTCCTACTCAATTGCATGATGTAAACCCAGCAATATTGGATCCTAGAGACACTTATGCCGACGCTTCCGAGTGGGAAACTAAAGCGGAAGACTTGGCGTCAAGATTTATTAATAACTTTGTTCAATATACGGATAATGAAGAAGGTAAAAACCTTGTTGCCTCAGGGCCGCAATTGAAATAAATAATTTATTAATTCATAAAAAAGTCCCGAAATTTTCGGGACTTTTTGTTTATATAAATCAGTTGTTATTTTCCTTTGTTTACTTCGGCTACATATTTTTCAAGCGCACCCGTCATAGAGGGTGTTCCTGGGCTAGGGGCCATAATGTCAACACGCAAGCCATGCTCTAATGCTTCTTTTTGTGTGGTACTTCCAAAAACAGCGATTCGGGTATTGTTTTGTTTAAAATCGGGAAAGTTTTTAAACAAGGATTTGATTCCCGTTGGACTGAAAAAGGCTAATACATCATAATATACATCTTTTAAGTCAGACAAATCACTCATTACGGTTTTGTAAAAAGTTCCTTTAGTCCAATCTACTTTCAACGCATCAAGTGTTGGCGGTACATCGGCATTTAATTGATCTGAAGAAGGTAATAAGAATTTTTCGTCTTTGTATTTTTTTATTAAAGGCGATAAATCTGCAAAATCTTTTTGACCTACATATATTTTTCTTTTGCGGTATACCACATAACGTTGCAAGTAAAACGCCACTGCTTCAGACTGACAAAAATATTTTAAATCTTCGGGTACTTTATAACGCATTTCTTCGGCCACTCTAAAAAAGTGATCTACTGAATTTCTACTGGTTAAGATAATCGCTGTAAAGTTATTTAAATCGATTTTTTGAGCTCTTACTTCTTTAGCAGGAACACCTTCCACATGTATGAAGGGTCTAAAATCAACTTTCACTTTAAGTTTATTCTGCAGCTCAAAATAAGGAGAATTTTCTACTTTAGGTTCTGGTTGAGAAACTAAAATTGTTTTCACTTTCAAATTTGACATAATTTCTCTCTAATTTTTTGTAAACCAATTATAAATGAAATAGTAAGGAGCTATTTCAAGGGTGCAAAGATACAAAATAAAATAAAATATTTTGCGCAAAAGTAAATTTTGATACAATTTCAATGCTACAATATACGTAACCACATTTAGGGTAAAAAGCAGGACAATCAGCACCCTAAAAAAAGTAGGTGATGCTATAGGATTGTAAAATAAAATAATAGTAATGGGCAGTAATAGTAAACTCAAGTAGGTTCTATAATTTACTTTCAGCAAGTTAAATTGCTCATTGAACTCTTCTATTTTAAAGGCTGTTGCTATAATTTTCTCGATCAAGAATTTTGATAAGATGAAAACACTCAAAAAAGTAAAAACTTGAATATATAGAATGAACGAGTTTTTCTCTTGGGCTCCAAATTGTTGAAAAACCAATAAGATGAAAAACGAAAAAGAAATCAATTGCAAAAAAAACATCGAAACGGTAAATCCATCTTTCAAATTACTACTATCCCGATAAATTTTATTGTATTTGTCTGAATAAGCCAATCGAATAAACTCTGAAAAGCGTACCCAAGAAATCGATTTATTTACAGTAACTATGCCTAAGCATACAACAAATAATAGGGCAGCCCAATCTTTGTTCTCGGTAATTCGTTCGTGTAATTCAATTGCATTCATAGGCGCAAAATTACAAAAAATTGTATCAAAATGATTATTATAAAATTATTAAGAAATATCCACTCAAAATAGCTTATTTTTGCACGAAAATAGTATACTTGAAATGGCTAGAGGTATTGTCATCATCCCTACTTATAACGAAATTGAAAATATAGAAGCAATAATACATGCCGTATTAGCATTACCAACGGCTTTTAATGTTTTAATTGTTGATGATAATTCGCCCGATGGAACTGCTCAAAAGGTTGGTGCTTTGCAAGCGCAATTTGCGGATCGATTATTTCTAGAAATCCGTACAAAAAAAGCAGGTTTAGGAACGGCTTATGTGCACGGATTCAAGTGGGCCTTAGCAAAAGGTTACGACTTTATTTTTGAAATGGATGCTGATTTTTCTCACAATCCGGCCGATTTAGAAAAATTGTTGGCAGCTTGTGAAGCGGGTGCTGATGTTGCTATTGGTTCACGCTATTCGAATGGCGTAAATGTGGTGAATTGGCCATTAAGCCGTGTATTACTATCGTATTTTGCTTCGGTGTATGTGCGCATGATCACAGGGATGAAAATAGCGGATGCAACAGCAGGTTTCAAATGTTATAAACGAATTGTATTAGAAAAAATAAATTTGGACCGGATTAAATTTGTGGGGTATGCTTTTCAAATAGAAATGAAATACAGAGCTTTTGTTCATCAATTCGTGATTCAAGAAGTACCTATCATCTTTACGGATAGAACAAAAGGACAATCAAAAATGAGCGGAGGAATTATCCGTGAAGCGGTTGTTGGAGTGATAATGTTGCGATTACGAAAAATATTTAATAGACTATAATGAGTACATATTTAATTAGAAATGCTAAAATTGTAAATGAAGGTGTCGTTTTTGAAGGGGATATTTTAATTGAAAATGAATGGATTACAGAAATTGC
>JACCDI011619088.1_pt1 | contig 61901 bp, 60 predicted proteins | sample 7442791 | NCBI WGS metagenome assembly JACCDI01 (sample SAMN15323434, study PRJNA562643) | freshwater metagenome | isolation source: river surface water | place: USA:Blue River Watershed | collected 2017-08-15
ATGTGTCAGCACTCTCCTTGGTTGCGTGATGAGCTCGGTAAAGTCTTCATGTGGGACGGTGATACGGTAGAGTTTATGACACAGTACTTCTATTGTGCTACAGTTGGAACCGTTATGAAAGAACTCGGGGATGGTGAGCGCCGATTTGAAGTCGAGATGGCACAGCTGCCGAAGGCCGGTGTTCTCGCTGCATATGGGCCACTACGCCTGGCGGCACCGCGGAATGAACCATGGGCCACGCATCTGACGAACCCGCGGGCAGTTTCCATGTTTAATAATGGAACATTCCACATTAATGTAACGCTGCCGTCACGTTTAGGGTGGAACCGCCAGCCACTCAAGCCGGCGAAGTTCCTGCGTCAACATCGACGCCTCGCACGTCTCATTCAGTGGGTCGAACCACTCTGGGTTGCAGTGCATGGATCTGGAGACCCGTTTGCAACAGCATCTCCGCAGTGTGGGGCTCAGTTCGCAGCGGGGTCACAACGTCTCGCGGTATCGCGCTACATCGGTCTCGGAACATATGACACTGATACAATGCCGGTTGGTAAGATTCTGCAGATTCCGAAACAACGGGGAGATTATCCCTGGTACGACTGGTTGCATGAGCGGACAGCATACGCGCCACTGGATGTTGTTGGGCTCGACCTCAATTTCAACAAACACGGTGCACATGGCCTCGAACTTCGTTTTCTGGATCAGATGCCACTGGCCGCGTTGCGTGCCATCATGGAGCAGGTGGTGGTTCTATGCGATATCGCACGCGAAAAATGGATGCCAGATAAGCCACAGGGGAATCGGCAGTGGCAGCAGGCGGTCGGATTTGCGCTACTGCATGGCGGGACATGGCGGGTTGAACCAGAGTTCATGAATGCCCTGTGTCGTGCACTCCGAATTCCATCAGGGTGCAAGGAACCAATGTGGACCAGTCAAGCACTGCCGTGGCTCTTCCAACAGTTGGAGGGCCGCAAAGGCTACTGCTGTAAAATGATGCTTTAGCGATTAAAGCCATTTATCAGATGGTCGTATGTGCGCGAATTCATGATTTCATACAGTTCCAATGTCAGAGACCAATCCACATCGCGCATATCGACCTCCTCTCCATACGGGTCCAGTAGCTTGATGCGCACCTGCGATACATTGACCGGCGTAAGGAATGTGTACTCCTTGCGCATATAGTCTGCATTGTTAATGAACTGCAGTGTATACTTGATACCGTCCAACACCAGCTTCGCGAACGCCGGCACAGCGCCACCTTTCCCAACACGATGCACAAGGGGCTCTACTGAATCAGGGCACCATAGTTGCAGAAGATAATAGGGTGTAGGACGTGTATAGAGGGGCGACGTGGCTGCGACTATGTAGCCGCCACCGGAAGCCGCTGTTGATGTAATCACGCCTCTCTCATGGATGCCCATGTGGTAGCCAATGCCCCAAGAAGATGGGCGCTTCGCTATCTCGGGATTCGATGACACAACCTTCAGAGAAAAGGCCGATGTAGCATGCTTCACTGTCATGCGCCCTGTCACATTATCATATAGGGCGGTGAACAAAAGACTCTTTCCTGTCTGCAGAACTCGTTCAATAATTGCAACAAACTCGGAACCACTGTAGTTTCCAGCCGGTATCACCAAGTCAGTCCAGGTCGTCTCGCCGCTCATCTGTACCGAAAAGTTCACATTGCCATGACGACATGAGAATGTGTATTCCACCAGAGGGAGCTCCACGCTCGACAGTGCAATGCGACCAATGTTCTTATAAGTCGATGGCATACGAATCATGAAATCGCTCGTATTCCCATAGATATTGTCGGCAAAACGAGTGTCCACCGACACCGAATAGATTTTGTACTTGGAGGAATCCAAAAGTGCCTGCTCCATCCTAGCTCTACTGCTGCTGTTCATTTACATCCGCTGTCTGAATACGCCGCTTCCAGTTCGGCTTTGTCGGGTCGCAGAAAATCTGGATGCGACCCTCTGTGCATGGGGGCCCTGGATTCGTTGGTGTATGACGGAGACAAATTATGCGCCCCCAGGCCGGTACATACACACGACCTTCCTCCATCCATATGATGTCGATTGTATGTACTTTACCGGGTGTCACGTGGCGAAGGAATGTCAGGTCACGGGCCCATCGCTTGTTGGCTTTCGCACGCACATTCAGGTGAGACACGGTGGCGAGAGTTAGTGCTTCATGGCTTCTCCCTTGCAGAATCGCATGAAGAGCACGCTGGTTAAGCAAGTCCGCATAGCGACGTAGAGGACTTGATGCATGCGTGTATGCTCTAAGACAGAGTGATGCATGACCATCTACTTCTGGCCCAGCAGCTTCATATGTTGCAGCCTCTGCCCCGAGATGGGCAAGACCTGGAAGCGTTGCCCACGGTGCATCGCTTTCCTTCTGGACTCGCAGAGTACCGATACTATTCTCTTTGAGGAGCGCGGCAACCATGCGATTATACTGAATCATCTTCTCTGCAATCCAGTCATGCGCGTCTGTGATACCTATCAGCGTGGCAAATGGTGATTCTCCGAACGATTCATATGTGTAGCTGTAGGCTACCGTAACCCAGGATAATGCAATCCGTTCTTCTTCCATCGGGCCCCAGATGTAGGAGATGCCACGACGGCGTTTGCCTGGTAGAAGAGAACCCAGGCCTTCACTGAGTTGCCGGTCCAACATCGGAATTTCTACGCGCCCATCCAGGTCGTAGAATGTCGAGCCAATCGCCGCCGCATTCTTATCAGCGGTAGAACCCTCTGGAACTAGAGCAGCAACATCCGCGATGGTGACTGCCCATGCACCAGTGAGTGCATTCCAGGAGATAGCATCATCGATATCGCGGCATCCCGGTGGGTCAACATGCCACGTGCGCCACCCTTCTTCTGGAGGGAACTCTATACGCTGGCTATCTGTTGGGTGCTCTAGTATTTCAGCGATTGCATCAGACGTCTTTTTTTGACTGATTGGACAATAATGCTGCAGGAGCGCCTGTTTCTCTGCATCTGGGTCTCCAACCTGTCCAAATAGCTTCACGAGTGCACCACGGGGCTTCTCGAGTGCGGAAGCAGGGGTCGCGGTGGTTGTAACCGTTACCAGGGCAATCTGGTTGCGACTTGTGTCACGTTCTGAACTACCGACAATATAATCAGGCAGCGCCTCATCGTATGGTCGGAATAGATATAGGGGGGCCCCACGGTTCGTGAGCCCGTACTTGTACTTGGAGGCTAGGTGTAGAACGCCGACTATCTGTGTCATCGTACCTCGTGCTCAAGTGAGCACAGTGCTTTGTCACTTTTTCATTACGTCAAGTTGTAGATGATTGATGTAACAACAGTTCCAGTTGTTGTCGTCAAGTTTGTTGTTCTGCCATAGATACTGACTGGTGTGGGTACTGTACCCGTGATACCTGTGAACATCTGTGTAAATGAAACTGTAGTAGGACGGTCTATATTCGATGTATACGGGAATTCAACCCCATATACACTATTTACGACTGCATATACAACACCTTCGCCGGAAACAGATGCTACATCCAGTTTGAGTGTAGCCGACACCTGTACGGCAGATGGTGAGATAGCAGGTGTTATAAATGTGCTTTTCAAGATAGTATCAGAACCGGAATTTGGTATCGTAAATGTTGATGTCGTTGCACTAGCACCAGAAGGCGCTGGGCCGGTTGGGCCAATCAATGATATACTGGCATGCCAACCAGTTGCAATTTCGCGCGTGTACAATGTGCCTTCATTTGTATCAAATATCAGGTCACAGTTGGCTACTTCGGTTGGTCGAGTATCTCCATCATTAACACTGTACATGGGGTGTGTTCCGGCAGTGCTGTCCATAAAATAGTAGGTTGTAGGAGTTGTTTGATGAACCCACGAAGTACCATTACTTTTCAGTAAATTGGTGCCTTCTGCCTGGAACCCGTATGCTCCTGTAACACCTACACCAGTGGGTGCAGTTGATGTCTGGCTTACGTGACCAGTAAAGACAGGGCCATAACATATTCCAGTTCCGGGTGGGCCGGCGGGCCCTGTTGGACCAGTTGCCCCAGAGCAACATGATATTTGCCCTGTTGATAGGCAGTAGCGCTGCTTCTGCAGTAGTTCGCTTGATGCCTGTGTTTTCCGCATATCCCTACTATAATGCGGTCTAAAGCCGGTGCCGTATTTACAACAGTAAGATGCCAGCGAATCGCAATCTACGTGGCGGCAAGGGGTTCAAGAAAGGAAAGAAGGGTGGTGGTAACATGGAGAGGGAGTCCATGTTTGCAGAGCGCGGTGCCGGCCAGGATTATGGACGTGTAATCCGTATTCTGGGTGATCGGCGTGTTGCTCTCTACTGCAACGACGGTGTCGAGCGCATCTGTAAAATCCGCGGAGCTATGTGCCGTGGGCCAAAGAAACAGATTATCACCGCGGGGGATGTCGTTCTGTTCAGCCTGCGCTCATTCGATGATGCCGACTATTCCGAAGATAGTGACGGTGAGCTCAAGGGGCCCGTGGGAATCACATCAAAGTCCTCCAAGGATGTGGGTGATATCATCCTCAAGTACGAGAGTAATCAGTGGCGTCAATTGCGTAAGGAGGAGGGGGTGAACCCAAATCTGTTTGTGGATAGTGCATCGGCAAGCGAAAAGCAACCGGCAGCAGATATCTTTGCATCGGAGGCGGCGGGAGAGGAGGATACGACAGAGGATGGGGATGCAGCAGCCAAGAAGCGCATGGAGGCATTGATGTATGGTGGGCCGAAGGATGATGATAAGGATGAAGAGGTGGACATTGACTTGATTTAAGCGCGGTTGTCCGCGTATACTGTTACCCAGGCACTATATAGTGAACAATGGAAGGAGGTGGAGGAATGGCACCTATTTACTTTGATGGGCATGATGCAGGGTCTGGCCCGGTAACAGAGGAACCATCATGTAGCCCATTGACAACTGCTATTAACAATATAAGTGCTCGCCACATGCATGATATTTCGAACAGTATGCCAGACAATCGCATTACAATTCGCGCATGGCGTCAGCAGATTCAGGATTGCATGAAGCGTGGGCACGCCCAGCTTTTCAAGTTTCTGTTGAACGGTGCTGAACCAGATATATTGAAGAGAGCCGGCGATACAATCTCCAAATATTCGAAGGCCACCTGGAATTTTGCATCATCGGTGCGCGATTTGTCGCTCGATATGGATTGTGCTGACGTTCGCGCAGGCCTAGAGGCTGAACTGGGGCATTCTATACAGACGCTTGCAGAGTTGCAAAAACGGGTGAATCAGGCGTATACAAAGAGCGCCGCAGCGGTCTGTGATGCAGAAGAGCGCCTCACTGAAAAGCTACATCAAGTTGATGCAGCAGACCGTTGTGTCAGCCAGTTGCTTGAACTCACACACACCCCTGAACTAGATGCCGCGAAGGCTCCTGTGCAGACATACCTGGAATCTGTCTATACATCCGCGGACCTGCAGGCAGAGTATGCGACACTGGTTCGTGCCTACAAACGTTTTGCAACTCTGAAGAGCCTCGTCTCGCTCGGCAGCATCCAGCAAACACCGGCACCAACATGCACCATCTGTATGACAAAAGAGGTGACACATGCCACTCTCCCATGCGGGCACACATATTGCGAGGACTGCAGTCGCACACAGGTAACTTCGTGCTATATCTGTCGCGTACAGGTGCGAGACCGCATTCGCCTGTACTTTGCTTAATTCCACATCGGTACATTGGATGCCGGTTGTATGAAGCGCTGTTCATATGCGGCGAGTTGCTCTGGTGTCCACTCATATACAGCGGCGAGTGTTCGAAGATGTGTTCGTGCTCTTGTTGTAAAGAGTACTGTCAGAAACCGGCGCACCTGTGCTTCGGCAAATTCGTTACGTGTTTCCATCGTAGTTCGGATGGTTTGTTATAGGGTACACCAAGGTCAAATTTGGGGCCTAAAGTCACTGGCCTGTACAGAGACCAGTGGAATGGAGGATAGCGAACTACAGACAGTGGACCTGGCTAGCCTCATGAAGGAGTGGCGTCAGCTCGAAACGGAGATTGAGATGATTGGTGCGGCGATTAAGGAGAAGCGCAAGCGCGTGAAGGTGGTGCGCGAGATGATTACAAAGACGATGAAGGCGAAGGGTGTCGGTACCATTAATATCAAGGCCGGTGCGGTTCACGTGCGGGAGACAAAGGCGAAGGCGCCCATTACGAAGAAGTATCTGGTGTCGGCCCTTACGGATTTCTTTAATGGGAATGAAGAGATGGCTGCCAAGTGTGCGGCATTCTTGGACGAGCATCGTCCTCTGAAAACAACAAACAAGCTCCAGCTGGACCCCTTGGCATCACCTGGCGGTGCCAAGTAAGGCAAAACAAAAAACGAAACTCCTTGTAGAAAACATGTACGGTGCACTCTACGAGAAGTTCTTTTCCTCTGCTCAGGAGAATTTTGAGGGCGGCACGTCCTCCGGTGGTGCGGTCATCGTGGCCCTGTTGGCTGTTGCACTATTCCTTGCCATCCACCTGTTCATTGTGCAGTGGCTGTGGAACAATGTACTGACAAAGGCGGTCTCTATCGCTCGCCCTCTGCCTTCGCTGTGGTACACACTGGGTCTCCTTGTGCTCATTGCCATGGTACACCCCGGCTGTGCTATGATGTATTAAGCCCTGTTGCGCCTCTTCTGAGAGCTTGTTCTACGACGCCCCGAGTTTGTTCGGCGGCGAGTAGACCGTAGTTGCACACCACGACTGCCGAGCACCGCCTCGCGGCATATCATGGTAGCGTCCTCCTTCGAAAGCACACCGGCCTGTGCTGCTGCACAGCGCTCAAAGCGTTTCTTCAACGCTGCGATATCCATTCTGCTATGTCCACATGTTTTGTTGGCATAACAGAATTCTGCATATGTGTCTGTTTACTTGGTTGCTGCGCTAATCCCCTGGTACTGGGCCAGGTCAGCCGTGTCATCCGTCTCCCAGAAGGCCATATCGCGTGCACCCAGAGGACGGTCTAGCGAAGGCTGAGTACCTAGGCATGTCGTGACCATAGCCAGCTTTGTACGGGCTACAACCTCACCGAACTCCTTTTTGGCATCGGTGCAATCGCTGCCGAGCACCTTCTTGATGAGAGCGTGGCCACGGGCCTCCATCTTCTCGATAATGATATCAATATCACGCTGGTTCACAGCATTCCGGAGACAGCGGCCAACAATAGCAGAGGGAGGCTCCGTATCATGGCTGGTGCGGTACTGGAGGGACATAGTGCGATACTTGCCGGCAGCGGGAGTTGCAATATCGGCCTCCATACAGCAGAGCTTACTGACCAACAGACGCAACTCGGCAGCGGCATCATCAGACTCAGGGATCGCCGAGAACCGGGCTAACAGTTTCTGCGCATCGGTGGACCGCTCAACACATGCAGGGACATTGTTCACATCAACTGCAACGGTGGCGAATCCCTCGATACCCTCTGGACCAGCGGGCTTGTAGTGAACCAAAAAGAGAGCGGCGATGACAAGGGCAATTAGACCAATGATATGGTAAGTTTCCATTCTCTACTTTAGCCATCGAGTTCGGGGCCAGCTGCCGCTGCTGCTGCGCCACCACTGATTAAGGCGGACCAGCTACGACCGAGCTCCGTGAAGATGGCAATGGCACGCGCAGCAGCCGTTTGCACAACCTGGCGTGCGATACCCGCCGCATCACTCTGCGCACCCTCGCGGATACCCAGTCGGAGCGTCATGATACGGTGCAACGGGTGGCGAATCTTGTAACCGACATACGTGATAGGTGCATCGGGTGCCTCAGTATCCAGATACATCTCCGTGATGAGCGTCTGCAGGAGATTGCCCAGTGTGTGCTCCTGTCCCTCGAACACAACATCCACGCCGTTTGCACGACTGTCCACGGGCTTCACCGTGACATCGAGGGCCTCGAAGCTCTTCTCTGCATCTGCATACGGAGCCACCATATCGATGACAGCACGAATGCCCTCCGCTACAATATCCTGCACGGGGCGAATACCGACAGACTCCACCGTGAAGCTGAAAGAGGCCGGCTCGCCCCGCTCATCCACCAGATAGCAGCGCTGGGCCGCCATATTCTCCCACTCCTGATGATAACTGGCCCGCTGCTGCTCAGACAATGTGGAAGGGTCCGCAACCTTCTTGTATGCATTGAGCCACTCATTGAAGAACTGCTCCTGGCGTACAGGGTCGGGGTCAACGGTGTACCCATACGAGCACTGTGATACGGGGCTGTAGCCCATGAAGTCGCGCCCGCGACCAATCACAGGATATGCCGTTAGGTCAATCTCCTCAGGGGGCTGGTCCGGATTCCACTGTGGGCGCAACGTAGTGATGAGGATGGTATCCTTGGTGATAGGGTCGGGTGGGAACATTGCCGCAGATGCAGCGGCACCGAGTACCTCCATGTTACCGTCGGCCTGCTTCTCATGCACCTGGAAATCGCCCGCCTTCACGTGAAGTAGCCCCGCGCTGTCGATGAGCCCCTTCTGGTCATTGCGTACACGGAGGACACACTCGTATCGGCTCGGGTCAAAGTCATCAATCCGGCGAACACCCAGCGGAATGAGTGTCAGGCGATGGGCCAACATCTCATTGAAGATGACCGACGTATTCTTGCGAATCGTGACACCGGGGTCCGCGGCATTGGTTAAGTCTGCACGAAATCCGACTGAGCGCGTCTCAGTGAGGACCGCACGGCGAAGGGTGTTGGCCACGGTAACAGATGTACCCGTCAACTCGAATGTGGCGGTGTTCTTGGAGCTGGGGTCCGTGAGGAGGGGTGTACCTGTTTCTGCGTAGTTCTGAAAAGACATCGTACGGGGCTCTGTTTGGTGCAGGGGTTTGGTCAAGTTTGGTGTTGTTTGCGTCCCGTGCGCCCAGTGAATTCCTCCCAGATGAACAATGAGCCAGCAACATATGTGCTTTTACAGCGCTCGCTGCCGTGTTTGCCAGGCGTTCCTGGAGCAGTTGGCACAGACACCTTTCTCAAAGGAGTTCCGCTTCATCTGCGTGGACCCGGGGGCAGATGGTCGCCGCCCACAGCTCCCGGCGTATGTCAAAGCCGTGCCGACACTGATGATTGCCGGTGAACCGGAGCCGCGCATTGACAATCAGGTCATGAACTGGCTCATGGAGCGTAAACTGAAGGCGCGCAGTGACGTGGCACCCGGCGGTGGATTCATGGGTGCAGCGACCGGAATGGGTGGTGTACCTGGCGGTGGCGGACCCATGGCTCTCTATGCAAATGAGATGGGTGGCATTGGTGATGAGGGGTTCGCGATGATTGGTGAAGAGGGATTCTCTGGTGAGAAATCTACTGTGCGCCTGAGCTCAACAATGACGGGCATCAATGATGTGGCTCACTCCATGGTACCCGATGCACGTGTCTTTGGATTGATGGGCGGCACAATGATGGGCCCTGGTCCTGGCTCTGGCCCCGGTACGGCTGGACCAACGGGTCGTCAATCCGAGAAGGCCAAGGCGTTCGACAGTGCATACCAGGCATTCCTGGCAGACCGTGACCGTGGGATGCCCAAGGGTCCTCAGCGCATCTAATACGTTCGGTTTGACCTAAACATACGAACAATACGATAAGTAGAATGTCAGCACTCGGTACTTTTTGCAATCAACTCGTCGCCTTCATGGCCGACCTTGCCGAGACGTATCCTGAAGAGAAGGATATTGCCATGGCAGTGTCTGCGCTGAAGCTTATGAAGCAGGCAAACCCGCGCCTGATTCATACGTTTTTCATGGATGTGATTTATAAGGAATTTGCAGAGCACATCATGAATGAGAATGAGGAGTATGTGTTGAAGCGCGCACACGAGATTCTGAACTCACAGTATGCGGAAATCAACTACGCGTTCTGGATTTTCGACAAGCACTGGTCCACTATGACGGAGACCAACAAGCAGCATGTATGGGATTACCTCAAGGCATTGTGTCTGCTTGCGAAGCGGGTGTAGGTACCTCGCTGCTACCGGTCTCAGATGCGACCTTTTCTGGAGGGGTGAGGATAGGGATACTAATGTCCCCTTCTGGTGCAGAGTAGTATAGTGCCCATATGTATAACGGGTACTCTTTATTGTTTGTTAGGATGCTAAATGGGTCCGAAATCTCTTTTGTCAATTCTCCAGCCGAAGAATTGCCAGAAGCAACCTCCCTGCGTATCGAATGCTCAATATCTGCTAGTGTATTCAACTGCGATTGCACATCCGCTGCAGCAATGACATCAGCTGCAGGCTGCTGCTGGGCAATCATCTCATCTCTGAACTGCCCAACATTCGGTTTTCTATCCATGATTAATTTCAGAAGGGCCACCACTATCGCAGCGGCACCGCGCACATCCATTCCATTGGACATCTTGAACTGTTCCATCTGTTCACCGTTGAAAAGCGGCAACTTGTGTTTATCGCTGTCGGTCTTAATACGCTCAATATCGTAGTCCTCACTTTCCGTATTGATGGGGTCCTTGAATAACGAGTTCTCTTTATTGACAGCGGATAACCAGGCTGCGAATGATGTAACCGGTTCTGCACCACCGCGTTGGCGCAGGCGACGGCGTGTCAGTCGATGCTTCATCCCATCTAGGCGCTTTAGGTCCTTTCCCCTGCGACTCCGTGTCTTAGCACGCAACGTCATCCTCTATTGTGCGCGGTGGTTTTCAGTTCGTAAAACCACCCGAAGAAGCAATGGCTGCTGCACCTTCTGCATTTGCAAAGACTCTGAAGGGCTTCTGTGATGAACTCCGCCTTACCTTTCCCGAGCTTGGAACCGCCATCGACCGGGCAGCAGTCGTGCCGGCTGCACAGTACTGGCATATGTGGCAAAAGAATCTGGACATTCTGCTTGAGAAGAATGCAGATGGCCTCTTTGAGGCCAAGAGTGGGTTCCTAATTGGTGCTGTGCGCATGACACCTGCACTCTGGGGCGAGATCAGCGAGAACACACAGAAGGCAATTTGGCGCTACCTGCGTACACTGACACTGGAGGCAGCTATGGAGATTTCCATGGAGGGTCTGACACCGGAGCAGATGCAGACCTTGATGGACATTATGACGGCAGAGCGCTTGGATGCCGGTGGGGCCGAAGCCGAGGCGGCGCAGAAGGAGCTGTTTGAGGAGACAATGGGGCATCTGAATCCGCTCATGGAGAAGCTCAAGGGTATGATGGGTGGTTTCATGGACGGCGTTGACCTGAAGGATATTCCTCTACCGGAAATCCCGGAACATCTGAAGCGGGGCAAGATTGCGCGCCTTGCGGAGCAACTATCCAAGCAGTTCAAGCCCGAGGAATTCGGTATTGACCCGACCATGCTGGAGGGTGACAATGTGGAGGAGGTGCTCAAGCGTCTGGCGGAGCTCTACAAGCGTGACCCCACAATGATTATGGCAGGTGCGAAGCGGATGGCTGACAAGATTAAGCAGCAGGTGATGGGTGGCTCTCTGAAGCGTGAAGACCTGCTCGCAGAGGCCAAGGAGTTCGTGGCTCTGTTTAAGGAGCATCCGCTCTTCAAGGAGGCCATTGCGAAGTTCGAGGGTCTCATGGGTGAGGGCGGGCTTGCCTCTATGTTCAGCGGTGGTGGCGGCGGTGGGTCGGACCGTCTGCGGGCAACACAGGAGCGCTTGCGCAAGAAGCTCGAGGCTCGCAAAGCGGCTGGCCGTAAATAAGGGCCCAAAGTAAGGTACGATGTCTGTAACATGCCCGCTATTTTGGGTGGAAGCCCCTAAGGTGCTCCTCGATGATGCGAAGGAGTTTTTCCCGTTTACAGAGAAAGACCAGCGGTGTACGGCGGCTGCGCTGAACTCCTTCACCCGATTCGGCATCTACCTGGGCATTCTGTTGGCCCTTGTACGCCTGCAGCCCATGTGGCTGCTTGTTGGTGTTGTGTTTGCCGCTTTTGCAGTTGGCGCATGGTTCACCATGGGCTCCCGTGGTGCAGTCCGTGAAGGGTTCGACGGGCTAGGTACAGAGGCCCCCGTGGTGGACCCACGTACTGTTGAGGAGAAGTATGTACCCGATGTTATCGGTGTTCGCAGTCAGGGGCGCACCATGCCCACTGCGGCGAACCCCTTCATGAATGTGCTTATCTCGGAGATTTCTGACAATCCATACCGTGAACCAGCGGCAAATGTGCAGGGCGTGGCCGTGAAGTCAGAGTTGGATGGTTATTTCCAGACCATGTTTGCCAGTAATCCCGGCGATGTGTTCAACCGCACACAGAGTCAGCGTCAGTGGTACTCGATGCCTTCAACAACTATTCCAAATGACCAGGAGTCTTTCCAGAACTGGCTGTACCGTGTACCAGGCCAGACCTGCAAGGAGGGCAACCAAGAGGCTTGCACCTACTATGAGACGGGGCCAATGGATTATCCTTGGCGTCAGTTGAAGTAAGTCGGCAACCGATAACATTCTATTTTCTGATGTAACCAACACCAGAAAATAGATGGCTCAAGCAGAGATGTCGAATTTCCAGGTTCAGCAGTTTACACGTGTGCACGATGACCCCTGTGACCAGCAGGTGCAGAACCGTGAGTCCGCGGGCCCCGGTGCCTATCAGACCACGAATCTGGTCCCGGCCTCTCAGTCCGCTTTCATGACGGCATACCAGCAGCCCGCTGTGCCCGCGGCCCCTGGCTATGGTTGGTCTGCTGCGAACATCGATGCGGATTCCGTTCTGCGCAATCACGCCATCCAGACGAACTCCCCTCATTGCCCTCTGCGTGCGCGCACACAGGCCCGCCCTTTCGTGACGGTGCCCTTCATGGGTCGTGGTCGCGGTGATGCCGTGCTCGAGACCCGCATGCAGCACTCGGAGTTCACTCGTCAGGGTCGTGAGTGCGGCACTGTGACGGAGACCTTCCTCAGCAACCAGTTCACCCCGCTGATTCCCTATGTGGCGCAGAATGTGCAGAACCCTGTGCACCTGATTCCCGAGGTAGCGAGCCAGGGCTGGGTGCGCGCCGGTGTACCGAGCCGTCAGTGGGTGCGTGACATGAACTGCTAAGTATTGTATCTATGCATATTATCTGTATTATTGTTGGACATACAATGATACAAATAGGACCTTAACATAGAGGATGTTCACACTTGGCTCTTTACCACAGTCGCCGGCCGGTACCGCGAAGCCACAGGATGTGATTGCTGGTGGTTACACGATGATTCCCCAGAAGTTCTATCATCCGAATCAGAGCCGCAATGCTCTCGGCCTCGTCGGCGGAAATGAGGTGTCGATGGCCACAGGTAATCTGGTAGATGTTGAATCCGACCTCCGGAATATAACACGTGACCTGACACAGTGCCCCAGCAAGAAGTATCAACCATCCTGTGCCCTTGGGGCTGCAGGTTCTGCACCGGCGGCCGCTAATTCTATGGCAAACTTCAACGGTGGCGCCTGTGCCCCTTGGCCATCACAGCTGGTATTCCAGGAGCGTGGTACGACTGCTGTGCGCGTTGTCAATACACAGCCCCGACACCTGCCCACAACACAGTATGTCAGTTATCCTGGTGTGCCTGCACCTGAGCCATTCAAGCAGGAGGTGTATGGCTTCCCGTGGCGATTCTAGGCTTTAAGAGATTCTAGGCTTTAGGAGATTTTAAGTCGCAATGCATGTGTAGAGGAAGTCATGGAACTCGCCGCATTCATGCACGAATACAATATGAACGGTCAGCATACAAAGGACCGTGCTCTCACACGGTACAGCAGTGACTTGAGTAAGATGGTGGAGAATAACGAGATCTCCACGGGCCCCGGTCGCTATCGCCTCGGTGTACCCAATGCATACGGGAATGCGGTGTTTGTACCGGATGTTACCGTGCGCATGCAGAAGTGGGGTGCCAGTCATGATATGTCTAGCACAAAGACGGATGTGGAGTCCGACTTACGGAACCTGGCACGGCCGACAACGCGTGTGGCATGTGGGCAGTACACTCCTGAGCAGGGGGCTCGCACGCTGACAGCTATGCCCGAGGCTGAGTTTCCACAGACACATGGGCGACTCGTGGACCCACCATGCACGCTACGCGGCTCTGGATGGAACCGCTGGACCTGGCTCTGTGAGAACCCGCAGGAGAACGTGATGATACCATTCGAGTGGGCTGTGGATACCCGACATGCCGTAAAGGATGCGCACTATCATTCTATGGACAAGCCTCTTGAAAATTCACAAGCCGTGCGCGAACGTCAGCCATTCTGTGACCGTGTGTTTGTCGAACCGGCTGTGCCTGTTGCACGTGCACCTGGACCGAAGGGTGTGCAGAACTTCAATGATACTGTGCCCGGTGCTTCGCCGCGCCCTTCCACTGGCGCACCACCTGCCGCACACGGTGTCGCACGGGGTGCTTCGCAGATTGGTGTGACAAACAAACTCGCCCCACCCATGGTTATCGGGAATCAGGCGGACCGCCATCGTGCAGAGACCGGTATCCTTGAGGCACCTGCACCATTCACCGCATTCATTGCACCCCATTGAGCGAACGCGCTTTTACTGTTTTGTTAGATGTGTCAACAACACAAGTCTAACAAAGCGGGCTAAAAATAGGCTATCTCAGTTAGAGGAAATGGAAGTAGCCGCACTAGCAGGTCTTCTTGCTGTTGGATATGCGCTGACCAAGGGTGGTCAGCCAGAGGAGAAGAGCCGTGATGAGGATTCGGAGCAGTTTGTTGATATGCAGGATGGTACGAAGCCGTTCCTGCCCATGGGCGGACAGCCGGCCCCCGTATATCAGGAGGATAAGACACGGCCCGGTGCTCCTACAGTGCCTGGTAAGCCCCGCATGCCACGACCTACTGCAGCCGGTGAATTCGACCAGTACTATGGTCTGCCTACCGGTGGAACAGTGCCTGGTGCTCTGCAGGGTGCGGGTGACATGTACAGTCGTCAGCTTGTGTTCGGGTCTCCATCGGCCACTGTAGCACCACAGGCACCGCCCACTGCCATCACGGGACAGGTTCGCATGAACAATGACGGGTTTGAGGCACCGCCCGTGTACAACTCTGGGAAAACCGTGATTTCACCACTTACGGGTCTGCCGATGAGCCCTGAGGAGTTCACGCACAATAACATGGTACCGTTCTTCCGTGGCGAGCCCAAACAGAATATGTCGGATGACGCGAACCAGCAGCGCCTGGATTTCATGGTGGGTTCCGGCAAAATGGATATCGGCAAGCGTGAGCAGGCACCGTTGTTCGACCCGCATCGTGAGCCTACCGGCAATATTCACGGCCTCGAGTCCATGACGGACTTCATGCAGGACCGTATGATGGTATCCACATCACGTGCGAACGAGGTGCCGGTGGAGAAGGTGCAGGTGGGTCCGGGTCTGGGCCAGGGCTACTCATCTCTGCCCATTGGCGGGTTCCAGCAGCTCGAAATCAACGATATCATGCGTCAGTTCAAGTCGGTGGATGAGACCCGTGTGGCATCGGACCCCAAGGTGTCGTACGAGGGCATGTTCAACGCCGGTAAGGCGATTGGCACACAGCGTGGTGACCTCGGTGAGGTGCGCAAGTATCGCCCTGATACATTCTTCTTGAATGAGAATGGTGAGCGCAACTTCGTGACTGCCGGTGAGAACACGAAGCCTATGGAGCGTCCTGCGGAGGTGATGAAATTCCAGGCCCGTACGGAGACCAGTCGTGAGGAGTTCGGTGTTGCTGCTGCCGCGGACTTTAAGGCCACGTACTCTACACCATCGTTCCGTGCCCCCATGGTGCGCCAGCATGACAGCTTCGGCTACCGTAACGCGGATGGTTCAACCTATGGTGTCAAGAATACGGATGCACCCAACAATGATTTCGGTCGTGTTGGCTATGACCTGCCGACAAATCAGCGCAACGTGACCAGCGAGCGCGGACAGGGGCTGAATGTTGCACCTGCCGGTGTACCCAGTGCCATGACTGTGTATGACCCCGTGGACTGGACGGCGCGCACCACGATTCGTGAGTCAACGGCAGCGAACGACTGGGTTGGTGGGGCTGCACCTGCTTCTGCACCTACGAAACTCACCGTATACGACCCCACGGACATCACCCGTGTAACGGGGCGTAACACACTGGCGGAGCCGGACCGCGCCATGAACGTGACCCGCACGGGTATTCCTGGTTCCGGAACACTGGCGTTCCCTGATGGTATGCGCTTGACCACGAAGCAGTCCATCTCAGCGAACTCGGAGTACACTGGTACCGCGGGTGCTGCAGTGCCGAACAAACAGCAGTACGGGTATGCGTATGCAATGCACCAGAATCCTACCAAGGAGACGGTGGCGGCTGGTCGTAAGCCGGTGGCCGGCAATGGTTCTTTATCGCTGTTCAATGGTGAGGATTACATGAATGTGACGTACCGACGCCCAGATGTGGATTCGCTGAATGACCGCGCGAATGTGTCGGACCGCGTGATTGGTCCTCCTCTGGGTGCTGAGTCGATTGGCCTGCAGCGCCCTCGCCAGCCTCTGGAGCTCGATATCGCAGCGGACCGCAACATCCATGATATCCTCGACAGCCTGAATGACAACCCCTATGCACTGCCCGTGCACCGCATTGCGGCAGGTCTCGCGGGCCCTGCAGAGATGGCGGCAGCGTACGCGAACGGTGGCTATGTGCGGAATTGAGGCGGAGGTGTATGCAGTGTATGCACCCGCGTTTAAACGGGCCGCCTAGAACCTCCGAGCAGAGAAATGGCATACATCCTATACACCCCCGATACTGAACGTGGGCCCGCGGCCTACACTCAGCATTGTTTTGCATCCCTGGGCGAGTTACGTACATGGGTAGAGAAAGAGACCACGCCGCCTCTTGCTAAACTATTGAATGAACCGTGCCCTGAGTCAGCAGAAAAGAACATTGATACAAGTGTACTGCTTACGGCCGATTGTTTCTCATCAGATATTCGTGTGCTCAAGCGTGCAATTGATGCAAAAAACTGGAAGCAGGCAGCCGAAGAATATCTGCATTTTGTCTGTAGCAATCTAATTGAATATACAGGTGCATCGCTAAGCTTGGTACCTGTATCAGCACGGCACGCACCGATTGTTGACGAACATCAATCGGGTATTTCTATTGAAGAATACAATGTGTTGGTATCGCTTATTCACAGAATACCTATCAAAGATATGCTAAGCGTATTTTCACCAACATTCAGAGAATCGACATTTGCCGACCAGCTGAGCTCGTTCATTTCTGAGGAACTTGCAAAGGTATCATACAACATGGCAGAAAAGACGGGTCAGACTGGTATGGGTACATTTTTGGTATGCAAACACGAGATTACAAAGGAGTTGCTGCAGATATATTCTCTGGTAGCACGCTGTCATGCATACAAGTCATGGAAAGATATTGCTCTAGCATATGAGGATGAGAAGGATGAAGAGAAGCTAGCAATACGTGTTTGCAGAGAATATATACAAGGAGGTATGACGGATAAGCTTCGCGAGTATCTACTATCATTGGTCATAATGTGCTACTATGCACCAACGTATAATACACGTGACACGATTGGTAGTGCAGAACTATTTAATCAGATTCAGATGTTAGATTTTGGCATTGTACCAAAGAAACTCATGTTTGCACTCATGAAAGACTTGACGCATAGTCATGTCAAGCATGCCCTTGCAGCCCTTGATATCAACTGTGTGCGCCGTTCAGAGGGTATGAAATACATTGGTATTCGTAATGCAGGGTTTAATAAGCAAGAGGAAATGCAGGGCCCTCATCCACTGAATGACAGTGACTTAGCCTACTTTGATGTATTTTTTGAACCGCCTTTGAATACGGGGGCTAAAGAAGAGGCAGAGAAGCCAACCGGCACAGGAATTGTTAAGAGAGATGATTCGCAGCTTGAGTTCATAAATAAATTACTTACAACGTATAATCCAATTGTTAAAGGGTCTCCCACTAAATATACGAAAGAAGAGGAGGAAACCATTGCAAGGTTTATTGAAGTGATTCAGGAAACATGTATAATCCTACCTCCTGATATGCCTGTGGAACAACAGCGGTTGTATAATATTGCAAAGGAAAGAATTCGTACTTCAAGTAGCAAATCAGTACCGCTTGATGAACTACCCTCGGCAGAGGAAGGAGTTCATCTGTATGAAGCATACTAAAGAGTTCTACTATGTGAAGAGTAATGGACACTGCCGACTTTGACCCACATAAGCCTCGTACTATCACGGAGATGGCCGGTGACTGGTCTGGGTTGCAGAAGCTTGTGACCTGTGCGGACCCTCCTCATATTGTACTAGTAGGGGGCGCTGGGGTCGGCAAGAGTTGTGCTCTAAAGCTGCTGTTGAGAGGTCAAGGCGGGCTCACATGGCTCCGCTGCTCACAGGACCCTACACTCCGCGAATCTCGTGACCGTATCAAGGATGCCGCGCGCCGACGTGTGACGGAAGGGCTCATTCAGTGGATTGTACTCGAGCACGCGGACTTGCTTCATACGGATGCGCAGACGTTCCTGCGTCGCATCATCGAGACATCCCTCGGCGCATGTCGCTTTGTACTGGAGGTGCGGGATGTAGCGGCGATTGCCGAACCACTGATGTCACGTGCTGTAATGGTCACTGCACCACAGCTGATGGAGCACGAGATTCGCACGGAAATCATGCGGCGGGCACCCAGTGTGGGCCTGGATGTGGCTGACCGCCTGGCTGCGCAAAGTAACGGAAATATGCGATGGGCCGTCCTACAGGGGCTCGGTGGCTCCGATGGATTCGTAGCATCTGAACTATGTGCACCTGCTGCCGTGAAGAACTGGGCGACCCTCTTGGATACTATGGAGAAGCTCCAGGCGTCAGGGTCGTCGCCGCGTGCGTGGCTCGATAGTAGTTCACCTGTATGGGAGCGCCCCGGTGGAGCATGCCCGTGGGCCATCACAGCGAAAATCCTGAGCAAGAACTGCTGATTGCCGGTTGCCAAACGTTGAGTTCAAACACAACCTATATTCTCGATTCCCGGTTCAGAATGGAGAACGTAGCGACTTATTCGGAGGCGCGCTCCGAGTACACAAAACAGCTGGCAACATTCATTGTACCGTCCCTTGTTGGTTGGTTCCAGTCGCTATGGCACCGTAACTCGTTTGACAAGCAGCGGTGTTTGTCACTGTTTCAGTCCGAATGTGAGGAGATTGCCCGGTGGAACCAGGACCGTATCCACGACGAGGTCCGTGTACTCATCGAGCGCTCCGGCTGTGACTACATGGAGGAGCTCATGACGGCTGTATTCATTGCACACACGAAGGTGCTGACGGCGGTGCGCCTGTCATCCAGGCAGAAGAAGTTGTCCATCACGGTACCGAAGCTCGACCATTTTGTCCATCGTATTTTCCGTGAGGCTGCACGCATGTTCTGGAAATCGCCATTCCTCTTTACAGATGGTGGGGCCGTTGTCGAACGCCAGAAGAATGTGCTGCAGATTGAGGCGCTGGCCACGGAGGCAATCACCACGGCTGTGCGCTCTCTGTTGCCCGTGAAGCAGATTCTTAAGGACTACCTCGATGGCGATGAGGATGAGGAGATTGAAGATGATGAGGCAGAAGTCGTAGCGGCAATTGCTGAGGAGGAGGCTGCACCCGTGGCTGAAAAGAAGGAAGTAGTTGCAGCACCAGTTGTTGAGGAGGATGTTCCTAAGATTGATGTGAAAGAGGTCGAAGCATCTGCACCTGCCCCTGCACCCGCTCCTGCACCTGTCCTTGCAGAGGCGCCAGCACCCGCTGTTATCAAGATTGATACAGAGCCAGCCGCTGTACACTTCTCCGATTATGATGCAGTGTTTGATGAGGAAAAGGGAACGGAAATGCGCTACACTCCAAAGGCAGAGGACGACGATGATTTCTTCGACGACGGTGTTCTGAAGATTGATGAGGCCAGCACGGCGGCTGTCAGTGACGATGATGTGGAAGACCTCGATGCACCCGCAAAGGTTGTGCCTCCCGCGGCACCCATATTTAAGGAGGAGATTGGCGACGACGAGGTCGAGGTTCTCGAGTAAGCGTCAAAAAAATCGAAATAGATTCACCGCGCATGCGTAAAGATGGATATGCAAAACATGCTCATCTTCGCGCTCATCGGTGCCGTTTGTTTTATGGTGATTGCCGGTGGTGTAACCAGCATGTTTTTGAATGAAGACCCAACAACCGGTCATCTGGCTGCCGGTGCCGTGGCCGGCGGTGTTATTGGAACGGCGCTGTCCTATGTTTCTGGTGCAGAAGTTCCCGGTGCGGCAGCGGTCCTTTCAGCGGTTACAGGAGGTGTCTCACCCGTTGATATGAAGGTCGGCCTCCCTAACTTTTAGATGTAGAGATTCGCGATACTAGGGTCAATACCCGGCTTCTTCTTCAGAAGCACCTCAATATGCGACCGCTTGACCGTGAATGGCAACGAGAACTCCTTAATCGAGAACGGTACACGCGCAGGGTCATTATAGAACCGCAGCAGATTCAGTTTGCTGATGATAGTCTGAATACAGCGCTTGAGCTCACGAACACCCTTCTCCTCACCGGTGAACTCCTGAATGATATGCGTCAGCACATCCTTATTGATGCCAATCTTCTCGAACAGATTGACCTCAGTGAGTGCCTGCGGGACCAGGTACTGCTCTGCAATCACGAGCTTCTGTGCAGTGTTGAACCCATCGACCTGAATGTTGTACATACGGTCGCGGAGAATGGGGTTCACGCGCTCATGTGCATTGTGACTGAAGATGAACAGGCAGCGGCTCAGATCGAGGTCGATTCCCGTGAAGTACTTGTCCTGGAAGTGCTGGTTCTGGCTGCCGTCCGTCAAGTGAATCAGGAGATTGTTAATCTCCTCACCCTTGGGCGTGTCTGACACCTTATCCAGCTCATCGAAGTAGATAACGGGGTTCATACACTTCGACTTGATGAGCACATCCACGATGCGGCCCCAGGTGGAACCCTCGTACGTGTAGGAGTGGCCGTCGAGGTACGATGCATCCGTGGCACCGCCAAGCGTGATGAAATGGAAAGGGCGCCCCAGTGCCTTGGCTACACCCTCCTTCACGAGCGTGGTCTTACCTACACCAGGCGGACCATAGATACTGAGCACATTGCCTGCGGCCGTGGGGTTCGCAATCCATGAGGATACGAACTGCAGAATCTGGAGCTTGGCCTCATCGTGACCGTAGATGGCCTGGTCCATCTGCTTGCGAACATTGCCGACGAACTCCTGACACTTCTCGGCCCCGTCCTCTAGACGCACCGGCAGGTCCTTGTAGACACCGAGCGGCAGCTGTGTATACCCGTGAATCCACTGATTTGTCTTGTAATACTCTGTGGAAGACGGGTCGATGTTCTGCAGAGCCTGATACTTGGCCATGGCCACGCGCTCGACTTCTGGTGCGACCTCCTTACCCAGAATCTGGAACTTGAGAGGGATAGTCGTATCAGGTGGCTCGACCTTCACCTGAAGCTTGGTGAGAAGACGGTCCTGCGCGCGTGGCGTGAGCCCCTTGAAGTAGCCGATATCGCGGTCAATATCTTCCTCATTCGGGTCGACCTCTGTCTGTACGAGCTTCACAAAGCGGCGCACATTCTCGGGCTCCTTGCTCATCTTGTACTTCTTGGGCTTTGGAGGCTGACGGAGAGCACTGGCAAGGTCACTGATGACAAGCTGAATATCGCCGCCTGGGCTTGCATAGTCGTCATCATCCGCGAACTCATCATCGTCTTCGTCATCCTCGTCATCATCCTCATCATCGTCCTCGTCATCCTCATCCTCATCCTCATCCTCATCCTCATCATCATACTCAATCTCCTCATCATCGTCTGAATCAAGGTGCTCGATACGGTCATCCTCTTCGTCTTCATCCTCATCCTCTGTATCTGCAATTACTAGGCGCTTGCGCTTAGGGGGAGAGCGCTTGTGTGGAGTTTTCTTAGTATCACTTACATCCGAACTAGTCGTGCTCTTCTCATACTTGAGCTCACGGCGAATGCGGCGTTCTGCGCGAATTGCGGCCTGACGGCGAGGTGGTGGTGAGTACTCTTCACTGTCACTTTCACTTTCCTCCTCGTCACTGGAAACAGCACGACGCACCACTTTCTGTTTCTTATGTTCTACATGTTTCTTGTGACCAGTGCGATGGCGCTTGCGACGATATCTCTCGCTGGAGCCGCTACTACTGGATGTCTGTCGCCAACTAGAGGAGCCCGTGTCCTCGTCGCTGTACGCGATGAGCCCACGGATATTCCCGCGCTCATCGACACTGCTGTCGTCATCGTACTCGTCTGGGCGGCTGCGACGCTTTGGCTTATCCTTGCCATTATTCTTCTTGGGGCCCTTCTTAGGGCCCCGTGGTTCAGGAGTGTGTCGTGGCATTGCTACTTCGTACCTCAATGTCAGCATGCTTAGGTACTGGTGTCAAGTTTTGACCCTGCCAAAAAACCTCCATATTTTATCTATTTTCAGTTTATGCAGAATATGAATCCGTGATGTCCATCAGACAGAAGCGCGCCTTGTTCGTCAGGCCTGGTGCAGTCTCCTCTTTCTTTTGTGCGGTGCGGATGCGGTCCACAATGACCGACGTGCTGGCGGCTGCAGTCAACATGGACTTACAGCGCTTCATGAGTGTACTCAAGCACTCTGCGTACTCCTCAGTGAGCTGCCCCTTTGAAGCATCGAGGCGGGCGGCATGGAGGCCATCGAGTACAACCTCGCATGTGCGGGTTACATCGGCAACCGCAAATGCTCCATTCTGTGCGGCCTCACCGATGAACGTGGCATAGCCGCGGCGATTGCGACGGCGCTCGCGCATGGAGACGAACGCGCTGTATTCCACTGAGCCGATTGCGGGCTCGTCGGCAGCTTCCTCGAAGATGCCCATGAAAGAGCGGAAGATGCGATGCAGCTCGTCCCCAAGATGAGGGAATGCCGCACGGAGTTCCGTGATGAGGCGGGCGTAGAGGGGGCAGAACGTGGGCTCTGCAGCAGCCTTCTCGAAGACCAACGTGATGAAATCATCGAGGAACTCTGTCTCTCCGCTGTCAAGGAGCTGTGAAAGCCAAGTCTTCGTGGCATCATACGTCATGATGCTGAACTTGTTCATCTTATCACGGATGCGGTCCATCATGCGCTCCTCGGTGGTCACATCGGCACGCCCCTTGTTACCGAAGCGGGGGATGGCTGGTCCGCCGGCAGCAGGGTTTACCGGTGGGCGCCCGAATGAGCGACTCTGTGGGATACCCTGATATCTGGGAGCAGCACCTCCTCCATGCGACCCCTGGTATCTGCCACCAGCACCACCGCCTCCGTGCGACCCATGGTATCTGGTTCCGCCACCACCACCAGACTGACCTCCACCCCTGCCATTGCCACTGCTCTGAGCTGGCGCCTGCTGGCGCCAATTCGTGTTAATGCGAGTCCCGGTAACACCGTCACTAGGCACGCGCAGCGCATTAATCTTCGCCTTGATATCTTCGGGACATGCACTGGGCCTCTGCATGTACCCAAGAGCCTCAGCAATGGCAGGGGGGATTGCAACAGCAGTAGCCTCCATGATGGTTGAATCTATCGTCGTTCTGTTTAAGCCGGACATGATTACGATTCGTGTGCGTCGTACAAACCGACCACTGCGGTACTGTGCGGGTCAACTTTTATGGCAGTAGGCTAGATGTCTGAACTGCTTGGTGCAAACGTTCTTAGAGACCTGGATATTGACTCGTTGACTTCCGCTTTTCCAACACAAACCAACGCTGGAAGGACGGCTCTACTCGAGCGCCTGTCATCTCCATCCGCTGACAGTTCCGAACTGTCGTGGCGACAGTCCGAGGTTCGCGATGTTCGCACCCGAGTCAAACAAAACAAAAGCGCTGTAGCCGCTGCTCTGGCTACACTAAAGGAATGCGAAGAGTCAGTGTTATCTGTAGCATCCGCTGCAACTGACAAACGTCATTCCGAGTACTATAATCAGATTCTCTGGACCCCTGGTACGTGGCTTGACCGCTTGAACCCCATGGGCTGGCTAGTGGAGATTATTGTTCTGTTTCGAACAATCCTGCTACCTGGTATGGCTGTCATAATGCCACTACTGCTGCTGGTCGCACCCATCATACTCTTCAAATTCGTGTTGAAGCGCGACTTGACATTTGCGGATTATACGAACACTCTCAAACAATCGCTGCAGAAGGCGATGCCATCCGTGCTCGGTAAACCGCGGTTCGCGGGGCGGGGTGGCCCACTGGAAGTCGGCGAGCAGTTCGTACACGTGGGTGCAACGTTGGCCATGTTCGTTGCCAGCATCTGGAATCAGATTGGTGCTGCACGGTCTATGCGTCGCGTAGTCGCAGATATGCGTGAACGTGCGGTTTCTGTACGTCGCTTCACGGAAGCCGTGAAGGAGTTGGGCGAGTTGCTGGGGCGCCCCGTGCAAGTACCAACATGGGCTGCGGGTGAACTGGGGCTGTTCGGTGACGCATGGAATACACCGGAACGGGTGACTGAGCTACTCAAGGTCGCAGGGATACTCGATATGATGGTTGCAGTGGCATCCTGTAAGCGCATATGTTTCGTTGAACGGGGAGACACGCTATCTCTGACCGACATGTACCATCCTGGCACAGGTGCAAAGCGCATCTATAATTCTGTGACACTTGGTGGTCCAGAGAAGTCGCATGTGCTGCTAACCGGCCCCAACCGTGGTGGAAAGTCCACTCTTCTCAAGGGGCTCGGTGTAGCGGTGCTGATGTCGCAGACATTCGGTGTTGTGTTCGCCAGGAAGGCAACTATGCCGGTCTTCTCTGAAATCATAACTGCATTGAACCCCGTTGATGTGCTGGGGCGCCTGAGTTTGTTTGAGTCCGAAATCGAGTTCGCAAAGGATGTTCGTGCGCGCATCGAGGCTTCAACCGGCCCCGTATTCCTGATGATGGACGAAATTTTCCACGGTACGAATGCACACGACGGTGTCGAAGCCGCCACTATTTTCCTGGATGATTTGTATGCACACACAGGGTCTCCGATTTATTCCGTGATATCGACACACTACATGGCCCTCCCTGAACGCTACGGATCTATGCATACACAGAATCTCTGTATGGATGCGTCTGTCGACCCCACAGATGGAGACCGGCTCATCTACACCTACCGTGTGCGAACAGGTGTGAACAATCTCAGCAGTGTGCGTGAGATTTTGCAGGAGAGGGGGTTGTGCGGTAGAGGCCCCGGAAAAACGTCGCAGGCAGCCAGTAAAGCGGTATGAATATCATGTCGATGGAGTCCATCTTTCTCTTGCTGAGCGGTGTTATCCTGGTGGCGGGTGTGCTTTACTGGTTCTGGAGTCACATCCAGCTGACACAGAAGAAGGTGCAGTTACTCGAGAACGCAGTGTTTGAACTGCGCGGGATGATGACAGCGCCCGGTGGCCCTCCTCCTCCTTCTTCTGGCAGTGGCGGTATTGCCCCTTCGTCTCCGTCTCCTTCTCCTCCGGTCTATGACGACCTACCCGATGATGACTGGGAGCAGGAGGAAAGTGGGTACGGTGAGCTAGCAGATGTACATAATATGCGCAGCACCCCTCTGACGGATATTAACGGGGGCCATCATGATGTCTATGTCAGTCGCGAGAATGATGACCTGATGCCAGGTGGTGCACCTTCCATGCATGTTTCTGAGATTGTCGAGGGCGAGGAAGATAAGAAGGAGGAGTTCCGCGAGCTGTTTGTAGCGCAGGAGGCAGCCACACCTGTGCGCACACCCGAATCGCTGGATGCAATGCCCGTGAAGGAACTCCGTCGTCTGGCTGAGCAGCGTGGCATCGCGGGTGCTGCTGACATGCGCAAGAAGGAGATTCTGGCCGCACTGCGCAAACAGGTCGCACCTACTGGTGAGGTTGCCGTACAAAAGACACTGGACCTAACTGTTGAGGAGGCTCCCGTAGAGGAGAGTGCGACTGCAGAGGTGGAGGCAGAAATCTTGGAGTAATGTAAGGGCAAATGGCGGCAATTCCGAACCCACGTTATCCAGGTTCGCCTGCACGTATGGCAGATGGACGTCTCTTTACAAACTACCGCCCCAATTGCAGTCTATTAGCTCCTTTGGGTTCTGGGGAATGGGCGGACTGGAGTCGCAAACAGAATATGGTAAATACGGGCGAGGTAACTATCGCCACTGACCGGTCGACAACAGTGATGCGCGCGGGTTCTGTTGGATGCGTGGACACAATGGTACCGGAGTTTTCTAAGCGTGTTTATACTTGGGCCGGGCCCGTTGAACTCGTATCACAACCTGTTGGCCTTGGTACAGGTCGTATGTATCTGCCCGGCAACCCTGGTCTTGTTGCAGGTGACCCTGATGTGCTGGCGCGGGCAACTATTCCTGATAGCATGCTGCCTGGCACATTCTCGTCGAATCCAAATGCATATATGATGGGCGGGGTACAGCCAGCGACCGTTGCACGGGAGACTGTTGGTCAGGCTCGGAATACCTATTCTGCACCGTATGGGAATTATTGATGATATACATCACGAAGTACCTGTCGAAGCATTTCTATTTGCTCGGGCATCCAGTACCCGTGACCCATGCCATGTTCTAGATATCCAATGATCGTATTGATATCAGTGTTGCCTTCCTTTAGAGTTTCTAATGCCCCAACAAAGAAAGGGTTATCTAATATGCGTGTATGCATTGCAGTAAATAGGCCTATCATGACACGTGTATGTGGTGCTTTCCATGCTAGTGCATTTAAATGTCGTATATGCTCCATATTAGTGTACTAGTGCATATTGTTCTTTATATATTTAATTAATCATGTAACCTCATTTTAATGGAGTTACATGATTATGTATTTATCGTGACATACCAAATCTCTTTAGAGCTTGGGGAATATCCTGGCTTACGTACAAGTTGGTCGTTGAACCTACAGCTTTAATCCTGCGGATTAAAGCTTAGGGAAACTCGCATTCTGCGTAGCAGAATAGCTGGTTAACTCAAGCTCTTTAGAGCTTGGGGAAACCCACAAGCTGGGCACCCAGACCGAAACCGGCACCCTGACGAGCCGTGAGGCCGATGGAGGGGGCGAGCAGGTCCAGGAGGGCGAAGGTGACGGCGGCGATGATGGCGATGGCCAGGATCTCCTCAACATTCAGCTTCTTCTGGGGGATGATGAAGGTCGCCAGGGCAACGGCAAGACCCTCGAGGAAATACTTGATAGCGCGTGTCACGAGCTCAGTAACAGTGAAACCGTCCATCTTATATTCTGGCCCGCGAAAATTATCGGGGGCTGCGGTTGCATGTGTCCGTTTAAAGCCCGGGGCTTTCTAGAAGTTCAGAATGTCCACCCCTGCAGCAGAAAAGGAGCGCGTATTCCTCGAGGCCGACGATGAAATCCGGGGCCAGAAGTTTGTCTGCCTCAGTTTCCTGTCGCCTGACAAGGGAATCATCCGCAACAAGAATCTGTGGATGTTCAGCAAGTTCCTTGAGTATTATGCAATGGATTACAAGGTGAAGGCTACTGAGTCTTTCGTACTCGGACAACTCCGGGATATGCAGAACCTTCTCTCGGAGGTGGAGATGGTGGTGGAGAACCTGAAGGTTGATGCCGACCTGAAGGATAAGCTTGCCTCTGCAGAGGCAAGTGACGCACTTTCTTCCAAGTGCTCGGATGTAGTTGAACGTATTACGAAGATGCGTGGCACCTTCAGTGCGAAGACTGCCTCTGACATCGATGCACATGTGAAGGCCAACCTGCAGGAGTTCAAGGAGTCCTCTATTGTTGAGGAGTATGAGAAGTATATGCTGGTGAATCGCCAGCGCCTGGAGGATGAGTTCTCGAAGGCCAGCAACTTCCAGACGACGGTTCATGGCCTCAAGGTCCGCGGTGTCTATTCTACACATGAGCAGGCGTGCGCACGTGCAAAGGCACTGGCCAAGAAGGACCCCATCTTCAATATCTATGTCGCTGAGGTCGGCGAGTGGCTGCCTTGGGACCCCAACCCTGATGATGTACAGGATGGTGAGTATGCAAATGAGGAGCTGAATAAGCTCATGAAGGCATACAAGGAGCAGGCGGCGAAGAAGGATGCTTTCTTTGAGGAGGAGAAGCGCCAGAAGCTGGCAGATGCACATGCAGCGGCGGCTGCTGCGAAGAAGAGTACTGAGACGGCAGGTGGTGATATCTTCGATGGGCCCGGTGACCTTGCCATTCAGCGTAAGGCTGAGGCTGCCGCAAGTGCGACCGCGGCAGCATCCGATGATGCAATTAGCCATGCATAATAATGCAGTGTAAACACAGACAACGCAATTTCACATCAGAGGGTATCGAATACTGTCTGAAGTGCAAAGCGGAACGTAGGGCGGTGCCCACCATATGGTGCGACCACTGTGGGCGACGCCAACATGTATTTACAGAGTCTGTTATACCTGATTTACCGCCACCACATCTATATATGATATGTGGACCCTGTGGGTCACGCATGACACGTATTGTAGGTAATCCACAAGAGATGCAGCTGTGGATTACAGCACAAAGGTGACATGTCGAGACGTATCATACCATAACAGTACGATGTCGAACTATTTCTTGTATATTAACCCAGAGCCCGAGTTTCGCGAGATGTACATCAATGCTGCAGAAGCATACAATCGGACCCCTTACCGAGAGCGCAATTCTGGATTCGACCTATTCTGCAATCCGGCAGATGCAGACTTCGACTACTCGGAACATGCCGTGTTGGTTGGTCAGGGGTGCAAGATTGCAGCTACGGACCTTTCCAAGAATCTAGCATTCTGGCTGACACCGCGCTCCTCCATCTCGCGAACCCCGTTTCGCCTTGCGAATTCTCTAGGCCTCATTGATGCTACCTATCGCGGTACCATCAAAGCGGCTTTCAATCGGACTCAGAATAACGGGCCTCTGCCGGAGCATGGTCAGCGGCTCTGCCAGGTGGCAGTGGCGGATTTGACGCCTTGGTCGCGTGTTGTGATTGTGGATGAGTTGCCGGGGCCAGAGACGGCACGGGGCACTGGTGGGTTTGGATCCACTGGGTAAGTGACGTCAGACACGGATGGATGAATGACGCTAGTCATGGACGGATGAGCGACAGCGGACGGATGAGCGATAGCGGATGCTTGAGCGGCAGTGGTCGAAGTCCATGCCGACATCAGGGTCGCATCTTGCGCCTGTCTCGCAGCTAGCAATGCTTTCAGAGACGCTTCCTGTTCTTTTGCTGCTGCTGAATCGGAAATCTTACAATATCCGGACCCTTTGAGTTCAGACCCAGGGCACCGTCTGCAAGACATTTCTGTTAGTTGCGCGTAACATTTAACATGTACTTTCGACGCCCACCAGGGTTGGAACCAGGGTCGAAGTCCTCCTCCTCATTCTCATCGCGCGCATATGCTGCAGATTGCGCCCAGAGCTCGGGGGAGCACAGGCGGAAGTCCTGACGAGGTGCCGCCTTGTACCAGAACACTTGGTCCTCCAGCTTGTTGGATTTCGCGTTGTTATCAATCACCAGGCATTCATAGTTCTCCGTACACTGATTCATGACCTGGCAGAAAGAGTCGAAGTCCGGAAACATGCCGGCATACTGCTCATACAGGCGCCGGCGATTGGCCACAATGTTCTCTCTCAGGATAAAGATGTAATCGATGTTCGTACGGAGATTGGGAGGAATACCCATTGCGTACTGCATTGTGATGATGAACATCGTGTGTACGTGACGCCCGTTCATGAACAGATAGCGAATGTTCCGGTCACGTATCCAGCTCTGGTCATACAAACAGTCATCCAGAATCAGGAAATTGCGGGGGTCCACAGCCGTCGTACCACGTGACGACAGGTCATTCGCGATTTTCTTGGCCACTAGCTTCTGACGCTTCAGCACATTCGAAATGATGAGTGGCGAATACTCCTCATGAATAAACATCGGTGGTACCACCTTACTATAGAACTGATTGGCACCCTCCGTACCAGAAATCACTGTGCCCACCGGCAGGCTCTGGTGATGCCATAGCAAGTCCTTTACCAAAAACGATTTACCGGTTTCACGCTTACCGATGAGTACCACCACTTTGTCATGTTTGATTTTGGTCATATCAAATTTCTTCAGGCGTAAGTTCAGGCGCTTTGTAGGGGCTGGGGCAGACATTGCTCTTGGAACAGGTGATTGAAAATAATCTACGAGGTGCAGACGCAACCGCAGCGACCGGGCGATGTTCCGCTTTATACCAAAAGACCTTGTCCTCCCAGTTGGTGGAAGTCACTGTGTTATCGATCACAAGGCATACAAACTCCTCCATCGGATACTGGTTCATTGCCTCGCAGAATATCTTGAAGTCTGGAAATACATCACCGGCATAGTAATCATATAGCCTACGCCGATTACTAACGATATTCTCACGTAAGATAAATACGTAATCAATATTCTTATTCAGAATGGGTGGGATACACATACCGTACTGCATTGTGAGGATGAATAACATATTATTGTGCCGCCGGTTGATAAATAGGTCACGAATATTCGCATCGCGAATCCATTTATTGTCATAGAGACAATCATCCAGGATTAAGACAGTACGCAGGTCATCCATGCATTTCTGACGATTTACTACATTAGAAATAAGTTCGGGTGAATACTCGTCATGAATATCAAAGTTCGGTAGATAGTATTCCTGTCTGACATCATTTGCACCGGAAATAACTGTTCCTGCAGGTAGGTTCGGCTGATGCTCTAACAAGTCTTTCACTAAGATTGATTTACCAGTATTTCGCATACCGATAAGCGCAACAACACTATCATGCTTGATTGTAGTCATATCGAACTTCTTTAGCGACAGTGCCATTCTCTTGGTTCAGGTGACTGGAAATAAGCACTGAGGCTCAGACGCAATAGCAGTCGCGATCGCGGTAACCGTGACTGCCCGGATTCACAGAGTAGGACAGTAGCATGAAGCTCCATCCAGCTGACTTACGCCTGTATTATCTGCAACGCGCTGCCCCCCGCCTTGCCGGTTACCCGGAGATACAAACATACTTTCCATCACTTGAGGTTCTCTTCCCCTCTCTCGTGGAAGTGGCCAATGGTTCCCCCACTCTTGCCGCCGCCGAACTGGTGCTAGACATGTCGGAGAATGAAGTGGCTGTTGTCGAGAATCTGGTAACCAAGGGGCTACGTCAGACCCCCGTGTGGCTCCGAAAGATGCATCTGCTCGAGCCCCTCGATGTGCTATCGGGTGATTATGTCGCACCCCGCGATGGGTCTCTGCCGGCACCCCGTGGGCCTTGGCAGCGTGCACTGCGCAAGCTCAATGACCCACAGAATGAAGCGTACACCGATGCCGTATTTGCGTGCATGGCGTCGCGCCTTGTAGAGACAGGGCGGTCACCGCATTTCTGTCGGTTCTTTGGTACCTTCAACGGGCGCACACCGGTCTACAAGTATGATATCACCGATGATATGCCGGACCTTGAGGAAGATGACTGGTTTCATGCGGGCCTGGCAAAGCGGGCATTTGACATCGAAATCACGGACTTGTGGACGGGCCTCAGCACTCTATGGTCTGAAATGGGCGAGCAACCGTTTTCCTGCTCACGCGCGTTGCATCATATGTTAGAGCTGGCCGATGCGCAGACTGTAAGTTCGGGTGGTTCCAGTGTATCGAACGCAGAGTCGATTGACTCTGAAGAGACCGACGATGATACAGGTTCTCTCAGTGACCTCGAGGAAGTTGAGTTGGAGGTCTCTGGTACAGCTGTGGTGAATCGGCAGAATCGCGTGCGCTTGAATCGTGTTGAAGACTCTGGATCTGGATCTGGATCTGGATCTGGCTCTGGATCTGGCACATCATCCACCGGTACATCTGATGCAGAGGATGACATCGTCTATAAGCTGATTGTGAAGGACTTCCCTACGCAGATTACCGTGCTAGAGCGCTGTGACGGTACAATGGATGACCTCATGGAAGATGAGATTAGTGATGAGGCAACCGATGATATGCGCGAGACAAAAGAACAGCGCTGGACCGCATGGATGTTCCAGGTGATTGCGGCTCTGGCTGCTGCACAGCAGGCATACGATTTCGTCCACAATGACCTACACACCAATAACGTAATGTGGGTCGGCACCGGTGTCACACATCTGTATTATCATGTTCAGGGAGCGGTTGGCGGGGACCGTATCTACAAAGTCCCCACGTATGGGCGCCTCTTCAAGATTATCGACTTCGGTCGTGCCACATTCCGTCCTCCCGCCGCTGCAACACGCGGCAATCACATGTGGTTCCCTGATGCGTATGCACCGGGCGGAGATGCGTATGCACAGTACAATTGTGGGCCCTATTTCGACCAGACACAGCCCAAGGTGCAACCGAACAAATCATTCGACCTCTGTCGCCTGGCTGTTGCCATGCTCGAAACGCTGTGGCCAGAGGAGCCTGCAGCTGGTCCAGCGAACCGTGTGCTGACACGTGAACCTGGGCGAGTTCAAAATGAGACCGTATCTCCATTGTGGAATCTACTGTGGCTCTGGCTGACCGACAAGGATGGTAAGAATGTGCTTCGCACGCCTGCGGGCGAGGAGCGCTACCCCAAGTTCGACCTCTACTGCGCGATTGCACGAGACGCACACAATGCAGTGCCGGCGCAACAGCTCACGCTGCCCCTATTCAACGATGCATTCCGCTGCCGTCGCCGCGATGTTCCTGCAGATGCACCTCTGTGGAAACTATACGCGACGCAAGCGCCGCGATCATAAGTTCCAGGTCGCTAAGCCCTTTATTGTTCTCGATAATCAGGTCCATAGGCTCATTATCGAGGTCATGTTCAGATGGGTCATTGCTTGCAAAGATACCGGGGCGCTGCATGCGCACGCGCAGAATACGAGCAGACGGCATCATCTCCTGAATCCGGTTTACTTCGCGGCGATAGCGCCAGTCTGACACCACGAACTGCCTGTCACTCGAAGTCTCCGCAATCTGATGAATAACACTGTCTGCATATATATCGGGGTTCTCTGCGCGCATTTGCAGTGCCAGTTGCAGAAGAATATCACGCGGTGTTTTGGCCGTGGGGAATGCAGGGCACGGTGTCTGTAGGGCCTCATCCTTCGCCGCAGAATGAAATGTAGAAAGCGGTAGGCCGGCTCTCTGTGCAGCATCGAGCTTGAGTGCATCGGCGAACGCAACGCGCTTGAACCCGTGTTTGGTTACGAGAATATGTGCGGCGGCATCCTTACCGGACCCGGCCCAGCCAGATAGCATTACAATCGTGGTGCCTGTCATCGTACCTGTCCCATTGAGAGAGGGGGTGCACCGTCAAATTTAGCAGTACAGGGTAGATAGATGCTTGCAAAAAAACTGCATATGCTCGCTATGGCTCTTGTACTAGTTGGTGCTATCGCATGGGGTCTCATTGGTTCTGTGGGCTTCAATCCGGTCGCCGCTGTCCTCGGTCGCGGCCTCGCTGCGAACACGGTATATACCCTGGTAGGCCTCGCTGCACTCTTCCTGGTGTTTCGTCGGGATACGTACCTGCCCTTCCTCGGAGAGACAGTACTTCCCTGCTCTCTGATGCCCGAGCGTACTCCGGAGCATGCTGATACAGAGGTGACTGTAAATGGTCTGACACCCGGTGCAAAAGTACTGTTCTGGGCCGCGGAGCCCGAAAATGAGGGGCTGGCGAAGCTGAAAGACTGGCGCCGCGCTTACTTGGAGTTCTCGAATGCAGGTGTAACAACTGTCGATGTGTCTGGGCGTGCGACTCTCCGTGTCCGTAAGCCGCAGGCATACACTATCCCATCGGGTCGTCGCCTGGAGTCGCATGTGCACTGGCGTGTCTGCGAGGATGGTGGCATGATTGGCCCCGTACAGACAACTGCAGTTACACTCTAAGGTGCAGCGGCTAGCTCTTTTGCAGTGAGCCGGTCCAGGACAGTAGCCAGTTCGTGACTACGTTCGCGAATCTCTGCATCCCCAAAGGCTGGATACCGACTTGCAATGTTGCGCGTCATAGCAATGTTGGAAGCCGCGTACGACTCACGTTTCTCCGTGTACGGTTTGTTACCGAATCCGCGATTCCCACGAAGAGTCGCGGAGTTCTTGCCGATGAACGGTGTGAAGTTGCCGATGCGATGGAGGAGTTCGGGGTCTGCAACCGATGAGTCTCCCTTTCTCGGTGTCTTCGGTGAGATATGGTCGATGTCGATTACCCCGTGGTCAAGTGCAGCTTCATGCTTGTCCGTCATCTCTGCAATGTAGAGAAGCGCGACGCGAGCCTTGTTGAATGCGGCACCAGACTTGTAGCTATCGGTCGCGAATCGTGATACGAAGTCGGCCTCCACCCCAAGCCAGGCCAACAGTAGTTGGTCAAGGGTCTTTATGGCGGTTGCTACTGTTGTGCGCCCCGCAGCCAGTGCAGTAATGACGCCCTCCTTGCCGATAAGTGCTTCAGCACGTGCCAGTTGATTGAATGAGAATCGACCTGGTAGGCGGAGACCGTATGCAAGAAGGCGGCGAAGGAATGGTGCCACTTGTTCTGGAGTGTCTGCAAGAGTAAGGAGAGGTAACATACAGTAATCTGCTACCTCATGCCCTGATGCTAGCCCTGTGACCATGCGCGCCCAACTGTTTGCAGCCATCCAACGAATAGCGGCTAGCCCTCTTTCCATAAAGTCACTGAACGCACTGAAACCACGTACAGCTGATGTCTGCGTAATATGCGCAGTCACAGCATGCACATACCGGTCCTGTTTGTTCCATGCACCGACGTACAGGTTCGCCATCACATGTACAAACTGCTCGAACGGCGTACCGACACCCACCGCCTGTTCCCAGCGCTGGAATGCAGTATGCACTGCCTCGCTTGCGCCTCTGCCGGCCTGGCGCACGAAGGCGTTCTTGAGTAGATAGACCGGTGGGACCGTGACCTTGATGTTGTTGAGCACGTCGAACACCTCGAGCGTGAACTGCCAGTCGGTAATGCGCACACGGGAAACCTTCGTGGCCTTCATGATGTGACTCAGAAAAGGCGCCAGTTCCTCGGCTGCTAGCAGATCAGTGTTAGACAAGATGGACTGTACTGCGTTGTATGCATCATAGAGGCGCGATGTACTCGGATCAGAGGGATGGACTCCATTCAGAATGTTACCGAGTGCCTCAAAGTCCTGTGTGTAGACCGAGCGAATATTGGGGATATGCCGCCAGCCATACTCTTCCAGAACGGCTGCATCTGCCGAAGGGACGTTTCCGTCAAGGAGCTCATCGTGCCCGTACCGACTGATGCGACCAAGGTAGCGCTCCTTATCGAGTATGCGGCAGCATGCCAGGAACATTAGGAAGTAGACAGTGAGGCGATGTTGGGCGTCCGTAATGGATGGCAGGGCCCCGCCGTAATAGACAATCAGGAAGCCAAGCCAGTGCTGCTGGCCTGCGCGGAATTTCTGGATAGCCTGGGTCACGATGTGCTCAATGTAGTTGTCGCGGGTCCACATGAAAGGCCGGCTATGGTACGGGATTTCATGAGGGCTCTCAAGGACCGCGAAGAGGTCGTACTTCGCGTCGATTTCATATGGAAGCTCAGACATTATGTATCTACGTCGTTATGTACTGTTGTTAGCATGTGTGCGGCACTGTCACCTTTTGACAGGTATATCTTTATTTATTTTCTAGTTCATCAAGATATGATTGAAAATTATCATGAGAAAGCCTTATATAATAATAATCATAAATATCCATAAATATCCTTTTATCAGCATAACCTGGATAAAACACACATATTGTATCTGGAATATTAAGATGTAATAATGATTTAATCTGCGGTAAAATTGGTAGTGCCCAATGAGTCATCTCAATATCAGTAAGTTTAGCCAAGAAATCCATATCTTCTTCAATTAATGCATGACCCGATAACTTATGCACAAGCTGTCTAAACATTTCATAAAAGAATAAATTGGTTGGGTGAAATACATCATGGAATAGATGCTTTGACTTGTAATTTTTAATGAAGAAATCATACAACTTAATATCAGAGTTATCATCTAATATCTTAAAGTTCTCTAGTTCTTCTGAGAAATAAGTCATGAATAAATCTTTATCTATATGTAGGGTTTGAATTTTGTCACGTACTTCTAATTTAGTACCATTAAAATTAGTGAAACTATCGTGTATACCATAGTATTTAGAATCTAAGAATTTATATGCTTTGAATGAACTAAATGGCTTATGTTCTGATTTAAACCAGAAACCTTTAAACCTGTAGTAGTTTACTCTAAGTATTACACATGATGCTTTCAATAGTTGTTTGATATGAGAAATATTGTACATACTGTGCGAATAATGATTATTAAGTGGTTGATACATAAATACATCACATGTTTGTAATAGGTTTTTATCAGTTTCACTCATATCTTTATCAAAATGTTCATAGTTGGGTATATAGTGTATAGTATATTTATCGGATGTATATGGATGGAGATTAAACATGTGTGTAAGTATATTTCCAGCACAGTTTGAAAAAATTACTATGTTCATCATATAATAGAAATAGTAATTTTATATAGGTACAATACTGTTTAGAAACCGTCGTCATGCTTACGGTTTCCGCCCCGTGTGTTGATGAAATCGCGCTGGCCAGGTGTGGAGCAAACACAGCCGCCGTCACAGCTCAGAGTGGCACCGCAGCACTCGGGCTTGCACTCGTTGTTCTTGAAGATAAACAGATTATCGGGGCCGACCTCAACAGCAGGGCCGTTCAGAGGTACGTTGGGCATGCGTGCACGGAAGCCCTGGGCGTCCGCAGGAAGACCAGCGGCCATGTTGCGGCCATCATAGGGGCCCATGGAGACCGTCTCGAAGCCGTTGCTAAGATAGTCCATGAATCCCTCAGAACGCACCATGGGTCCAGAGTGAGACCCCCGCTTCACGAGCAGCTCCGCCACAAAGCCCTCACGTGTGCGGGCGGGCCAGTTGGTCATACCCATCAGCATCGCGATATTAGCCAGGAAAAGGAGTACAAGCATACCGATGAGATACATAGAGCGGTTCGACATCTTTCTATATCTCCCTGCTAGTTTCTTGCGAACCCTCTTTCAAAACAATCGCAGATACCACCCTGCCGATGTCATCCAGGCCAACATCGGATGCATCGCGAATCCGCCAGCCACCGCTAATCATGAACTCACCGGACTCTGTGTACAAGTGCTCCCACCAGGCGGGATGCTCATCGCTACCTCTGAATCCGCCAAGTGCCGCCGGAGTCCATCGTCTGCCCTCAGCCGAACGGCAGTCTGGCTGTCTGCGACCGCTTGCAACCTGAATCCAGGTGGCAGCTGTTACCAGCTGTGGACCGTGTTCGGGAGAGCGAATAGCAACAGCATCCGTCGACTGGTCGCCCTCCATCCGCACTTTACCAATCACCATTGTTGCATGTCCCATACGGTCGAACACGCGGTCGCCGAGCCCCACATCGCGAATCGGTTTCCAGGTTAGACCACCGGTCCAGCCCTGACATGCAACCAAACAGTCGGGGGCCAGGCCCGCATTCGACGTGAGAACCGCCGACGGCATCACCGGAGCTGTGCTGCGATTCAGCGTGGCCCATACAGACCGGAACCATGCCGCCTGCGACGACATATCATCATCAGGTATCTCCTCCCAATCTGCGAACATGATGATGCCGGTCGCAGCAGCAACCGGAATACGTCGGGTCGAGGTTGTCAGACACCAGAGGTCGCGCCCGCCTCGCAACCATTCCAGTGTACCTTGCTTGATGGGCCGTGAACCGGGATAGTCTCTTGCGTGCACGAGCTGTCGCGGGTAATCGGGATGCGTCACTAGATGATCGCCGGTTACGCGTACACCGTCTATTTCATACAACGTGTCAGGGCTCCAGAAGTGGTGGACTGCCGTCACACGACCAGTGTCTCCTAGGGTATCACCGACCTTGACTTCCTCTATCGGTACTGTGGCACCACCGACAATTGCAACCGGTGTCCCCGTCACAAAACACGCACCTGGTGTGTAGAGCTCTGCCACCTTTGTAGCGGCAATCGTTGTCGCCACTGTTACCGCGACCACACCCACTAGTGCAGAGACCATGGCAATCATACCGGAAATAGGGGCCAGTACAAAGAACAAAATAATCATCAGGCCGAGGATAATACCTATCAGAATAATCGCAACAATAACCGTCATTTTGATACTGTTCACGAACGCAACAATCATTGATATCAGCGCCATAGCAATAGACAGAACCGCGGCCTGAAGTCGATAGATAATGCTGTGTAGCTGTATCATGAAGTTCCTCACAAGCTGAACCACGCCCCCCATGCGCGTCATGAACCCTTTATAGGCTTCATAGCAGAAGGTCCATACATCAACGAATATATCTGCGAGTACGCTGGTGGCCTCTGTCATCACGCCTGCTGTGGCAGTCTCTGCATTGGCAAGGTCCTTCGGTACTTGTGCAGCTAGGCGCACTGCATTCTGCACGTACTCTTTCTGACAGAATGTCCAATTGTCTTTTGCAAATTCAACGGCTGTGCGAGGGTCATTCGCCGGTTTGAAAAACCCTGCCATCGGCACCACCCCAGGGTCACAGCGCTTTGCGTCCCAGTTCGCAGCCACACTGGCACGATATGCAAAGGACATCGACGTAGCAAGGCCAATTGTCAAACATATCGATAGAATAATAAATTGTGTGAGTGCTTTCGAGTCCATGACACTCCCCTGACGGGCACGCGGGTTTTTGAACCGCCCTGCTCAACTCAGATTTCTGTGTTGTAGATAGAAATGCGTCGCACATTCAAGAGCAGGTCACATCGGGCCGACGGAACCTGTGCCCCCGGATATCATAGTCGTAAGGCATACACCGTCAAGCGTACCGGCAAGCGCGTCGCAAGTCGGTGTGTTCGCGCCACAACAAAGTCGGGCCCTCGCGCGGCTTTCCTCAAAGATTCACGGTCGTTCATGACCCGTAGACTGCGGGGTATTCCCAAGGGAAGTCGTGGTGTGACATCATGCCCACCTGGTACGATTGTGCGTGACCCGTATGTTCGTGTCAGACAGGGAAAGCGGCAGTTTGTACCCGCCACGTGCATTACAGATGTCGGTAATCCGGGCAAAGGTATCCCAACAGGTGCACCCGGTATCGGCAAGTTGCGCAAGGGCGACCTCAAGCGCTTCGGCTACGACAACGTAACATCCATGTCCGATGGACGCCGACACCTGGCACTGGCACTGGCCGTGAAGGAATACGGTTCTTTGACAGTATGGCGCAAGTTGAATGCCGTCTATATCTATACCCGCCATACCGCCCCCGCATCGTCTGCTATCTTCAAGGCGGACCGTGACTGGATTAAGGAGCACTATGGCATCAAGGCGTTTTGAGCTCGGTATGACATTGAACTGGCAAAACGCAGCAAACAGTAGATGGCTTCTGAACCGGAGAAGCAACCTGGACAACTGTCACAGTCGCTACATGATGATGCAGAACGACTGTTACAGCGTATTGCAGCCGAGCAAAGCGGAACCTTTGTGAACTCCACAATCAAAGAACCGCCAGGGTTCGCGATGTTGGCCGCATTGTCGTTCGCCCTCGGGGTCGTCACGTACATCATATCCGAACTGGCGAACTACTATGAGATTAAGCGGCATTGGTCGCATTATCGCTGTCATCCATCCGTGACGCCGTTCGCCAAGTTCTACGGTCACGACTTGACGGAGACCATGAACTTCTGTGTAGGTCAGGCGGTTGCTGCGCATGCACCAGGCGTGATTCGTCCGATTGAGGAGGGTGTATCACAGGTCATGGGCGTAGTGGATGAGGTGTATGAGAAGGCGAAAGCAGTGGAGGGTGGAATCGGTCAACTCATTGGCGGGTTCGAGCGATTTGTACTCGAGTTTGCAAACGCCATGCGCACTGTCGGAACCCGTTTCCGCATGACCGTGATTCGCATTAAAGAGATTTTCGAACGCGTCCACGGTATCTTTATCTCGTTCGCCTTCGCGGCTATTTCGGCCATCACGTTCGGTGAGAATCTGATTTGCAATCCGCTGGTGACATTCATTGGTACGATTGCGGGGGTGGATGTCTGCTGTTTTGCACCAGGCACACTCGTAAAGACTGCGGAGGGTACGACAAAACCGATTGAGGCCGTGCGCATCGGTGACCATCTGTGGCGGTCCGGTGAGGTGACATCGACCTACAAATTCCACGGGCTTCTGACACCCATGGTCTCTATTCGCGGTATCGTAGTCAGTGGGAATCACTATATTTGGGACGACGCCGTGCGCGGCATGGTGCGTGCCGACCGTCATTCAGAGGCGGACATATGTGCATCGGTGCCCGTCTTATACTGCCTTGGAACATCGAGCAACTGGATTCCTATTGTAGAAGCGTCGGGTCAGCGCGTGCTCATGTGCGCAGATTATGAGGAGAGTTCGGAACCCGAAGTCGTCGCAGCAGCGCAGGCGGCAGCAGAGACCGCCCTCAATGGCTTCTCTGGACCCACGGTGTCAGATTACAGTCTCGGACTGGACCCCACTCTGTTTGTGCAGATGAGCGACGGTTCATGGATCCTAGCAGATTCCGTGCGGATTGGCGATGTACTGGCATCAGGCGCATGGGTTGTCGGTATCGTAACAGAAGAATGCGATAGGATGTGTATTACACCTGGTTACAAGATGGTGTCCGCAGCGCAGCTGGTTCAGCAGGAGGAAGGAGGGCCATGGACCCGTGCAGCACATCTGTGGCCCACCCTGGGGAACTATACCCGTCGCCTCATGCACTTTATCACCAGCGATGGTGGGTCTCTGATTGTTGCGGATTCGCTCGATTCGGCCCCGTATGCCGTTCGCGATTATCAGGAGTGGGCCGGTCCAGAAGTACAGGCAATATATGACCGGGCCATAGAGGGGTTAAAACAAGGTGCACACAAGTAGAGGATGAGTGAGCAAACCTGCTTTCAAGAGGCAAATGTTGCGTGGAATAAGTGTTCGGCGATTGAGTCTATTGGGTCCGGTCCAGATATTGAGAAACAGGTGTGCTATATCATGGCGAAGCTGGGATACGACCGATGTGTGGGGAATTTAAAGAAGCCGGTTCATATAGGAGACAATGTCAGAGAGAATGCGCGCAAGTGATTACGCAGATGCCTTTGCATCCTGGCCACCGACGTTTGGTCCAGAGAATGGGCGATTTGGCTATAAGCAGTTGTTTGTAACAATTCAAGATGAGGGAGAACCAGTAAGTGTTCCGCTCACGGGGCTACACAAGAATGGTTGGTGGGTTGGTGTACGTGTTGTTGCGGCAAACAAGCAGCGAACATACGAGGGTGTCGAGCTATCTGCACAGGTTGGTAATGAGGAATGGTCACTGACATCAGGCGAATGGTCGCAGATGGAGCCGGTCTCCTGGGCCGAAACCGCGACTCTCCAGCTCCAAGCGGACTCTCTCCCAGCGGGTACAGCGTTGGCGGTTCGCCTGTGCTTTTACTACACCAAGTAAAGTTGACGTATCGACGATTTGTAGATGCAAAGGCGCAACGACGACGATAGAATGACGACTCTACGTATGATTTCAAACGGAGATGTGGCAGTGGTTGGTATCCATGTGCCAGATATCCCAGAAGGTGCACGGCGCCCTGTGCATGTGGCTCTGGCGCTCGATGTCAGTGGCAGTATGGAGGGGGAACGTCTTGCGGAGGTTAAGCGCACGCTGCACGCAGCACGCGGCCTCTTCCAGGTGGATGACCATGTCACCCTGGTGACCTTCAGTGATGGAGCACGCCTCATCTGCAATCATCAGGTGATGGATAATGCTGGCCTTGAGGCATTCTATACTGCAGTCGACGGGCTTGCAACGGAGTGTTCGACCAACATGAGTGCCGCGTTCGAACTGCTTGCATCCACACAGGCGGTCGAGGCACCGTACTCTGCCATCATCCTCCTGACGGATGGAGTGGTGAACGCCGGCATCACGAGTACATCGGGGCTCCGTGCGATGGCCAACAGCTTCCGTGTACCGATTCACTTTCTCGGCTACGGGCCGGACCACAACCGTATTCTGGGGCGGGATATCGCCACGGCGCGCCGCGGCACGTACACCTACGTGGAGAATAACGAGGTGCTTCCTGTGGCAGTCGGCAACATCCTCGGCGGGTTGCGCACAGAGGTGGTGTTCGGTGCCAAGCTGCGTGTGGATGGCTGGACCTGTAAGGAGGTGGGTGCGGATGACGGCCCGTACACGGTTGGCAATCTGGAGGCGGGGCGCGACTACTGGTTTGTCTATGGGCGGCTGAACAATGGAGTTGCAACACCGATTGTCGAGCTAGTGGACCGCGATGCAACGGTTGTCGCATACCTGGAAGCAGGGCGTGAGGTCGAGGCAGATGACGCACTTGTCACCGAGCAGTCGTTCCGCTGTCGTGTGGCCGCTGCTCTAAATGCAGCTGCAACTGCCGTGGAGGCACATCAGCCGATTGGGTCCCAGATTGTCGGAATCCGTGATGAGATTCAGGGGCTCCCTGAGGCCTTGCGCATGCGCCCGCTTGTTCTTCGCATGCTGGCGCAGCTCGAGGAGACTATTGAGATGGCAGCACAGATTCCAGCCTATCCTATGCCTCCTGGACTATTCCATCGTGGCCTGCCACCGACAGCGTCAAACTACAACCACTTCGCCACGCGCATGGTCTCAGGCGGCGCAGTGTTCGGTCTCCAGCGAGGTATCTCTGGGCCCGGCTATGGACCAGAGCTCTTTGCATCGCCGTCACAAACAGTGGCCGCCCAGAGCACGTCGGAGGCCTACTCGACTATGGACCCTACTGGAACCACGTCATAACCAGAAAACTCACACAAATAAGTAAATGAGTAGCAAACAAAAACAAAATGGGCCAACTCTATTTCAAACTGCAAAAGAAGGATTTGGGCTAGGCGTTGGTGTGAGTCTGGCACAACGCGCCGTTGCAGCTATTTTTGGCCCCACAGAGGTCAAGATGGTGACGGGTAGAGAGCTCACTGAATACGAACAGTGTCTGATTGAGAAGCGTGACATCGGTATCTGCGCTCATCTACTTAAAAAGGAGTGAGGCCTCATGATAAGAAGGAATGTCCGGCAAGTTTATTGAGAAGCCCCAAGAGGCACGTGTCAGCGAGTGTCTAGAGGTGCTCAAGAAGCTCATCGATGAGCTCGGCATAAGCCCCGAGAACCCGAGCATTAAGCTCTTTAAGAAGCGCATGAATGATTACTGGCGCGATGGCAAGTTCCAAAATGAGCGCATTCCGCTCGTGGGGACGAATCGTTATATTATGTATGAATTTCCGAAGTGGGCACACAAGAAGGTAGAAGCCATGTTACACGTGGCGCATGTCCGCCTGTCCTTTAAAGAACTCCCTTCAGCTCTTGCGGCAGAGCTTGAGGCTGGAAAGAGTAATGCTCTGCAATCTCCTTCATCACCGCCTGCTCCGTCGGATTGAGCAGAGAGATGGACACACCCTTGCGGCCGAAGCGGCCACAGCGGCCGATACGGTGGATGTAGCTCTCCTTGTCGGCGAAGCTGGGGATGTCGAAGTTGAACACGAGCTCCACCTGCTGAACATCAATTCCACGCGCCAGCAAGTTCGTGGAAATGAGAACGCGGGTAGTACCATTGCGGAACTCCTGCATGCGCTTCTGACGCTCGGACTGGGGCATGGGTTCACCGTAGATTACGGACACAGGGAAGCCGCGACCCGCGAGCTCCCCGTGAACCCACTCGGCGCGCTCCTTCGTGTTCACGAAGATGATGGACTGTGGGATAGTGAGCGACTCATAGATATCCAGGAAGGTGGGGAGCTTCCAGGCATCCTCATCAAGCGCCACCACGTACTGCTTGATACCATCCAGCTTGACATCCGCTGTGCGGAGGGTGATGCGCACAGGGTCGCTGAGAATCTTGTCGGCGAGCTCCTTGACCTCAGGGGGCATCGTGGCCGAGAAGAACGCGACCTGACAGGTGGCAGGGAGACCGATGTTCACAATCTCGTTGACCTGGTCGGCGAAGCGGTCACGGAGCATCTCATCGGCCTCATCGAGGACGAACATGCGGAGGTCGTTGAACTTGAGGTCACCGCTCGAGGCCAAGTCCCAGATGCGACCAGGGGTACCAATGACGACGTGTGCCGTGCGCATCTCACGGGCGTTCTGGTGGCGGGGAATACCGCCGACCGCGAGCACGACATTGATGCCCATGTAGGAAGAAAGGCCGCGAATAACATCGCAAATCTGTGATGCGAGCTCATGGGTGTGGGCCATCACGAGGCCCTGCACTCGATTGAGGGCGGGGTCGACCTTGCTGAGAAGGCCCGTGCCGAAGGTGCCGGTTTTACCCGTGCCGGATTGCGCCTGGCCAAGCACGTCACGGCCCTTGACCAGAGGAGTAATGGCTGCCGACTGGATAGCAGAAGGCACCTCGAAGCCGTAGGCATAAATGCCACGGAGAAGGTTATCAGAGAGGCCCATGTTGTCAAATGACTTGACAATGGGGAACTCTTCGGGATTGGAAGTCTCAACAACGAACTGATTAGTGGCTGACATCGTACTTTGCTCCGTTTGGGTGGGTCGACCCGTCAACTTTGGGTGCTATGGGCTAAAGTTGCTGGGTGCGGCTGCTGGTTAGGAATAACCAAGAACCTACAGGAAGATGTTCTTTGTTCGGTATGACACGGAACTTCGCATAGAAAAATCCTTTCCAACCGGAGCAAAATGGGCGGCCACTATTCGCCTAGAGGGTGTTGGTGAATGTACGGTAATTGATATGCGTGCACGTGGCCCTCGGTTTAATGCACCGGTAGCATTGCAGTATTCTGTTCCCATACTGAAAAGCAATTTGCAGAAATGTGTGCGCCGATGCGAGCGCGCTCGCGGCCTACGGACAGCCTGGCAACTTCTACGACAAGAACCAACAGAACTACTGCGCAGGCTCCCCGTAATTATTCCTGAAGACAGCATGATTCAGCCGGACCTATATGTTGAATTAGTCTGGCTCATGGCGGCACACTCGAAAGGCTATCCACTCTCATGGGCCGATGCAGCACTTATCATGGATGCCGTTGCGACGGCGATTGCGGCACCGTCGCAGTATGCGATTGATGTACCTGCAACAACAGAGTTTGACCAGTCAGACCCATTACAGATGGCTTTGACTGTGCGAATTGCATTTGGGGGCATGGCGTATGACCATGCGTTTATGACGAAGCTGCGAGGGCGTCTGTTTACAGGGAGTGACCTTCCTCTACAGGCCGACATCGTGCATATTGAAGAAGATATTGACGACTTTGACCCCGAACGCGATGTGCTACTGGAGGCCATTGACCAACACTGCTTCCCTTCCATCTTGAAGGATATAACGGGTCTGAATCCGCGTGCCCTATGGTGGTGTCGCAGTGCCATTTCAAGTCGACCGTATGCGGGGGAGGGTGCACTCGATGCTCACGCGTTAGATGAACGTATGATAGCTGAACTGCAGCCATGTCTGGAACCATTCTTGGACCGCGTTGATGCATACAGTGCTCGTAAGATTCAACGTGGCTGGCTGAAAGCAAGCAAAGCCGCGTCAAGTGATGTGAGAACCCAAACAGTCCTTGATAGATGGATTAAGCCGAAAACATAAGTGCACCGCGGCCCGCTGAGACGCGCAACATATTGTACGTTGTTAGCCAGACATAGATATTGAATTTTTCAGGGGTTGGTGCCTGCATGGTCGCAGGTATAATGCGTGCACCTGAATCTCGAAGAGGTCCGCTATTTTGCGTAGAGTATACTTGTGTAGCATAGGTGCTTACATAACTCCCTCCACCGCCCCCAGCAGCTGTACCAGAACCACCTCCATAATAACCATCACCACCTGCCTCTGAATTGCTAGTACCACCGGTTTTATGAAGAAATGTTACAAAAAAGGGATCATCGGTGGGCATTGGAATTCCATCTGGTGCACCTGCTGCGCCTACAACATGTGATCCAATTACCGAGAAACCACCGCCACCCCCGCCGCCTCCACTGCTGCTATGTGTAGATAGACCGGTAATACCTTGCGCACCGATAGAGACAGCAGAACCAGCGTTACCTCCAACACCAGCACCGCTTCCCCCTGCGACGGCTATCCATATGTAGGAAGGGCCTGCTAACTGTACTACAATGGAAGACGAACCGCCAGGTACACAGCGCACATATGTATGCTGATAGCCGGGTATGCGTTTCAAGTCTTGAAATGGTATAGTACACGAGACATATGCACCGCGTGCAGTAGCATCGGCCCCAATTAAATCCACTGAGAATGCCTGTGTCGTTGGGCTTACTATATTATCAAGAATGGTTAACGCTGGGGAAGTAAATATGTATGTGTTCTGTTGATCCAAAATCCATGACGGGCGAACACAGTTACCGGTATTCATGTATAACAGTAGGTCGCGCGCAGGCAGTTTGTCCCAGTTTGCGAACCCGCGCACTTCATCTTCATGATATTTGAGGGTTTCTGCAAGCCCACCTGTTGGCCAGAAACCGAAATCGTATCTGTAGATATACCTGTCAATAAGTGGACAGCGGCGGCAATTTAGCGCTGGAAGCAGTGAACGGAAAAAGGAAGGCCCCTCCATTTCAAAGCGGGGCTTGCCGCGATAGAAAAGCGTGGCAGCCGCTATGGGGTCTGACCGGCGATCCGCAAACCCTGGGCGGATATATCCATCGCCATAGTCCCAATTCGGCAACTGTGCATCGGGCCACCATATACCTTGGTTTGGTTTGGCTGGCCCACCTAAGTCACGGCTAAACAAGAAATACGCATTATAGCCATCTGCTTCTTCGCGTTGCGCAACCCATGTTATATCGCGAACGAGCCCACTCTGTTTGATTGGGATGCGTACCCTAGGTGCACCATCTGTTGGAAATACCGGTACAGCCAGATGTTGCTCAATGGGGATTTGTAAGTCCGCATTTCGGAATGCAGCGGCTTCACGGTCCTCTAGACTAACATACTCCACAATCCAATATGCGTCGGTGAAATGCCATTGGGATGGCATTGCAATACCTGGAACCTGTGTATTATCTGCTGCATTGAAAAACGGGCAACCAGGAAATATTGGGAGAGGACCTGGCCCTGGTAGACCTGGTCTTGATGGAGAAACAAACGAGCTCGTGAATACACAATCCTGCACTGGTCGAAACTGCACTGTCAGTTGCACCTTATCTTTTGCCAGTGCCTGAATCGGCAGAGCTTGAGGTCCTGGCCCACGGTTCCACCAAAACGGATACACTACCTCGACTGTCTGCGGCTTTGTTTGCGTAGGTAGTAGACCAAGGTAGGCCTTGTCTGTGTAGTTTGTGGGGTTTCTGCCAATGAGCTCGTTTGCAGAATCAAAGTGTTCGACCGGTCCGCGCTGTTCATCCAGCACCTCACACAGTCGGCTATCCAGGCGGTCAATGACCTGGGTACCGATTGACATCTCGACGGAACTGCAGATAGCGTGACCAATCCCATTTGTCCAAGACCATTTTGGATATACCTCTGCACCACCAGACATCTGAAACGCCGTGTCTTGGGGAGTCCAGATATCTGGCAACTCCACAACCAGTGTAGCGCGCGTGATGAGTTCACCCAGAATCGGCAGAGTTACCGTCGCGCGCCGACCAAAGTCGGCCAGATTGTCAAAGTCCACTCGTCGCCACTGCGAGGCCCATCGGGTGCGTTTCTTATAGACATACGAATAGTAGCGGGTATCTGGATTCCCTGGCTTCAGATTCAAGCGCTCTCGGTCCTGTAGGCCATAGCCCACGAGCTGTAACATCGATGCCGGTGTGGCTGCCATTATCCCTATCTGGGATAGCGGGCTTTAACTGGCAGGCTTAAAGGTGACACGTGTTTGGCCCAGTAGGAGCGCGCGTACGATGACAGATATTCTTACAATCCGTGAAGCGGAAGTGCTTGAACGCCAGGCTACACACCTGGTCGGTACACTCGGCCATGTCAGTGAGGGCAAATCCACTCTTGTACGTGCCCTGACTGGCATCAAAACACAGCGCCATGCAAAAGAGCAGGAGCGCAACATCACGATTCACCTAGGCTACGCGAACTGCAAAGTCTATCAGAATAGCGACACGGGCGAACTCCGTGCTGTACAAACCCGTGACCCTGCACCGGGACCTTCATGGATACTTGTGGCCCATCTGAGTTGGGTCGACTGTCCTGGCCACGAGGCATTCTTGGCCACGATGTTGGGCGGTGCATCGATTATGGACACAGCGTGCCTCATCATCGCGTCGAACCAGGAGGTTATCCCACAGCCACAGACACTCGAACATCTCATTGCTGCAGAGCTCATGGGCCTCGAGCGAATTGCCGTTGTGCAGAACAAACTCGACCTAATGACACAGGAAAAGGCGGAGAACGTACGTGACAAAATCCGCGATTTCGTAGACGGGACGTGCGCAGAAGCGGCACCCGTATTCCCTATCTCTGCACAGCACGGTTGGGGGGTCGGTCGCGTGCTTGACTGGGTGACTGCTCTGCCACCTCTTGAGCGACGTCTGAATGAGCCCGCGCGCCTGACATGTGTGCGCTCCTTCGATGTGAACCGCCCTGGCCCTGTAACGGTTGACTCTCCTGCTCTCTCTGGTGCCGTAATCGGTGGTACACTTGAGCAGGGGGTTGTGGCCGTGGGTGATTGGCTCGAAATCCGCCCAGGTATCTTGAAGCGCGGTCCAGATGGCGAAGTGATTGCGCAGCCGGTTATGACCCGCGTGCGTGGAATTCGTTGTGAGCAGACAGAGTTGCCCTATGCTGTACCGGGTTCGCTGATTGCATTGGCCACGGACCTGGACCCTGGGCTCTCCACTGCAAACGGCATGGTGGGGCAGCGCATTGGCGTACCGGGAACGCTACCGCCTATCGCCGGTGTACTCGAGCTCCGCTTCTATAAGTTGAAGCGCGAACAGCATGAGTTCGGCAAACATCGCGTTGGTGACAAGCTCCGTATCTGTTCGAACGTCATGACCACGATGGCGACCATTATTGAAATGGAGGACAAGCGGCATATCAAGGTGCGCCTGGAAAAGCCGTTGTGTGTGGGGAAGGGCGAGCGTGTGGGTATCCTGCGACCCCATCCAGAGGCCGGTCGCGAGCTGCTGGAGGGTTCTGCCGAAGTGCGGAAGGTAAAGGAGTGGAAGCACGTGGCTGAGGCAGAGGGGGCAGCTGTTGCTACCGCACCGACTCGCCGCATTGAGTGGGTCCCCGCAGTCAAGCCGGAATTCAACCCTCACAAGGTATCATATTACTCCATGCTTGAGGCTGTTATGGCACGCAAGGAAGAACTCGTGGGTGGTCGCCTGCGGTTCTGCATCGAAGACCCTGTGCTGAATCGTATCCCCAAACAGACGGTGTTCGTTAACTGGCCTACGCTCAGCAAGCAGTTCGATACGGTACCTGTCAGCGAGATGACGTATGAGAAGCATCTGAATGAGTATCTGCAGGCGGAGCTGTCAACAACGGCGAACGTGAACGGACAGGGTCAGCTTCTGATGCGCGGTATCTGGAAGCTCGAGGATATCAAGGGTGTCCTGCGCAAGTACGTCATGAAGTTCAAACAGTGCGGCCAGTGCCACGGTTACAATACGGGGCTCATCAAAGATGGGCGCACCGTCAAGGTGCGTTGTGTCCGATGCAATACCGATAATGTTGTAAAGGAGTAGAGGCGGATGATATCTGGTAGCATATTCTTGTTCGTGGGTACTGTTCTATTTTTGTATGTGGGTGCGGTTACATCCATGTTTCTGTTGTTTGGCTGGGTCGGCGGTATCCTCGCCATTGCCTTTCTGATGTTCGTAAGTGTGCAGTTGATTGCGGGTCTGCTCAAGATATTGACACCGTTTTTAGGGCTGGTTGCCTAAAGTTGACCCGTGAGCCAGCGATGCTGGGCAGCAGTACGATGAGTATACGACACTTCTTTTACCCAGAGCGGCAACCCGCTCTTTCTGACATCGTGGTTGCACATGTCAAGGAGATTCGCGACGTGGCGGTCTATGGCTCTCTCCCCGCATATGGAGACCTCGAGTTCATGATGCCGACCTCTGAAATCAATGTGCGCCGTGGGAAACGTGTTGCCGACTACGTGCGCGTCGGTGAAAACATTGTCACACAGGTCATCTCGACGACTGGTGGCAAAATCGATACTTCCATGAAGCTCGTGCGCGAAGAGGAGGCCAAGGAGGCAATGGAGAAATTCCACAAGAGCAATCGTGTCTTCAACATTGTGCGGTGTGCACTTGGACTGGGCGCCACAGAGGCCGACATCGAAGCGGTATATGAAGAGCATCTATGGCCACTGGTCGATGAGGAGCTCTTCGCCCTCTTTGAGTCCATTCGTGCAGGAGGTCAGGTCCCCGATGGATTCCCTGCATCCATTGTTGCGGAGATTATGGCGCGAATGCCGGCACCCGTCTTTACAGCCAGTGCAGAGCGCATGATTCGCTTCGGTCAGTTTCATGACGGGCTCGACCGTCTTAATGCAGAACTCAAGCGGATGGCGGCACTTGAGGGGATTCAAGTGCACGTGTTGGCACCACCAAAGTACCGCATCCAGGCATCGGCCGGTACACAGGAGGAAGCCGACAATCGTCTCGCCGCAGCTGTTGCCGCGATTCCCGCGCCATGCTAATTCACAAACAAAAACTAGAATGGAAAACACTCTTTTGTTTGTGTATGGTTCCCTTCGTCAGGGGCATCATAATCATCACCGCCTTGCTTCCTGTGAATACAAGGGCACATTTAAGACGCATGATATATTCAAGATGTTCGGGCTGCGCTCTCGTGCGTATCCATATGCATTCTTTGACGCCGAGGGTGTTTCTATTACAGGAGAGGTCTACTCTGTGAACCCGACACTGCTTGAACGCCTAGATGACATGGAAGGTCATCCTGGTGTCTATTGTCGAACACCGATTCGTGTACATGGGCTCGATGTCACGGTACACATGTATGTGCTCGTGGATGCAAGCATCAAGAAAACTCTGCAAAAATACGGGCACATGAGCAGTCGATTTGTGCCTATTCCATCAGGTGACTGGGCGGAGTTTACACACAATCGACAGAAGAAAACCACCGCGCCGCCGTCGTAGAGGTCGCAATCGCCTCGCGACGCAAGTCCGAGTCCGTTGACCTGGCGGTCTTTCCGCAGAGAAGGAACGAATGCACACGGGCGTATCCCCATTGCTGTTGTGTGGCACCAGGACGATGGCCCGTACGCCAGGCGGCTAATCCGCGATTGTAGGACTCTCGCAAGAAGCGTTCGGGTACACCTGTGACAGCGGCCTTTTCGGCCAGACTCTTTGCATCAGGAAACCGACGGACCCATTCGGTTGTGTAGCCACTGCGACGTGTCTTGATACCTCGGTCCGTTTTGAATCCAACGTACGCCGCAGGGTCTTTCCAGCTCATGGCACCGAATCGACGTATCTCTGCCGCACGCTGCTTCTTGCGTGTCTTGCTTAAACCCGCATAGTACTTTGCTGGCTTCATCCCTACAGTAGTCACACAAAGTTGACGCACGTGTGTGCACCGGTACAGGTGCAAGTACGATGGCTAAGAAGTATCCAATCGGCGATTTCAGTTTCCTTGCAGACAAGGAGTGGCGCATCATGTGCCAGGATATGTTTGATGCGGTTACCGCTGCAGACATGTGGGCCGAGGTAGCGGCGGGTCCAGGTGATGGCGGGTTCATGTTCAGCCGTGCGCCGTTTATCTCGAAAATCAGTGCACAGATGAAATACGATGGGCACAGTGGCTCCTCCTTCGGAATCACGATGCGTGCAATGCAGGCAATTGCGGTGAATGGATGGGATTTGTGGGTGGAGAGTCAGCTGCCGAAGACAGAAACTACGAAACTGGCTGAGGCCTGCTTCGCTGCAGCAGGAGTGGACCCCTATACGAAGTGCCCACATGGGCTACCTAGTTATGCATGTATGCCCTGCAGTCATTAAGAGGCCATGACAGTAAGTGCCATCATGATAAGTGATACTGTTGCGTTTGGTATTGTATAGGTTTTTTCAGAAGGAGCTGTGATAAGAACCCCTTCTTTTGTTTTTACACAGGACACCATATCACTTACATCTGCTGCTGGCAGTATTACCCCATTTAGATTCATCAGTAGTCTTTCCTTCTTTACACTAAATAATATCATTAGCATTGTGCTGCCATCCATATCTTGGAATTGATAAAACTCTCTCCCCCACTCATCGATGCTACTGGTATACGCCACTTTGTAGTATTTTGCTATGTCTGCAGCGGTCTCAGATTCCATCGTCAGTGTCAATGGTGTTATGGTTGTAGGTGTTTCATTATACGATTCTGGTGTTGGGAAGAACTCAGACATCTAGATTCCTATACTTATGCAAGAAAATTGGTAGCAGCACGTAGAGCCTTTGAAGTCTCTGGTTCAAATGTACTGTGACCGGCAATGGTCATAACCAGTTTTGCATTCTGGGCAGCATGTGCAACCGCAACGGCTGATGCGGCAGGGCAGACAAGGTCATATCGCCCCTGTACGATATGGATAGGGAATTGAAACTCGCGCGCGGCTGCAACCAGAGAACCAGGCTTTATCCAGGCATTATGACGGAAATAGTGATTCTCGAGGGCTGCAAGACTCTCCACAGTGGTTGCTGGAGTTCGGTCAGGGCGCGGTTTCAAGTGCGAAACAGCGGCTTCCCAGGACCACCAGGCACGTGCTGCGGCCCGTCGTGTACCACGATGCCGGCTACGGAGTCGCCGACTGTAGGCTCGCGTCAGGTTTCTACCACTAGAGCCAGCACCCGCCACGAACTTGGCCCATTCCTCTGGGTACAGGCGTGATGCTCCACCCTCTTCATACAGCCACCGCTGCTCCCATGGCTCCATGAGACAAACACCCCGCAGAACCATGGCTGTTACGTGCTCTTTGTAGCGTGCTGCATATGCCAGTGCCAACGTAGAACCCCAGGAACCACCGAACAGAGTCCAGGACTCGAGGCCCAGATGAATGCGGAGGCGTTCAAGATCGGCGACAAGGTGGCGTGTGGTGTTTGCCTTTATGGAACCGAATGGCGTCGAGCGCCCACAACCGCGCTGGTCATACAGAATCACGCGCCATTTCTTGAGATTGAAGAGCTCGAGTACTTTGCGTTGGATACCGCCACCTGGACCTCCGTGTAATACAACGACCGGTCGACCTGACGGTAACCCATGCTCCTCATAATACATCACGTGCCCGTCTGTTAACGGCAAACGCATGTCCCTTACCATGGGTGGGCAAAAGTTGATGCGCGCCCAGCAACCAGTGACCGACAGTACGACAGAAGAATGAACTCTCTTCTCCTAATCCTTGCAACCCTTATCGCTACTGCAGTGGGTCGCGTGACGCACTGTGGTGGCACGCTCCAGGTCACTCATCTAGAAGTGGATCCACCGGGCGTCGTGGCAGCCAAGCAGCCCGTACGTGCACGCTTTGACGTTATTGTCCCTGATAGTCTTGATATCGAGGACAGTAACCTAACCATTACTACAACACTCTTCGGTCTCACCGCATCCACATACACCACCTCTCTGTGTGACTTTATCGGTTGTCCTGTGCATCGTGGGTCTATCAGTGTTGAGCGCACGTCGACGTTCCCTGAACTCGTGTACGGTCACGTGAATTCGCGGTTCACCCTAATCGGTGCGAACGGCACGGAACTGCTCTGCGTAGATTGGACCGCCTATGCCACCGGTGGCGCTACGAACGAGACGAATTGGGCTATCCGTAGGATGTACGCTTAGGGGCTCTGCTGGTACAGGCCAGTCAGTGTCCGTGCACTAGGGTCCGTTGCATTCGCCACAAACCGCGGCATCCACATAGCCGGTGCAGCCGCTGCCGCAGCGACTTCGGGGTATGACTGATGGAAGAGTGTGCGATACCAGAATGCTTCCGCAGTAGGCGGTGGATTGACCTTGTAGGTCGCTGCTTTTTGGCGCCAGTCACCATCAACAGATGCCACTCTCTCTCCCTCCGCCTTGGCCATCTCGAACCAGGACTTCTCGGCACGCGAAATGCCATCGCTGAACGCCTCCTTGCGTCGCCAAAGAACCTTGGGTGGCAGAAGACCCGTATCCGTGAACGCCATTCGCAGAATGGATTTCTCTATCATGGTGGAGGTTGGGCGCAACACATCTGTAGGAAGACCACGTGCCACAGATACAAACTGCCGGTCCAGGAAGGGAGACCGCGACTCGAGGCTGTGTGCAGCCATGCTGCGTTCCGAACGAAGAACATCGTACCGATGAATCTCTGCCAAGAGCCTGTCTGTTTCGAGTTCGAATGCGGCGTCATTCGGTGCGGCGCGCATATACAGATATCCACCCAACACCTCATCGGCACCATCGCCATTCAGAACCACCTTGACATCAGGTGTCTCGGTTGAAACCAAGCGACCCACTAGATAGTTACCCACCGATGCCCGCACGGTTGTGATGTCAAAGGACTCTATCGCAGCAACAACCTCTGGGATAACGGACAAACACTCCTCGGGTGTTACAATGCGCTCATGATGGATGGAACCGATGTGCTCAGCCACCAAACGTGCATGCTCGAGGTCCGGGCTACCGGCCATGCCGATGCTGTAGGTGTGCAGGCGCTTATTCGGGTCGCGGCCCTTTAGAATCTTGGCAGCAATCGCCGCCACCAGCGATGAATCAAGTCCACCGGACAGACATGCACCAACTTCGCGAACCGTGGAGAGTCGCTTCGCTACCGCCTCTTCCAGAGCATGACGCAGCGCCATGCCACCATGTGTCAGCCCCTCCAGGCTGGACCGCCAATACGGTGTCTTGAGCCAGGGAGGCTGATGCCAGACAATCATGTTAGGAACTGTGTTGGACGCCTCCAGGCCGAATGTTTCCACAGTGCCTGGTTCAATCACACGCACCTGGGTTGCACCAGTCGGAAGACCCTTGAGCTCACTGACAATGGCCTGCCATCCATCGCCTGCTCCATAAAAGAGGGGACGTACTCCGTATGGATCACGTGCCACCGTAACAGAACCTGCAACCGTGTCTATCACAACGATGGCAAAGTCGCCATCCAACTGGCGCGCCACTTGTTCCAATGACATGCGCTGCTGTTCGAGAAGTGCAGGAATAACTGCGCAGTCGCTGGCGCCCTCTGGAACCTGCAGGCCGATCTGCTGAATCAAAATATCCGAATTGAAGATTTCGCCGTTGCACATAATGCGTCGACCATCGCGCAGGGCAAACGGCTGTTCGGCACCCGCTGATCCCTGGATATGAAGACGAGTAAAGCCAATGGCCACAGGAGTACCCGCAGTATCTGCTGTCAAAAAATGGGACTCCGTCACATCGGGCCCACGTGGTGTTAGGTTTTCTAGACATTTTGTATGGATTTCAGGGTTAATGGAGGGTCCCCACAGGAGACAGATGCCGCACATACTCTGATGGTGTAAGAGGGTTCTGTGCGTTTAGGCAGCCTGCTCTTCGCTAAACCGTGCGTCGAAGTTCACGAGCCAGAGCTTGCGTGCCGTGTCGAGCCCGTTCATGAAGTCGCGGAGATTGGCGAAGTAGGCACCCTTTCCAGCGGCGTGTGCATCCCAGAGGAGCTTACGATATTTACGGGGAGCCTGGCCAAGTGGCACCTCACGCGTCTTATAGACACGCTGATACCAGGCGTGCGTCTCCTGGGTGAGCGCCTTGAAGGCATCTACGACGACCTGGGCCTGATGCTGCTCCTCGGGATACACCTTCAGATACTCGCCGAGGCGACCCTGACCCCAGCGCTCGAGCCAGAGATAGGGGCGATTGGCCTGATTCCCGCGCAGCTCGCGGGCCGCATCGTACTCGCGACTGCGAATCTTGTAACGAGCTCCGTCTGCCGTCTTGAGCACTAGGCCCTGCCACTTGTAGCCGTGACGCTTGCCGAAGATAGCCACCCGCTCCTTCACGTCCTCAAGCGTCTTGATGTCGTGTACCATCGGGCGATGGTTCGCGTAGGACAAAGTGTTCCGTGGTTCAACGGATGCATCGGCCGTGATGTGCCAGGTGCCAACATTGTAAACACAGGGGATACCGAATGAGCATGGGACAACAATCCGCTCATCGGGGTGCTGGAGCACGAAGGAGTAGCAGAGTGCAGGGTCCATGAAGCCGCCGGCATTCTGCGCGAACATTGCCTCCTGGAAGAGAGTGGCGTATGGGCGCATGCCGTAGAAATGATTCTGGGCATCGAGCTGCGTGCGCGTGGCCATGCGCCAGCGCTGCCCATCGTAGAACATGTTAATCATCACACCATCCACGAACTCCTCCACGACAAACTCCGTGACACCGGCGTCCACTGCCTCCATGAACTTGCGGCCACGGGGTGGGCTCACACACACGGGATGGTTCGTGGCCTTGTTCCACACTACACTGCGGAACCACTGTGTCGTGGGTGCGGCCATGTTAGAGGTCTTCTTGTCATAGTAAATCATGGCATATGCGGCGTCAGCCGTGTCACGGATAACGAGGCGCCCACCCTCCTCGCTGCGGAGGAAAGCAAAGAGCTCCTCCGTGGTTGCGTACTTCTGAATCAAATCCTTGTAAATCGAGTTCATCTTATCTGCGGTCGTACTTGCCAGCATGCGCAAGGTGCCGGGTGTCAACTTTTGACCTGCCTGTACGGTTGGCCCATGCGATTCAAAAACCACAGAGACAGTAGCGGATGTCACAAGAGGAAGCGGCAGATCGAGATGTATTGCACATCGGCAATCTCGTGGGCATTTTCAGTGAGGCCTACGGATATACGGTGGGTCGTATTGTATACCGCAGCCTGGAGCTCGTGCGCGTCATGCCACAGGATGCCAGTGACCGTGCTATTGAATTCCCGATGACAGAGGATGGCTCCGGCTTTCGCCCCGATCTCGGCGTAAGCCAGCTCGAGATTCTGGAGGAGCAGGAGTCTGACTACTATGTGGACCTCCTGGGCGCCCGAGAGGGCGAAGTGCTCGAATTCTTCACTGCAACGGGTCAGGAGGCCGCCCCATCAGGTGAGGTGGAGTCTATTATCAAGACGCCAGAGAGCGACGCTATCAAGCTCGTGGACGGGCGCGTCATTGAGTTCGGCGGTGTCGGCCCCGAGGCACCGATTGTTGTAGTACGTGTGCGTTCCGCAATGAATGCGGCTGCGACAGAGATAGAAGGCGTACCTGCGGATGCAGATGGCGCGGTAGCTGCTACGGAGCGTCAGGATGACCTGCTCGAACTGCTGCGTTCTGTGCTGCCCGCCGGCACAATGGAGGTCGTGCCCACTGCAGAGCGCACATTCCCTGATTCGATGCAGCGTGAGGACCTGTTTCAGGACTTGATGTCTGAGCTGTCTGCCAAGAAACGCACAAATCCCCGACGCATTCGTCTGATTGAGCGCGAGGTGGACCTCGCTGTTGCCCTCAAGAATCGGTCCATTCTCCGTGACGGCGGCGGTCGTATCCTGGGTGCTGCTCCCCATAGTATTGAGACAGTGGGCGAGGCGCTGTCTGCTGCAACCGGCGCTGTCCCTGCCGCAATTCCGGTGGTTACTGCTGCACGCGTGCTAAATGTGGACAAGGTCGATGCGTCTGCTGCATACAAGCGGACTGATGTACTGCCTCGCGTTCTGGATGAGGTGGAACTCGAATCCGAGCTGATGGCGCAGCTGTTCCTTGATGGGCGCCACGACGAGTACTTCGGTCGCTCATCTCTTGATATCGGTGCGGCACAGGGCCTCGTGGGTCGCGGTTTCGTGACGTACATGAACGACTTGCTGGGACGCGACCAGAATGTGTTTGACGGACCCCGCCCCGTTGAGTGGCGTGAGGACCAGGATATTATCCGCACTGCAGCGATGGACAAACCTGTTCAGGGTCTCGCAGCAGGCCTCGCGGCGCGTGATGGCGAGGTGACGTTGCAGGCACTGATGTCGGATGTGAGTGACCGTGTTGGGCGTGTACTGACACCTCTCAAATACGGGTCCACTGTGGTTGCACCCACGGATCCTTCCACCGTCACGGGCTATGTTATTCTGCCACCGAAGGCGGCGCTCTCTCTGCGCCCTCCTAAGCGGCCTGGTAATCTGCCCACTGCGCTTCTGTATTCGGTTGCCTCCACGGATGACAATCTCCCAACCGTGGCACGTGCTCTGGCGGATCTGTATAGCTCTGACAAGTCGGCACTGAATGCCTGGCATCTCGAAGCCAATGCAGCGAGCGATCTCCGCGTGGCTGAGTGGCTTGACTCTGTGCTCAAGTATGCGGTGCACCCTGTTGACAGCATGGGCCCGCGCACTCCCGCGCTTTTATCGATGCTCGATACTCTCGGAATTGGTGAGCGCGACCTGGCACCAGACGTGGCGGCTGTGATTGACCGTTGGACAGCTCGGTCTCAGCGCCTCTGGAAGGACCTGCTCGTGGCGCGTCGCAAGGAGATTCAGGCGGCATTGGACTCGGAGGGCGCACGTCAGTTCCATTCCGTTACGGGGGATGACAGTCCTGTCTGGCCCGCCCTGCGTGAGTCCGCTGAGCTCAAGGACCTGATGGAGGATATCCGTCGCCGCAACCCCACTATTGCGGAGGCACCCGCCACAGTAGCAGCAGCACTCATGACCGAGGCACAGGGTGATGCAACACCGCTTGTCTGGTACACACTGGCCCGCCTGGACAGTCGCGATGTGCCGATTGACCCGGTAGTCGCAAAGGCCTCGCTGGATGCATCGCGCGCCTACACACTCCGCCGCAAGGCTCTGCGCGACTTCGGCCTGCTCTCTCTGCACGCTGCACCGGAGATTAACACATGTCCCCACGTAAATCGTCTTGAGGCGATTCGTAATGTGATGGATGTTGTGCAGCGCTCGCGTCTGCTCCGCGACTTCATCGACGAGTACCAGGGCGCCAAACAGGGTGAGTGGGTGTCATGCGTGGTGTGCAGTCAGCCATGTGTCTGTTATCACGAGCTCATGGAGCTCGAGGCACTCGCCCAGCCGGCTCGTCTGGATGCAATTCAGAAGCAGATGCTGATTCGCTTTGGCGGTGGTCGGTATGAGGGCAAGATTGCATGCAAGAACTGCGGACAGGCTCTCCAGGATATTGACTATGACGAGCACGTGGAGTTCGATGATGAGGGCAACCCAATTACGGGGTCCTCTGTTTTGACGGATGAGCAGATGGAGGATGAGAACAAGGGCCCTGCTATCAAGGAGGCTGTAAAGGGGCTCTTGGCACCTGCTGTAACGTATGATACGCAGGTGCAGCAGGAGATTGGTACCATTCTGCAGACTATCCTGGAGCGCACGGGTCTTCAGGTCGCACCAGAGGTGCAGAAGCAGATTGTGCGGTTTGCGGACCTCTATGTCAGTGTCCGTGCACCAACACCGGCCGTATACGAGCAGCAGCGCACACGTTTGCTGACCGCGGCATCGGCCAAACTCAAGGAGAAGAGCGGTAAACTCACAACGGCAATCAATATCCCCACATATGCGGAGCTCATTGGTGGTCTGCGTGTGACATCTCTTACCGCCCTAACGGCTCTGGCGCTGCAGACAGCGACGCCACCTGTTACGGTATCGAACCCGTTCCCGCTCTGCAAGTTCAGTCGTGAGGGTTGGCCAATGAACCCCAGTGCAAATCCGGACGAAGAGGGGGCATTGTCGTATGTTGCATGTGCAGTGGCGTCGATTGACCGTGACATGGCGCCGTGGAATTCCACGAGCTGGTCCGCGGAGCCGAAGTTTGAGGCCCGCAAGCGTGAAGTTCTGAAGCTGACAAAGGCGGCGGTGCAGCTCATTGTGTCGGGTGACCCCAAAACGGGCCCTCTTCCGTTCACACTGGAGATTCGCGATGCCCTCGCCAAGGCGCAGACCGACACTGCAGCCATCCTCGAACGCTCTCTCATCAGTAAGACCGACCAGCTTCCCATTGGATTCCGCCCTGCACCATTCCCGCCAAAGACCGGTATGCCTGCAATAGAGCAGGACCCTGTACCGCGTATTCAGGCGGCGCTCGCGGGTGGGCAACCTTTGGCAGACATTGCAGCACCCGTCATCGATGCACTCAAGCAGCAGTCTCTGGCCATCATCAGTAATATGCACGGCACAGCTGCGTCCGCAGTTGCAGCAATGACCACCAAGCCAGCGAAGGTGACCTCCTCCATGTGTTGCCCTACGGACCTGCCCTCTGTGGAGGCGGGCGCACTGCTTGGGCTGCCTGAACAGACACCGCTGTTGAAGGCGCGTGATATCCTGCGCGGTGCGAATCCTGTTGCCATCAATGCGGGTACACATCTGTGGCAGCTAACACCAACACCTATCCCTGAAATCGTAGAGCAGCATGTGGACGATGACGTGCTGTTCAAGCTCTTCCTCAAGTACTGCTACCGTGGCCCATCTATCGGAAACCCCCACGAGTTCAGTACGGGGAACACATGCCGTCAGTGCGGCCTGTCGATTGGTAAGCCACTCGACCTCGTCGACTTCGGTGTGGAGGGTCAGGCCATCCTGGCGCGCCAGCTGGGTGACCTCAAGGTGGAAATCACTGCAGCGGAGTTCGAGCGTCTGTCTGGTGCCGTGCGTCGCAGAAAGCAGATGACGGAGAAAGTGTCCGCAAAACCGGCGCCCTGGCGTGTTGGGCTCGAGCAGCTTGTTGCCACACTCCGTGCTAGCCCTGAATATGGTGAGGAGGAGAGTCTCAAGACAGTGGCAGCGGCGCTGGACGGTGTCCTGGGTACATTGGATGATACCGCCGTTGTTGAGGAGGCCGACCGTGCGGTGGCATGGGCACCGTTTGTAAGCCTGTATGATGGTCTTCTTATGGATATCACGAGCCGCATTGGGCCTATAACGCTGGGTGCGGGCGGTGCTGGCGGTCGCGCTCGTGCTCGTGCAGAGGAGGCGCGACGTGCGCTTGCGGCATTTGATACAACAACAGAGGGTGCATTCATCGAGGGCCCTCGATTCCTACAGGAGTTCTGGTGTGCAAAGGCAACCGCTGCCGGTACAGGTCACGCGGTTACTACTGTCACGGGCTCCAAATGGGCGAATTTATCACAGGCGCACAATGCGGCCATTAACACTATTCTGAAGGAGAATGCGGAGTGGTACGGTGGCCCAACATCGGAGACAACGCAGACAGTGCTTCGTAGACTTGGTCGTTCTCTGGGCCCTGCGCTGCGTGCATGGGTTCGCTATGTGCGTCCTTCCACTGTTGCGGGAGGTGCCTGGACGGATGATGAGGCCCGCGTGGTTCTCCGTTGTATGGTTGCACAGGTGTGGGCGGATGCGATGAATCCCACATCATGGATGTACAGTGACATTGTGTCAGGGAATGACCGTACCGTCGCTGCTGCGACTGTGGCGGACTGGACCCGTGCGCTGATGATTCATGCATCGCGCACCTACATCAAGTATTCGAAGGAGAAAGTCCAGCATATGCTGCAGCAGCGTGCGGAAATGGACCGTACCAGCATCGTGAATGAGATTGGTGGTATCAAGGATGACGATGAGCGTGCAGCGGTGATTATGCAGAAGAACTTCAAGATGGGGCGCTGGGCCCGCGGTGAGAACATTCGCAAGTTGGATGCCGACACATTTGAGTTTGAGTCCGAACAGCGCCGGCGCATGGGCATTGTGGATGCACCTGTTGATCCGCTGGCATTGGAGGGTGCACGGGCTGCTGCGGGGCCTGAAGATTACGGTCTTGGTGGCGGAGGCGGTATGCCCGAGGCGGGCTACGACACATTCCAGGGGGCGGACGGCGATGACTATTAATTTAGCGACGGCGAATAGATGGAGAACCTGTGGTTGGCGATTTTATTTTACAGCTTGGGTCTGGCTGCGGTGCTGCATCTGCGCCCCGCGCTAATGTTCAATGAGAATGGCACATGGAAGGAGTTCGG
>JACCDI011445424.1_pt1 | contig 61421 bp, 53 predicted proteins | sample 7442791 | NCBI WGS metagenome assembly JACCDI01 (sample SAMN15323434, study PRJNA562643) | freshwater metagenome | isolation source: river surface water | place: USA:Blue River Watershed | collected 2017-08-15
AAGCCGGGGTAAATATCTTGTACGCCCCTGAACGCAGAAACCTCTTCTTTTACGAGGGTTATGTGGGGGTTGATAAACTGGTCCGGATTTGGCGCGATCGATTTAAAATTGGGGTCTATTACACTGCGGGATACGCAAACTTATATGAGAAACCCCGCTACGGATTCAAAATCAACTTTGAATACTACGACCGTTTAAGCAACAAGTGGTAGTTAATGCAACACAACCAACTTGGCAATGGTTTTCTCCGTGTTGTGTTTCTCTACTTGTACCCAATAAATACCCGCCTCCCAAGATCGGGTTGAAATGGACTTGTTCGCGCTACCCCGATACTGCAAGTGCCCATAAACATCATAGATACTGACTACATGGTAATTGGAAGGACGAATCACAACTTCATCCGACGTGGGATTTGGGAATACTGTATAGGCCCCTGTATCTGGAAAAATCTCAATTTTTTTGGGTGCTGACTCCACAAACACCGCTTCACACCGCTCCATCCGCAACCGGATTTTGCATTGATCCAAATCCAAGGGTACGTTGGGAATCGACAATTGTATGGAATGGGTATCGGTTTTGGTCGAAAACACGGTATCCAACACATCCTTGAGCGACATCCACCGGACGGAATCTTTGCACTGAATTTGCCATTGGTAGGGCAAGAAAAAATCGCAATTGCCGTATTGCATGTGCAAGGGATTATCTATTTGGTGATAGCCATCAGGCACAGTGGGTATTTCCAATGTGAACGTTTCTCCCTCTACGGCGAATGATGTTGTGGTGTCCTGCAGCAATTGGGTGCCAAAGCAATCGTAAACACCGGTGTCTTGGGCCGTCAATGTACTTTTCGCAACACATACGTCTGTCACCGACAACAGTTCCACAGAACTCACGACTTTGGGCGGGGACCAACAAGGAATGCTGGTATGCCTTACAATCAAAGCAGAATCGCTGCTCACACATTCTGTTTTACCATTACAAGGGTGCATAGAGCCCCCGGGACCCGGCATTTCAAATCGGCCGCCGTAAGAAATAGACCAGTATTTACTCCCCCCCGAGGGCAATCCCTTTGCTCGCAAGGTGGTGGTTGTGCCATAAGTGTACCTTTTTGTACCCTGCAATCCGGCTTGATAGCTAACGGTTACGCGATAAGACGACAAGGTTGTATCACTGTAACATCCCGTTGCCGTGTCTTTGTACTTACCCACCCAACGATAAAAACCGGCTGGCTCCATGGTTTCCTTGCCACTGAGTTTGGGTACTCCATGATCCATCCATGTATTCTGCGACAAACTACGCCAATACAAACGATGTCGACCTGAGGTATCAGCCCAAGTATGCGTGAATCCCAGATTGCTGGGACATTCGATCCAATCAAGAGAAAGCGGTGGCGTTGGGCGATTTCGCACGTATACGGATCGTTTATTGGTTTGACCCAAACATCCATTGATTGTATCCAACCAACCCATGTAACGGATATTCCAACCCGGTAACAAGCCCTGCCAAGCCTTTTGAGGTATCATGGCATTTTGCAACAAACGATCGCTTGGGCTGGTCCAATATCGCGCTTTCAGCGAAGGAAAGGGGGAACTGGATTCCAAAGGTAGATCCCCGAAACAAAGGGAATCGATAGTTGCAATGGGTAGATACACCTGATCACAGCGCAGGCCCATGGGTATCTGCATCGATGCCTTGCAACCTTGGCTATCGCTCACAGTCACAACATAGTTGGCTGGTTGATAAAAGGAGGGATTTTCTATGGTTGCGGTGAAACCGATTGCTGATGTCCACGACCACTGGATGGGTTTGGCCTTTCCGTATCCCAGATAAATAGCACCGGGCACACCCATGGTATCAATGGATCTGAGCGAATCCACGGACAATTGGAGCAGGGTACCTACCACCCAGTCTCGCTCGGCAAACCGACCGTTGGCATCTCGAATGATCAGGGAATACCGCCCGGGATTCAGGGAATCTAGAAAAGCCTTTTTCGATCCTGTAGACCATAGGTAGGTGAATGGCGCACTGAAACCCTGGATTGAATCGATGGTAATTCGACCATCCTTACCCCGACAACTCAATTGGGTTGTAGAAAAAACTTTGGGAGAGCGATACAGGTTGATTTCATCTATCCCAATGTTGCCATCACCCAAAAAACGCATGCGAAAACGCGCAATCCCGCGATAATCACTGAGACGGATACGGGCTGGGTCACTGAATTGCGTGGTAAATCCATCGGTCATTTCAAGGGTATCTGTGAACCCCAAGGGTTGTTCTTGACTGTCCAACAATGACACTTCCAAGGCCGTATAATCCGCTGCAACAGGCATCGTAGATAACACGCACTGTGGACAGCTTTGATAATTCATTTTTACATTGTTCTTGGATGCCACCAAGGCCAAAACCGGGATGGAATCCAAAGAAAATCGAATCTCTGGGCCCGTGATAACCAAAGAATCACAAATTGTTTTTTTGATCGTGCTCCAAGCATAATTGCGCATCAAAGACAAATAATCGCCCCCACTGGGGGTTGATCGATGCTTGCACCCAAACTGGTAGGGGGAAAATCCAAGAAACGGCACAATTTGGTTGGTCGCACAACAGGTTGGTAAAAATCGCAGGGTATCCAAAGCATCGCATTGAAGGGACTGGTCCCAAGGTCCCTTTAACAGGGATTTGGATACAGATTTTGCATTCGTGTCCCGAAAATGTAATTGGTAGGGCAATGGAACTTGCGCTGATAATACCGATTGGCCGATACACAGGCACAGGACCCATTGAATTTTCTTGAACAACATGGAAATCGAAAATACACTATCTTCGACAAAAGAATCAAACCCTTGGGGGTATTGTTGGTAAATATAATCCATTGATTGATGAAGAAAATTCTGTGTATCCTTTTGCTGGTCAGCGCATGTGCGAAGGCAATCAGTCAGCCGGCTGTCACCCCCATGGTGGGCAAGGCTTTTGCCGATAAAAATGGGGCTTCTGCCATTCGCATGGGTGTGGGTTTCAACCAATTGGTCAAAGACCGTTGGGGATTCTACTACACCTACGAATACCGTTCCAACGTGATGTTTTTTGAGAACACAACGTATGACAAAAACGAATACCGACAGGATTTGATGGGCATCACATGCAAAGTACATCCCAATTTCACGGTCTATGGGGGTGTAGGTATGTTCATGGAAGGTGTTTTTAACGGACAAATACAAAGCAAAGGGGGAGGCATTCCCTACATCATCAAACCCCAGGGTTTGCGAAAAGAAATAGGGATTACCTTCCACCCCAGTGATTTGCCCATTCAACTTTCAGCGGGATACTCATTGAGCATCGGATTCACAGGCAACCTAGGTTGTAGTATTCCGTTAGAATCTGACTTAATTACGGTACATCAAGCCTTGGTGCACAGTATCGAATAATAACGATGTGCATTAAATAAAACACAACAATAACAAATAGTAGAGACGCAATAAGATAAATTGTTTTAAATTTGAATAACATTACAACAATGAAAAAAGCATTATTTACCTTCCTTTTCCTATTCATTGCTAACTACGTGGTTGGTCAGATACAAATAGTGCCAAAACTAGGCTATGTATTCCAACATAGAGAAGATTTTGGTGCTCCGCGTTTAAGCCTAGCCGCCAATAACCTAATCAAAGAGAGGGTTGGTTTTTATTATTCTTTGGAATATCGTGGAGGCATTCAATTTCAAGAAGACCAAACGAACTTTTACTTTCGAGACCTTTTGGGTGGTACCATTCGCATCAACGAGTCATTTTCTGTATATGCTGGTGTTGGTATGTTTCGTAAAGGTTGGTTATTGGGTAATCGTGTAGATGGTAGACTGAGAAAAGAAATTGGCATGAATTACCAATTAGCCAAATATAACTTCAACATCGACATCGGCTACAGTTATTGGGTTGGCCCAACAGCCAATTTTGGATATATTATCCCGCTGCAGAAAAAATAAAGCCATTGTTTGGTCACTTATTACTCCCATTTAAGATTATTTGGATGAATCCATTTTTCAATTGTGTCTGAACATGATCGATCAAATCATCCCAGGCGGTATAGAGAAATTGTCTCAGCTGGCGGAAGAATACGGAAAAGCCTACCAACAAGGAAGTCCTTTTCCCAACATCACTTTTGAAAATTTTTTTCAAGAAGATTACCTCAATGAGATACTGGCAGAATTTCCAGACCTCGCCCAAAGAAATACCATCCATTACGAAAACGCTTTTGAAAAGAAATTTGCCGGTCGTGGGGAACAAGATTTTGGACCCAAAACGCGGGAATTCATGCATTTTCTAAACTCAGAGCCCTTCCTACAGTTCCTGCAAAAACTCACCGGCATTGAGGAGGTATTAATCAGTGATCCCTATTACATCGGCGGTGGACAACACGAAATCAAACGCGGTGGGCTACTGAAAATCCATGTGGATTTTAACAAACACCCGAAATTGGGCTTGGACAGGAGACTCAATGTTTTGATTTACCTAAACAAAAATTGGCAGGAATCCTATGGTGGACATTTTGAATTGTGGGATGAAACCATGAACCATTGTGTCAAAAATATCCCTCCAACATTCAATACACTGGCCTTGTTCTCTACCAATCACATTTCCTATCATGGACACCCAGATCCCTTGAACTGTCCAGAAGAAATGAGCCGAAAATCTCTTGCCCTGTATTATTATAGCAATGGCAGACCCCAACACGAAATGCAAATTCAACACAACACCCATTCTACACTCTTTGTTGAACGCAAAAATCATCCCGAGGAACGTGGGGCTTTCATGGTATTTAAGACCAAAAATAGGCTGAAAAACGCGATCAGATCCATTGTGCCTCAGGCCTGGATTCAAGCCATCAAACCCAAATCGAAAGATTGGTAATCTGTGCGATGTTTAACGCATAGCTGCTTCCATCACATTATCCGTGAGGGTAATTGACATCTGAAAACGCATGGTAATCTGTAAATCCATGGTTTTTGTTCTTGCCACCGCGCTGTTCCAATACCACCGGTAATTGTATTTTGCTACCCCATCCGCAAAACATTGGGCTTCATTTCCATGACAGTATTGGGGTAACGTCTTTAACAGAACAGAAGGATTTTGTTTGTTGATGCCGTTGATGTTATTCGCCAACGCATCCATGTATGCGCGTTTTTTTACCCAATCCATTGCGGCGTTTTGATACACCAACTCATAAGCCCACACTTTGCCTTTTTTGCCCGTTTTTCGTACCGTCAAAATCACTTCGTTGCTGTCAATCATGCCATACATCGTTGACACTTTGCTTCCACGGGGTCCTTTTAGGATGAAACCCTGCTGAACGAAGTCTTGTTCCACTGTTTGAATGGACAGGTTGGTTTTCATCAAAGGAAGTACAACCCCCATGCTTTGATTCCTCACTTGCGCTGACAATCCTGCACAGACACACATCAAACCCAACAAGGTCACTTTCACACCAAATTTCACGGCGCAAAAATAGTTCATTCACTAAAGAAAACCAACCATTCACAAAAGAAAATGAGTGGGCGCAATCCGCTCTAAATCAATCAATTGAAGCTTTTTCGCAAAAATAATTGTACCCTCAACTCCGTGGGAAGGCCATTTTATCCATAACTTCGGTATTGAAAACATGAAGTTATTGTTCGTTGCCAACCGCATTCCCTATCCGCCATTCCGTGGCGACAAACTCAAGATTTTCAACTTGGCAAAGTGCTTGTCCCCTGAGCACGAACTGCACCTAGTCACTTTTTATGAAACCGAGAAAGAACTCAGCCATGTCACTGAATTGAAGGCAGTTTTCACCTCGGTAACCCTGATTCCGTTGACCAAATGGCGTTGCCTTCTAAACACCGCCCTGACCCTTTTACGACCTGGCATACCATTTCAGGTGGGTTATTTTTCCTCATGGAAATTCCGCAAAACCCTGAAAGAGCAAATTGAACGCATACAACCCCATGGCATTCATGTTCAACACCTGCGTATGGCCCAACAGATTCCTGCAGTATACAGATCCATCTCCCTGCTCGATTTGCCCGATGCCATCTCCCTATATTATCAGCGACGGGCCAAACACAGCACATTCCCAATTGCCAAGCTGGCGTTTGCATGGGAAACCCGGCGACTCAAACGCTACGAACACAAAATACTGCCCCTGTTCCCAAAAGTATTGTGCTGTAGTGCTGAAGACGGACGACATTTACAAACCTTACACCCCCATACGCGGGTTGGCATTTTGGAAAATGGCGTGGATACCAAAACATATGCCCCGAGAAAACAAGAAAAATCAGCCAGTCCGAAACTCCTATTTACCGGCAACATGGATTATGCCCCCAATGTGGATGCTGTTCAATATTTTGCCGATGAAATCTTACCCTGCATCCAATCCGTCCACCCAACAGTCATTTTCGAGATAGCCGGACAAAAGCCCATTCCACAAGTCTTGGCGTTGGCAGACCGACCAGGTATAAGCGTGACTGGCTTTGTACCCAATTTGGCGGATGCCTATGCCTCTGCCACCATCGTGGTCGCCCCACTCCGTTTTGGTGCTGGAACGCAGAACAAAGTACTCGAAGCACTGAGCATGAATATCCCTGTTGTTTGCACATCCATTGGATTCCATGGCATCGGACTCAACCATGGCGAAGGTATTTGGTGCGAACATGGCACCAACAACCTCATTGACCGCATCAACCAATTACTTTCTGAACCCGATTACGCCAAAACCTGGGCAGAGCAAGCCGGTACAACCATCAGACAGCGGTTTGACTGGCAAACCATTGCCCAGCAATTGCTGCTGAACTTTCGGGAATTACAGCCACTTAAAAGAAATACACTGCGCTGATTTCTGTGTTGATGGACCAAACATTGATGCCCGGGAAACGGAAGGTACCCAATACCCCATCCGGGTCATACACCCAATTGAAATTGTAAGTACGCATCAAATGCAGGGTGTACCCCACGGTCAAATTGCGTTTGAAATACGGTTGGTGATGATGCAGCTTGAAACCCCAGTCCACCCAACGTTTGGAATAGTCCTTATACAGAGGATTTGACGTTCCGTAACTCAGGAATGGCAATCTGCCATGAAACAGATCATCATTGTGCAAGACATGCTCAAAAAACAAACCCGTTTGACGCATTTCTTTGATCTTACTTACCCCCAAAGTAAACATGTTGCTACCCGGGCCAATTCCCGCGCCCATTACCTGGCCTTGGTTGGTCCAACCCACATCGTTGCAATGCATATAAAAACTGTGATAATTTTTGATGTCCGATTGAATAAAATTGTCCAAGCTGCCTTTGATGTGGGTACCTTCAAACAAAAATTCCAACCATGACTGGTCTTTGGCCACCCATTGTAATTTCTTGAATCCCATCATCCAAACGGTGGAATAGAAAGGTCGTGTCATCAAATCCTCAAAATCACCCCACCAGTCTTCTCTGCCAATTTCCGCATACAATTCAGCATGGGATTCTTTCAACAAATAGCGCGTGCTCACCCCAACCACTTGGTTTCGGTTCAATACAATAGAAGTACCCCCTTGACCAATTTCCCGACCCAAAATGGACGCCGTGATGTAATCTTTTTCACTGGTGGGCACTCCTTTTACCTGGGAGATTCGCATGGCCCCCAAAAACAAACCCGGCAACCATTTGGGTTGATACACAAAATTCATCCCTGTAAAATAGGAATGGTATTTGGGTGCCGTGGGATCGGGCAAAACATCGGGTGCCTGCGGAGGCCAAGTGCCCCATGTCGTATTCAACGGATTGGTAAAACCAGAATGCCGCAACTGTCCCGCAATGATGTGACCCTCTATCCTCCCATATTTGGTTTGGATGGGCCGATTGGTTTGTAGGGAATAATGGCCAAAACCGGGTGCATTGTTGCTGAGGATGATGTTGTTATAATAGCCGCCGGCCCAAGACAAATTCTCCGAACTGTAGCCTGCAGAAAATGGACCTACATGCAGTTTGACATAACTCTGACCGGAGAATCTCCGCTTGTATGGATCTTGACCCATGCGCTCGGGATTGTCAATATTTCGGGGTCTTTCTGGTGGATTCATGAAGGGCAAATTCTGCGCTTGAACCATTTCAGGCCTGAACTGCATTTCCAAAAACTTGAACCGCGCATACACTCCCCCTGATAGCAACAATTGATAGCCTTTGGATGGAACCATGGCCCCATCGTTCCAGCCGTAAGGATGGTGTTGGTTGTAGCGGGTTTTTAACAACACTGGCAACATCCGCAACTCGTATCCCCATTTCTCATCTGCCAAGTGGTATTTTTTGTCGTAATGAAATGAATCACTGGGAAACCGATCCGCATCATACACAAAGGTTTTGTTGATACCCAATCCCAATCGCGGATGAACCGGACGGATCATGAAAGACAAATTGCTATCTGCATGACCCATCAATTGCTCCCTGCGCAAAGCTTCATCAAAAAAGGGGAATCCCACAGGGACAGTTTGGGCCGAAACGTTTCCCAGCAAGCACATCAACACCCCAACAAATAATTTATTCATGTTACACGATTTTTAAAGAATCCATAATCCACGGGCAAGGGCAAACACCGTTCCCGACAAACCAAACCAAAAGTAGCAAAAGGAATGGGATCCCCGATGGTTCCCAAGAAAAAACAATTGAAAATAAACAAAACAACAATGGGTCTTGTATTCTCATCTTGAAACAGCGTTTGAGAAAAAATAAACGACCCCATCACCCCAAGAAACAAGACAAACCCTACAATCCCAGTTTCCAACATCAAATCAGCACCATAGCACGCCGGTCTTACCCCCGTATAATCAATGCCAAACTGGGAAACGAAATAACTCAATCCCGACAAATCCACACCAATGCCATCAATGGCGTCGATGCTCGCTTTGCCCCAATTACCCAAGCCCGAACCCAAGGGGTGCAACAAGCCATATCGGTAAGAGCCCCATACGCTGGCCAAGCGAAAGCCCGATACATCCAAAATCCAAGGCAAGGGATCTTTGTAATGTTGATTTTGAAAAAAATCTTGCAAGGCAGCGATGGACCTTGGCGGGGAAGGATGACCATCAAAATACCCGTAAATCAACAAACCACTAAACAATACAACCGGAATCATTTTCACCAAATTCTGCCTTTTTTGTATGGACATAAGAATCAAGCTCAATAAGATAATGTCTGTCAGCGATCGAATGACAAAAATATCAAAGACTGCCAAGACCCCCAATGCATACATACCCTCCCTGGAAGTGAGTGATATGCCTTTTTTAAACATAAAAAACAAAAAAAAGGAATGAATGGCATAACTCATGTAAGCGGGTTCCGAATACAAGCCGGACACACCCCGCAAATCGGCTTCCGTTTGGATTCGCTCAATGAAATTCCGCAGAAAATCCGCCAAAAAATCCGGGAATACGCCCAAGTACTGTATCAAACCGATGACGACATTCAACCCAAAAACAAAAAAAAGGGCTTTGCCCAATTGCGCGAGTTCTTTTTCATCCAACGATTGTATGGCAATGAACACAAAAGAGGAATTCACCAAGGCGAAAACCGAACGTGCCGATACCAACCATCCATTGCCACCAGCAAACAAGAATGCGTTCAAACCCAGGTAACACAAAAAATATACATAGGGTCTTGGGATGACCACAGTACGCCTCAGGGAATACAAAAATGCCCATGGAAAAATTTCAGAGCTAAACAAGGCCCGCGCGGGTGTTATGTTTGGCAAAAACACGAAATAGGCCAACAGCTTCCGAATTCTATCCAAAAGCGTCATGTCATTCAATCAAATTTACCCGAAAAATGCAGCAGTCCCACCACCGAAACCAATCCTCCCAGCGCACCCGCTGCTATGTACATCCACAAAGACCAACCCATTTTTTTCAAGGGGAAATGTGGCACGTCCACGATTTCGATGAGGGGGGTTTGTTTTTTCAAGGCCAATTCAGCCAATTTCAAATTTTTCACAATCTCCCCGTACAAGGATATGCTGATTTGCATGTCAATCAAAGATTTGTTCTGCTCAACTTTGGCCGATTGAAGCAATGGGTTGATGTTGTAATCCATGTTGTTGGCATTGCGTAAAATGTTCTTGTTCATCACCGTTTGGATAGAATCGGCCTCTTTTCTCAGGACCATCAAACTCTTTCTCACGTTGCGGGTAATGGATCGTATGTACTTTTCGGTGACCACATCAATCATCGTCTCCGCAAATCTCAATGCCAAAGTATCATTACTGTGCTTGCAATTCACCGAAATAAAGGTTTGTTTTTTATCGGGCTTGCTGGCACTTAATACATTTTTATTGATGTATTCAAACAAAAACCACAAAGCACTGTCTGTGGCCGCATTGTTTTTGGTGATGTCTTCTTGGAAATGCACTTGACGCAAGGCTGATCGGGTGCTATTGCTCAAATCTGGATAAAACTTGTCTGCCAAGAGCACTGTTTTTTGACCCTCTTTTTGATATGGCCTCAACAAGGCTTCTTCCACCGAGCTCCGCACAGAAAATAATTTGACCAAACTCTCACCCACAAAAACACCGCCAGGATTAGAACCACCCACGTCCATACCAAACTGCGCCAACAAATTTTCCCAACCCGAGGACTTTTCCTGTTCCGCCGCAATGATAAATTCGGCATTGTATTTTTGTTTGCCTGCAACCCATCCATACACGCCAACGACGAGCATACCCACCACGACTCCCACAAATAGCCAAAACCGATGTAACATCAAGACGTGATGGTATCGATTCGTTTGCATTTTTATTTTGCTTGTCGTTTGCATCTATTACAAATTTACACGAAAGGATAGAATCCCCAAGCATTTAATCGGGTTTGTAAGCGATCCACCCAACGCAATAGGCCATAACGCCATTTTTGCTGATACCCCAAGCTAACCAAATGAACCCCCGCCTTCAACAATTCCAGATTCAGTTGATGTTCTATATAAATACACATGCGTTTGCGTTCCAAAACACCGGGATCATGGGATGCCATGTGCCAGCCATACAAACGATTTTTGGGCTTTAGCCAATCTTCCACATAGGTCACATATTCATGAGAAAACCCACCTTGTTCCACCGAAGCAATGGCCTGTTCCAAACAGGTTTGGAATTGCACCAACCGGGTTCTATCAGTAATGTAGAAAATCCAACTTGACAAATAGGGAGATGGCTTCTCGTGATACGGTGAAATTTCTTTGCGAATGTCCCCATAGATGCTGACCTCCGACCCCTCTTGTTGTCGAAAGTTACGCAACAATCCAGTCCACAGAAACGCATTGTGTGTCTTAAACCAGGTATCGTTCGTGATGACATAGGGACCTTCGGTTTTCATACAATTCAAGACCTCCAAATACCCACTGAATTCGAAATAGGCATTGCTCCCAGGAATTCCAAAAGAATCATGGGCTTTGTTGTTAATCACATGTACACCCGAACAATGCGATCCCCATTTTGATAGCCAAGCATTCATTCGCTTGGGCTTGCCCATCACAACCCAACCCCACTCTACCTGTTCCATAATTGAATCCAAAAAGTCCAAACAATGGCCTTGACTTGGTCGTAGGCATAAGTAAAGATATTGCGAAAAAATAAATAGGCATATTTTCTTGGCCCCTGCCTCAAGGCCCGTCCTGTTAAATCCAACAAGGACGACCAAAAATTCCACAACCGCTTCATGGGTTGGATTCGAACAAGCCGTCTTCGGCCTTTTTTGTCGGTATAAAAAATACCCGGTTGATTGGCAAATGGGTCGATTCCAGGACAGTGATCCACACCCAATAATTGATACCCCTGTTGAACCAAACGAAAACAAAAATCATAATCGATGCCCTCCAAAAACCAGCGATCCGTGTGGCCTCCGATTTCCTTTGCCGCCACCACATTGATCAAACTGCAGGCGGAAACGGCAATTTTGATGGGATAAGCCCGAGCTTCCTCGGGTAATTTTGGACCTTTGGGGTGATAATTAAACCAAATCAAACCCACTTGCGAGTGGGGTTGATGATACCCGTACCATCGTTCAACCCATGTCAAAGTGTTTTCGTCAAAAACGATGTCTTCGTCAAAATACAACAGGTGTGAATATCCCCCATCCCAAGCCGCATGATCCAAGGCCTTTAATGCCACCCCCAAACCCATATTGACGCCCTGTCTGATCACATGCGGCTGGATAGCCGCCGGCCAAAAATTATCCCCTGGGGTATTGTCATACACCAAAAATGCAATCCCCCGATCAACCAATCCTTGAATCCGTTCACAAGTCTGCGGACTGGGATGATAGGTCACGATACCTACCACCATTTTCAATTGGGTCACTATTTTCTCCATAACCAATACAAAACTACGGTGTCAACAACACTTCTGAACGACCACAGGAACGCTGCCCCCAATAAACCATTCGAAATCACCACCCAATACAAAACCGGTATATACACCAGGGCACTGATTCCATGCCAAAGTGCGGGATTTTTAATTTCTCGGTGACTGTGTAAGGCCGACAACAAGACATGTCCCATCCCATTGGCGGTAATTCCCAACAAGAAAATCCAAAAATACCCCAGCGCCGATGTAGCAAATGCGCCATCATCAAACCTTTGAATCAGCCAGGATTGGCCATAGTACAGCAGTAATCCGAACCCAAAATGCAGCAACAAGGTCAGCCCCAACCCCCAATGCACCCATCTGTGATTGTGGGATTTGTTCGCGTTCTTTGAAAAAAATGGCAACAAAACCAACGCGAAGGAAGACGAAAGCACCAACAATCGCACCCCAAAATCTTGGGCAAACACGTAAGTACCCATCACTTGAGCCCCCATCACACTGAGTAAAATGAAACGATCCAACGAACCGTTCACAATGCCCGATACATTGCTCAATGTAATCCAACCATTGTTTTGATGGACTCTTACCTCCTTTGTGGGCATTCCATTTTCATCCGCAGAAAGAAAAAATCTATGCATCAGCCAGCCCCAGCCTGCCAATAGAGCCATTAACCTCAACACCAACATGACCAGCACCATTTGAACCAAGTTCTGGTATCCACAATGGGCCATGACCCAGGGCACCAAAAACATGACACTTTGATTGTAAGCCCTAAAAAAAGCCGCTCCAATGAATTGCTCCGAAGCTTCCAACGCACCGCGGACGATCATTTGTAATACCGACAATGGCACCCAACTCAACAAAATGATCAATACATCCCATTCCCCCAAAACAACCCATTGCGCATCGTAGCGGGACAATAACAACAGCAACACCCCCACCAACAATGTCCCATAAACCGAATAATCTATGCCTCTACGTATACAAAGACGAATCCAAAGCGATTGATCTGGGAAGGACAATTTGGGCAATTCAATCCCCAAGCTCCTGGAAATACCCAAATCAAAAAACCCGACATGGCTGGTATACACCCAGAAAAAGCTCAATAACGTAAAGGATTCAACGCCCAGTAGGGATACCAAGGGTTTGAGCGACCATAATCCCAAGATGCCCGGTACTGCCACAGACAACATCGTGGCCATCGTATTTCCAACTATCCGGGCAGATGCCACCATGACCTTACAATCGGGTGATAATCAATGTCAAGGTGGTCAAAGACGTGCTAATCAATGAATAGATGGCCAATCGTTCGGTCAAACTCAATTTCTCTTTGTCGCGATTATCCACCTTGTAAGGAATGATGATTTCACAACCCGGCAGAATTTTGGGGTATTTCTTAAACAGGCCAAAGATCACACGGGTTTTTTTGGACGTACCATTGCTGTAGGAGACAAATGCATTGGATAGGTCGGCATTGGAGGTCAATCCTCCCCCCAAAGTGACATATTCTTTGAAATTTACCGTAGGGTTGTAAAAAATCAAATTTGGATTGTAAACCTCACCGCTGATCCGCACGGTATTGATTGTTTTTGGGATAATAAAGCGATCACCTGCCTCAATGGTGATAGATTCCATGATTTTAACAATGTCAAATTTGGTGTTCAAATTGGCCAATGCAATGGTATCGTATTGTTTTTCAACCAACAAAGTATCTGTTCTATCTGTCGTATCGTTTTTGTAAATTTCATTGAACAACTTGGTTCTACTTTTATCCATTTGTTTTGTACGAACTCCATTTTTTAATGTCCTCAAAACCACTGATTCCTCCAAATTCCCATAATCCGTCACACCCCCTGCCCGCTTATAAATGTCCAACAGATTCTGTGATCGATTGTCCATGGGGTATACCCCCGGATTGTTGATCTCTCCTTCCACAGATACATATACCTGCTCTCTGATCAATGGATTTTCGTAGGTACTGACCACATCACCGGGTTTTAATACAATCTCAAACAAAGCCCCATTGTTCCAGTAATCCGATTGGGTTTCTATTTGTAGCACTTCGGCCAAAATGTTTTGGTCTTGCACTTTGCGTGAGAGTATGACTTTGTTGCTCAGCGCTTTGGATTTGAACCCCCCCGCCATGAATAGCAGATCGCCCAAACTCAAATTATCACCAAATTGATAGTTGCCTGGATTGCGGATTTGTCCAAGAATTTGCACTTCTTCCCGAAAATTGATTTCCCCACTGTCCATAAAATAAATGACGTCTCCATCAAACAGATAGACTGACAGCTTTTCATCCAGCACCGCTTGCAACGAATATCTGGCGTAATTGAATAAACCATTCTTCTCGTCCCTTCGAATTAACACGGTATTTTTTACGGTTCCAAAATCCAAGCCCCCAGCTTGCTGGATGATATCATGGAGGGTGTTGTTTCCCGTACCTGAATAATATCCTGGTCGTTTCACCGAACCCACCAATTCAATCTTGTATTTGTCAATGTTGTTGATACTCTGTACATCCACAATTTCGCCACCTAGGATGGCGAATGTATCCAAAAAGGCTTTGTTCAACGTGTAATATTCCTTGCCTTCTTGCCCGTACCGCATCACTTGAATGGTGTTCTGGTAGGCAATTTCTGTATACCCTCCGGCGTAATCAAACACCTCTTTCAGGGTTTCCTTGCCTTTCAATTCAAAAACAGCCGGTGTTTTCACTTCGCCGCGCAGTCGCACGCGTTTTTCGTAATAAGGTACAAAGACAATGTCGCCCGTTTGCAGGGCGATGTTGTTGTTGGAGGTGCCTTTGGTGAGAAAATCATACAAGTCTAATTCGGCAATGCGCTTTTGATTCCGAATCACCTGGACACTGCGGTAACTTCGATTGACACCGGGGCCCTTGGCCAGGTATAACACATCAAAAATGGTACTCATGGCAGGCAATGTGTATGATCCTGGTTCTGTAGCCCCCCAAACCACCACTTGGATGCTGTGATAATCATCCAAAATAATACTCACCTGGCTTTTGCCTGTTGCCAATGAGGCGAACCCGTTCTTGATCAAATTGTTTTTGATCACTGTTTCTGCCTGAGCCACTGTCAAGCCCACCAACTTGCATTTCCCGCCATAGGGTAAAAAAATGTTTCCTTCGCGGTTGATGACTGCGCTAGTTTTCTGTTCCTGCATACCATACACCCTCACCGTGAGGTTGTCACCAATACCCAAAATATAATTTTTTGTGGGTGCCACATTGGCATTGTTGACCAAGGGGGTGCGTGTGGCCTCAAACAATTCTTGACCAAAAATGGCCACCCTACTTTGTAAGACGTTTTCTTTCAATTTGGGGCTAGACTCAACACTGTCTTTCTTTTTTGCTCCAAGTGCCTCAGCTTCAAGCACATCTGGGGCACTCAATCCCCGGGATTTGAGCATAAATTCCAAATCAGAAACATTCAGTCCTTGGGCTTTTGCCGCGGTCATTACCTCTTGGCGCTGGGCTTCTGTCAACTGTTTAACATTGATGTCCCCCATATTGGCCAGATCTTTGCCCAACCAACCTTGGGATTGGAGATCCCACCCAAAGAGTGATAAAAAAAGGAGTAAAAAATAGTGAATGTAAGACTTCATGAATTCAAGTAATACACGAATATACTACCTTTGTTTGAGACTGATGGCATGAAAAAATACGCTTGGATTTCTCTATTGTTCGTATTAACCACACTGTTGGGTTGCGAAAAACCAGCATCCATACCCAGCGCACTACGTGTTTCCATTGAACAGATCCGTTACTCCCCAGTTGATGCCCAGATTTATACCTTATACCGCCTAAATTTCAAAGCTCAATCCATCCGGTTCACTTGGCTCAATGGCTCTACACCCTGTTATCAAACAACGACCAATCCGGCCTCTTTTGGTGGCATGGATTCCATTCAGGTCTCTTGGGGCGATTTGAACACAACCCTGCCCACCAAATTGAAGTGTATCCTCGAAGTAACCACCCAAGGTGGGGACATCATCCGTGACACTTCAGAGCCCCTGAATTTGGGATTCTTGGACAACACGCCCTTTGCCAACAGCCCAAATTTATTGGCATTCTGGCCACTCTCCGACGATTTTGAAGATTACACCCTACATCAAAACCACTTGAAATCGGTAGGTGGGCTGTTTCAAGGAAACCTACCCAATACCACCAAAAAAGGGACCTATTTTTCCAACAATGCCTACCTCACCCGACCCCATACAAACCAATTGAATCCTGGGGCTTTGAGCATCGCTGCTTATTTGTACATAGATGACATTATAGATCCCGCTGATCTTCATACCCTGGTGAGCAAACGCGATTTTACCGGTTGGGGCAGTTCTTTTGATTTCAAAGTATCGAAACGAACCCCAGATGGATTCAAAGTATCCGTATCCTGGAGCATCAACGGCACAAACGGCTATTACGAGAGTGCGGCCAACATTCCGTTCAAAAAAGCTGCGCACATTGTCTATGTGCACGATGAAAATACAGTACAAATTTGGGTGAATGGAGAGAAGACAGACGAAATTGCTTCTCCAGGACTCCTGAGCAATGAGAACAATTTGCCCTTGTGCATCGGCACCCGTCCAGGGTTGCGTCACAGTTTGACGGGCTACTTGCGCGATGTGGGTATTTGGGGCCGTTCCCTATCCGGCCAAGAAATCAAAGACATCGCTTCACTGTATCCCTAGCAACGGTTTAAATACTGGGTGTACAGGTTCGGATACCCCTCCATCCATATACGCAATGCTGAGATCATTTGATGATAACTTGGCACCTCAAAAGACCAATCTTTGCGGGTATTGATTAGGGATTTATTGGAAACAGGGATAGAGACTGAAACAATGTCACGCGTTTTGTTTGGGAATTGTTCTTGTATCTGCGATAACAGATCCCTTTTGGAGATGGTCTGGTTGTTCACCAAATGCAACAAGCCTGCGGTGTTATTAAGGATGGCATGACAGATGGCATCAGCCATGGTCAAAGTGGTCACCCCCGTCCAAAGAACATTCGTGTATCCAAAAACATCTCCTTTTTGCTGGGTAAACCAATGAAACAGACCAATCGCTTGTTCTCTAATTTCCGGGCCAATGACAGAGGTTCGAATAACCAAATGTTCTTCAGCAATTTTTTCGCCCTCATTTTTGGTTAGGCCATAGGGATCTTGGGCATCGGGTAAGTCTTGTTCATGGTGATTGCCCTTTTTGCCTGAAAATACGCAATCTGTACTGATGTGAATCAACCGAAAACCCCGTTTTTTCCCCAAGGATGACAGAAATTGGGGTAAGTCTGCATTGAGCTTTTTCAAACTTTCAACATCCGCATCGGCTTTGTTCAGAATCCCTATCGCATTCACACAAACATCCGGTTTGATCTGTTTGACTACTTCCTCCAAGGCATTAAAATCAGCGGCGTCCAAATGAATATGAGGTAGCATTGAACCAGCATCTCTGGCTGCCGTGATTACTTCAAACTGTTCATCACGCTCTTGTAAACGAAGCGCAACAACATGACCCACCATGCCCGAAGCCCCCAAAATCAACACCCTGGATTTCATTGCTAGGATTGTTGGCCATGGTAGCCAATGGATTTAAGCAAGCCAATGATTTCCGAAATACTCAGTCTGCGTGTATTTTCGGAGTTGTATTCCTCCACCTGCACGCGTTGAGGAATACCCTCAAACAAAAAATGGTTATAATTCAAATTATTTTGTGGCGCGAGGATTTGAAAATAACAATCTGTTTCAATCGCCATCGTCATTTCTTCCCGCGTTAGTAAGGTTTCGTGCATTTTTTCTCCATTGCGAATCCCAATTATAGTAATATCTCTCTGATATCCATACAATTGCTTCATGGCCAAAGCCACATCCCCAACTGTTGCTGCCGGTGCTTTTTGCACGAAAATATCCCCCCCCTTACCCTGTTGAAAGGCGTACAAGACCAAATCTACTGCTTCCGGAAGGGTCATCATGAAGCGTGTCATGGTCGGTTCTGTCACAGAAAGGGATTTGTTTTGGTGGATTTGGTCATGAAACAACGGAATCACACTTCCACGGGAGGACATTACATTCCCATATCGGGTACCCACAATTTCAGTATTACCCGAATTTCGCGATTTGGCCACCATGATTTTCTCCATGATCCCTTTGGTCATGCCCATGGCATTAATGGGGTATACGGCTTTGTCTGTACTCAAACAGACCACCTTTTTCACGCCTTGAGCAATGGACACATTTAACACATTTTCTGTACCCAAGACATTGGTCTTTACCGCTTCAATCGGAAAAAACTCACAAGAGGGCACTTGTTTTAGTGCCGCTGCGTGAAAGACAAAATCAACCCCCGTGAATGCATCCACCAAAGATGCAGCATCCCTCACATCTCCGATGTAAAAACGTAATTTCGAATTGTTGTATTCAATCCGTAATTGGTGCTGTTTTTCTTCGTCACGACTCAGTATTCGAATTTCCTTCAATGGTGAATCAATAAAGCGTTCCAAAACAGCACGGCCGAATGAGCCGGTACCACCCGTAATCAATAAAATTCCCTGCTCAAAGTTGTCCATCATGAATTTTCAATTTCATTGTTTCAATACCACCGCCAAACTCTTCCAAAGAATTTGGATGTCTAACCATAAACTGGCTGTTTGGATGTATTCGAGATCATGCACCAATTTTTCTTGGTGGTCATCGATGGTGGCATCCGGGTTGTGAATCTGGGCCAAGCCGGTGATGCCGGGTTTCACGGCGTGACGGGCATCATAGGCAGGAAATTTCTCTATGCATTGATTCACAAATTCTGATTGCTCGGGTCTGGGACCCACCCAACTCATGTCGCCCCGCAAGATGTTCCAGATCTGGGGCAATTCATCCAAGCGCGTTTGCCTAAGAAATTTGCCCATGCCCGGAATCACCGTACCATCCCCTTTGACCATGCCTGCACGGGGGTTGTTGTGATGTTTCTTGAGACTGCGGATTTTATACAAATAAAACTTTCGGCCACCCATCCCAACCCGATAATGACGAAAGATTAAACTAAATCCCCCAAACAATGGATAAACCATACAAACGGGCAGCAACAACACCAAGGCAATGGGAATCACAATGGAACTAAACGCCAAATCAAACCAGCGTTTCGTGTGGCTGTTTGTGTAAGCGGATAAAACCAACGGTTGTGGGGTCAAATTGAAGGCTCCCTGATTCAGGACTTTTCCCTCATCGATGGATTCGAACGGTGAATTTTCTGAAATGTACTCGGGCACCATGTGTTTCAACCAGGTTACCAAGGTTTGGGCATCCGCGCCCCCTTGGATCAAGGTGAGCAAAGTACGCCATTCTTCTTGGAAAAAGGAAGGGTCGTTTTCCGTCACCTTAGCCACCATGATTTTGGGATGCACCGTGGGCAAAGTGGTTTCGGCATCGCTGAGCAATTCTTCATACAGTTTTTCTCCTAGACGCAAACCCGTGTAGACGATATTGACATCCAGGTAGGGCTTCAACCCAACCAAGCGAATCATGCTTTCGGCCAAATCCCGGATCTTGACGGGTGAACCCATGTCGAACACATAGATCTCACCCCCTTTGCCCATGGCCCCCGCTTCCAGTACCAGGGAACAGGCTTCGGGAATGGTCATGAAGTAGCGGGTAATCTCGGGGTGGGTTACGGTCAAAGGACCACCCTGGTTCAATTGCTCTTGAAACAAGGGAATTACCGAGCCGTTGCTACCCAACACGTTGCCAAAACGCGTGGTGATGAATTGGGTTTTTTTCAAAGTACTTAGCGATTGGATGTAACGTTCAGCCGCCCGTTTGCTGGCCCCCATCACGTTGGTGGGATTCACCGCTTTGTCGGTACTGACTTGCACAAACCGAGATACACCATGGGTAATCGACAATTCCGCCAATTGGGCTGAACCCCAAGTATTCACGTACAGCGCTTGAAGGGGATTCTCCTCCATCAGCGGCACGTGTTTGTAGGCAGCAGCATGGAACACCACATCAAATTTGTGCATGGCAAACAAATTGTCCAGTACCGATTTCTGGCAGATATCGGCCACCACGAACTGCTTAGCAATGCCTTTGAAGTTCTCAAGGGAGGATAGCGATCGTTCCAAATGAAACAAAGGGGTTTCGGCTTGATCGAGGTATACCACTTGCGCCGGCCAATAGGACAGCACCTGTTTCCCGATTTCAGACCCAATGCTCCCGGCAGCCCCCGTGATCAAGATGGTTTTCCCAAACAAAACCGAACTCACATTTTTTTGGTCTAACACGATGGGATCCCTACCCAACAATTCTTGCACATCCAATGTACGCAAGTTGTTGCTGGTAACCCCTTGGGCCAACATGTCTTCGAGTTTGGGTACCAACTGCAATTTGACCTCATGGGTCATGCAGAGCTGGGCAATTTGTTTTTTACGCTCTATCCCCAATCTGTGAACCGCCAACACCATGAGGGAGGCCTTTCCGGGCTCGATGAATTCCTCGTGCGCCTTTTCCAAACTTAGGATGCGTTTGCCCTGGAAGCGCTTGCCTTGTTTGCTGCGGTCATCATCTACGAAGGCCAAAATTTTGTATTTTGCTTGCAGGGCATTGAAGGTGAGGTTTCCGGAGACACCGGCCCCATAAATCAAGACGGAAGTCTGGGGCGCCGAATTTTGGTTAAATATGGCAAACAACCATTTCACCAACAAGCGCAAGGAGATTAGGAGTAGCGAACTCAACAGAAAATCGACCACCAAAATGGAGTAGAGATAGTCCGTTTTGCCTTGACTGTGGAGTTCGTATACCCAGAGGATGGATAGTAACAGGACCAGAAAACGAACTACAAGTAATTTAACCAAATCGTAGAGCGCGGTTTGGCGGATGATGCCCATGTGGGGACGAATGAGCAAATGCAACAAAACGGTACTGGGAAGAATGACATCCGCATGAATCTCTAGGCGATTCAGGATAAAACCCAGGGATTCATGGTAATGAAACAGCACTGTGGATAGGGCCACAGAACACGAACACAACAGGATATCCAACAAAAAAACCACCCAACGGTGGTAATAGGCCGATTTCCATTGAAACAAATACATGCTCATGCAAAGATACTACAAGAAAAGCAGTTGCTGTCTTCACCCACAAAGACAACCTAGAAATTCAAAAAGAATTGGTACATTTACTGAGTTCTGACACACCCATCGATCCATACTTTTTCTTCCAGTTAAAGAAAGTAGCTTGGGAAATATAATTCTCCCTGAATCCTGGACCAGAGGTTTATTTAAAAAATCACTTAGTTTGACTAAAAGATATAACCAAATAAACCCGACGCAAATTCACGCCTGAATTCAAGGCAAAATGTGCATTAGAAGCAGCCAAAGACCAACTCACTTTGGCACAGTTGTCACAGAAATTTGAAGTAAACGCTGCAACCATTTCCAAGTGGAAATCAGAGTTTTTGGCGAATCTGTCCGCTCCGTTTTCCAATGTAAAAGAAACGGAAAATATCGAACCAAAGGTGCCTGTGGAAAAGCTTTATGCGCAAATTGGCAAACTCAAAGTTGAGCTAGACTTTTTAAAAAAAGTGCAAATAAATTGGGGATACCCGAGAGCGAATGGAAGCCGTCAAACTGAAACGAAGTCCGCTGTCGCTGCGCAGACAATGCGAGTTGCTATGCATTCCACGCAGTTCGTTGTACTATGCACCAATACCTGAAAAGCCAGAGAATGTGAAGATGATGTCATTGATGGATACACTTAACAAGCCATCCCACAGAAGGGGTTCTATCGATGGTGGATTGGCTACAAGAACCGGGATATCCGGTAGGACCAAAGCGCGTAAGAAGGATGTTCAGGCTGATGGGGCACGAGACCATTTATCGCAGAAAAAATCTGACGAAAGGCGCTCTCAAAGCATACATCAAACCCTATCTATTGAGGGGCTTAAAAATCGAGCGTGCTAATCAAGTGTGGTGCACGGATATTACGTATATCCCTATGGCGAGAGGCTTTATGTACATGACAGCCTACATCGATGTGTACAGCAGGAAAATCATGGGTTGGGGCATCTGCAACTCCATGAGTAAACAATGGTGCATGGATGTGCTAGAAACAGCTATGGCAGAAAACGGAGTGCCAGAAATCATCAACTCAGACCAAGGATCTCAGTATACCAGCCCAAGTTGGACGAACTACCTAGAGAGAAATGGAATCAAAATATCGATGGATGGAAAAGGACGTGCAACAGACAATATTTGGATCGAGCGCTTCTGGAAAACCATCAAATACAATCACATTTACCTCAATCCTTGCGATACAGGTCTTGAACTATATGAAGGAGTTCAGACCTATATCGAGTATTATCACCAGAAAAAACACCAAGGCATTGGGATGAAACCCAATGATGCTTACTACAAATCTTTAAACCAAAATGCAGCATAATACAGCTGAAAATATTAACTTAGCATCACTAACCGTTTGGTCCAACAACTGGGGAGTATTATAGAAAGAGAGTGATTGCCGATAAGAGGTTGTGGGATGAAGAGGAAATGGGGCCCATAACCGACGTTATATAAGTGTCGGTTGGCGAAGTGTTCACCGAATTGGGAACCACAGCGTTATATGAATACGATTTTGGGGATGGTTGGATGCACCACCTTGAATTGGTGGACCGATCCAATCACTCGACCCAAGAGGTGTTACCTCTGGTTATTTCGGGTGAAAACGCATGTCCACTTGAAGATTGTGGTGGCATACATGGTTATAAAGAACTACTGGAAGTATTGAAGAACCCCAAACACCCTGAGTACAGAGAAACCAAAGTTTGGGTGGGTTCAACGTTCAATCCCACAAAATTCGGTACTCATTTACAACAAGGAATTGGGGAACCTGAAAAAGTATATTAAGGAGTATAAGGAGGAGTTCTAATTGATGGTGCAAATTAAGGTTTAATGCCGAAAAAATGAAGCATCTCAATTATCGAAACTACAAATCCAGCACCTATTACAACAAAATCCATAAATACTTGATGGCGCTTCCGAGGGTCGGGATTATGGAAGAAGAACAAGAAGTTTCTTTCCCAAAAATTGGAAACCTTAATCTCAAAATCAGCATCTTCCTTTGTTTCAAGGTGTTTAAATGTGCTATACGACACTAAAACTTCGGAACCTGTTAATCTTTCAGTTGATGCACCTTTCAAAATACGATATACCTTCCTCTTCTCTCCTTTAACGCTAATCGTCACAAAGATGTTTCTTGAAAACAACTTGTTACTTTTTGACAAACGAACACGGACAATATCAAACTCAATTTCAACTCCATTTACAGGATCTAATTGGCAAGATTGTTTAAGTTTAAATTCCATTACCTAATTCTACATGGATTTTCTTTCTTAATTCTATCCCCAAACCCCTTACCAAAGACGGTAAGGAAGATGTACTTGAAATAACCAAGGGTATTTAACTCCTGAATCATCATGGCATCGGTTTCTGCCAAAAGTTGAGGAGTTGACATGTCAATCTTGGTGATTAGTTCCCTTAAACTCCTCCATGGTAGCATGGCCGTCAGCACTAATATCTTTGCGTTTTATCACATTCAAGAAGGTCAACCATAATATCATTAGATCCAACAGAAAAGACTGTCTTTTAACATATTCCAAATCGAAGCGGAATTTTTCTTCCCATGAAATTGCATTACGTCCATTAACCTGAGCCCAGCCGGTGATTCCAGGAATTACATCATGTCTTCTAAATTGTTCTTTACTATATAAATTTCTATACTTTGATATAAATGGTCTTGGACCCACTAACGTCATTTGACCAAGAAAAACATTTATCAAACAAGGAATTTCATCTAAACTCGAGTTACGAAGGAATTTTCCAAATTTTGTCAACCGAAACTCATCTGCCAGCAAATTACCATGAACATCACGAGTGTTTTTCATGGAACGGAATTTAATAATTTTAAATTCTTTGCCCTTGTAACCTATTCTCAATTGTAAGAAAAACACAGGTTTTCCCAAAAAAAACATTATCAATACCAATAGAACTATAATAGTGAAAACAATTACAGGTGAAAACAAGACCAAAACTATTAAATCAAATATTCTCTTAGTATATATATATTTCAATTTATTAATTCGTTTAATTTATCAACAGTTGATATACTAATTATTCCATTTGTAACCCTACCATGATTCAAAGCATATTCAACCAATTGTTTTTTAGAAAGTGATGTTTCTAACTTGCCAGCAAACAAAGGTCTAATTATTATATTTCGCTCAAAAAAATCTAAATAATTATCAAATTCATTTTCTTGTATATTCCTGTACACAGTAAGACCATCGAAAAGTGTGTTATCAAATTGGTTGGATAATGAAATTGCCAACTCACAAAAAGCATTCGTATAGGTAAATAGATAAAATCCATCAATTAAGTTATTCTTCTTAAGTTCAAATACCTTAGAATTTAATATTTCTATATTTTCTTTAAAATTATCTAATCTACTAATCTCATTTTTTAAGTCGCCACGCCACATCCATTGAATACCCCATAACTTGGATACACTTAAATCAGCTAAATATTTGTCAATCTTAGACTGAAATAACTTAAGATTAAACCCGCTTGAATCAAAGTGTGGTTCCGCTAACTTGACTAAATGTGAAATTTGCTTATTAGGGTATTTCAAATTAAATTCCTTTAACACGGCAATGTAAAAGACATAACTATCATACTCTGAAGAAACATGATGTACGATTATCCCACTATCATGCATTTTATCAAACAAATCAACCCAATGTGAAACAGAATAACTATATTCAGACATTCGCATTGATCCGAAAATAAGTTTAGAACAAACTTCCATTCTATAACTTAATATCTATAGCGCATTTCCAAATAAATCTTTCAGACTCCTGATTAGCTACAAATGAATTTCTTCCATGCAAGCAATAATTATCTCTCCAGAACACACTATCTCCTGGCGTCAACTTTACACCAATAGTGGACTCTTTAATCGTAGGAGATTTTAATAAATAGTCCTGAAATTCCTCAATAGCATCGATTATTTCTTCACTATTATTTTTGTCAACACAATAATAATTATAATTTACAAATACGTTATCTCCTTCAATTCTGATTATTTCATCCAATCTCGTATCACCTGACCTCGTATGTTTTACTTTATTGTTTAAAAGAAAATTCAATAAATCTGGCTTTTCTCTTTGCAATATATCTAACAACATTTTTGAATCTATGAATGTAGTTTCGCCACCTTCTCCTGCATTAGCAACACAAGCTAATAATGTTGAAGTAGGAAAATCTGGTATATATGACCCGTCTGTATGTAAAGGCTGTGCATTGGCAGAGTGGCGATATGCATCTGGATGCTTCGGGTCATATCGCACCTCAAACCAAATTTTACCTGATCTTTGGGAATCACGGCTACCTAAATTTACATCCTCAGCAATGGGACAAGGGGTACCTAAGAATTTGAAGATCCCTTCATAATATTCTTGGACTTTTTCAATGGGCTGATCTGCTTTTAGAACAAATACTTTGTTTGCTGGATCACTCCATGCTTCTTTTAGTTTTTCAACTGAGCCTTGAAAATTGCCTACCTTAAAGTTAATAGTTACTTTCATTTTATGTTTTATTTATTTTAAGAATAATTTACTTAATGTTTTAATAATTCTATTAAAATCCTCATCCGTTAAGTTCGACCCACTAGGTAGACATAATCCTTGATCAAACAAAACTTCACACACCCCAGTGCCATAGAATTTAGTACCCTCATAAACGGGTTGCATGTGCATCGGCTTCCAAAGTGGACGCGATTCTATATTATCGGCATCTAACGCTAAACGGACATCTTCTCTTGTTATGCCCCCTGTTATCCTTGAATCTACTAAAATTGCAGTCAACCAATAATTGCTAAAATAATCTCTATTGGGTTCGGTGTGAAAAGTTATACCCGCTATCCCTTTAAAAAAATCGCGATAACGTTGATTATTAGCTCGTCTTTGAGCCACACGCTCAGCTAATACTTCCATTTGTCCACGACCTATACCCGCAACAATATTGCTCATTCGGTAGTTGTAGCCTATTTGTGAGTGTTGGTAGTGAGGCGCCTCATCCCTTGCCTGCGTTGCTAGAAAGCGTGCATGCTTTATATAATGTTTATGTTTGGACACTAAAGCCCCTCCACCACTGGTAGTGATAATTTTGTTTCCATTAAAACTCAATGCTGCCATTTCGCCAAAAGTACCACAGCTTTGATTCTTATATTTTGAACCCAAAGCTTCGGCGGCATCTTCAATCACAGGGACATTATACCGGTCTGCAATTTGTTGTATTTCATTCATTTTAGCTGGCATACCGTACAAATGAACTGGTAATATGGCTTTAACAGATCTATTCTTATACTGTTCCAAAGCCTCTGTTAAAGCAATAGGGCACATATTCCATGTGTCCACTTCAGAATCAATAAAGACTAATTCCGCTCCTTGGTAAGAAACCGGATTTGTAGTGCCACAAAATGTAAAACTTTGTACCATTACTACATCATCTTCACCCACATTTAACATAAGTAATGCTAAATGTATAGCAGCTGTACCAGAAGTAAGTGCTGCTGCATGAAATTCATTATTACTCCCAAAATAGCTAGAAATATCTTGTTCGAAACCATTTACATTTGGACCTAGTGGAGCTACCCAATTGTTCTGAAACGCATCTTTGACAAAGTTTTGTTCTTTTCCACCCATATGCGGTGATGAGAGCCAAATTTTATTATTCATAATTATTAAACTTAATTACCCTACCAGGATTACCAACGACTACCGCATAATCGGGAACAGGTTTTATTACAACAGCGCCGGCACCTATTGTAACCCACTTGCCAAGTGTTATCCCGGGTATTACACACGCTCCTATTCCAATGTGTGTGCCTTCTCCAATACAAACACCGCCAGCAATTGATACATTCGGCGATATGTGCGCGAAACTCCCTATTTCACAATCATGATCAATACAAGCACCTGTATTTATTATAGAATGCTCACCAATAATAACACCAGTTTGAATTACACAACCTGCCATAATTACGGTCCCTTGGCCAACATTCACATCCATCGAAATAATCGCACTTGGATGAACTAGTTTACACCAATTTTTATTGCTGCTTTCTATTGAGAGTTTTTTACGAACTAAATTATCCCCAACCGCAATAATAGCATTTTCCCGAATTTTGAAATCTATTGGTGAAACAACTTCAATATTCTTACAAGACTTGATTGAGCAATTGTCGTCATATAGATTACCTATTTCTAATCTCAACAACTTCATCATCTCAATTAAAACACTTGCATGACCTCCGGATCCAATTAAGCTTAATTTTGAAGTGCTCATTTAAAATAAAATTTAAAAATATAAATATACGTCTAATGATTAGAATTTTTTGTTTTTGGCATTTTGTAAATAAAAATTACCATTACCATCGAATTAATTTATACTTCCTAAATCTTTCGAACTATAAATAAGGCTTTTCAACTCTGACAAATAATACTGCGCCAAATGCTTTCGGTCAAAATGCTTTTTTGCATAATTATATCCATTTTCACCTTGCAATTTCAATAAACTAGGTGATTCCATATATTTCCTTAGAACAATATTATATGATTGAGGGTCTTCAGGGATTACATAAGAACCAGCATCAGCTTCTTCCACCAATTCTCTTGAAATACCATCTATCGCCATCAAAATAGGCTTTTTACACGCCATGTAATCAAATGATTTATTTGAATAGACAGTTTTAAATGCGGGAACGTTCCTTAATATTGACGCTCCCATGTCTGAAATAAGTATATACTTAAAAACATCTACTTTGGGAACAGAATTTAGAAATACAACATTATCTATCCCCCTATTTTTTGCATCAATTATCAACGATTCTTTAGTCATTCCATTGCCAATTAATAAAAAAAGAATCTTCGTATCTTTTAATAACTCCGCAGCGTCAAGAACCTGATGTAAGCCATTTGCCACACCATGTGCACCTACATATGTCACTATAAATTTGTCTTGCCATCCCATTTCATTTCTCATTTGGGATGCATCAAAATTTTCTAAAAGAGTGTCAGATAGAGAAAAATCTGCTGCATTGGGAATAAACAAAATTTTATCCTCATTAACTTTTTTAATATTTATCAAGTGTGTTTTAAATGCCGGCGTTAATACATTAATCAAGCTCGCATTTTTGTATAAAAAGCCTTCAACCCGATAAGCTAGTTTTATAATCAATTTATTGTTAAGTACACCTGTATCTATAGCTGATTCTGGCCATAAATCTCTTACTTCAAAAACATAGGGAATTTTTTTAAAAAAAGATAATACAAATGCCGTTACTCCAACAAACAAAGGTGGAGATGTTACCAAAATAACATCATACTTTCCTTTTGTTTTAAATAACCCAACCCAAGTGGCCGCAAACATAAATGAAAAATACGCCCAAAGTCTTCCTAAGAAATTTGCATTGTAGGACTCAGAAACATGACAACGCCAAACATCTAATTGCCCTTGTTTCTTATTTACAAAATATTTCCCTTTGTATTCATCTCTTTTTTCATGACCATTATAATGCATCATACCACCCAAAACGGTTATTTCATGGCCTTCATTGGCCCAAACTTTAGCCATTTCATTAAACCTAGAACCTCCTGGATCATCTTCTTCTAAAAACATTTGGTGTATTAATAAAATTCTCATGCTTTTAAAATATAGAAATATTTGTTTCTATTTTTCTCTCTTTTGATGTAACAATCAATTGCTGGTTTTTTAATTTTACTCCATATAAAGAAGAATACCATCCCACTTCTTCGTGTAGAACAGCATTCCCATCTTTCTTTGGAACAACTTGAACTGTAACTTCTGGCGTATTGTTAATATGCCAATATTGACGCATTTCTTCATCCCCAGTATAATTAAAGACCTCATCAATTATTATCCATTTCAAATTCAACTTATTTATATGGACTTCTCTACTAACAACAATTTCATTTGACAATTCTCTAAATGCACTAATTTGACCTTTGAAAAAATAAAAATTCTCATTTTCGCTAATCTCTACACTTTGAGCATTTGTCCAATTATACCAGATAAATCTTGCACCCTTCAACATTTGATCATAATTTCCCAACATCACTGTGTTGTGAGAAGCTGTTCCCATAAAATATTTAAGATTATCAAAATCCGTATTGTATTTATATGATCCGGAATCTACAATTAAATTCCTCCCCTGATACCAAATATCAATATGCAAATTATCAGCTTGCGAAGGTCTATTTGGATGCCTTCCACATCTTATAAATGTAAAACTTTCTTTTTGTCTAAATAAAAAATAACCCCCATCATCAAATCGTACAATACCCATTTTTTTTGAAAGTGGTTCAAATCCTATTCCATCCTTTAGTTTGTTTCCATACCAATAAGAGTCTTCATTCCAAACTCCAATTGTATTATAAGCAGACTTCCCAGTTAATAGCTTATGAAGTGCATTAATTTGAGGTCTATAGTCACGATACTCTGATTCATTTAATGGGAAAAAAATAGCTCCATCATTGGCACCGTAATTTGGTAAATGGCCAGAGAACTCATCTTGACATTGAAAAGCAAAATTCAATGCTTTGTATGCTTTCTCTTTAACTTCTTTTGAAAAGGGATCTCCGCTTATTTCTGAAATTCCAATTGCCCAAGTTAACAACTGGATTAAAACTCGATGGTAATTCATGCTGTACTGTAAAAACGTTCCATCATTGTAAACTTGATACAATACTTCCTCTTCAAACCATTTTTTTCCCGATTTCTTCCATTTATCACTTGACTTAAAAAATGGAAATAGTGTACCCACATAGTAAAGGGCAAAGGATTCAGATATGGCATGATTATTTCTTACAGCTATCCTTGAAAAATCAATATTCTGGTATACATGATCTATTTGCCAATATATAGAGTTCAAAATTTTCTGCCACTGCTCTTCATTTGGAATTGACTTTTCTTTATAAAAATATATTGCAAAGACCCAATTCATTACTCGCAAGGAAATTTCTTGACTACACTTCCAATTGGGCCCACAATTCACAGGATTTTTGTCAATCCAGTCAATAATTTCATTGAAAATATATGCACTATTGTCTGTACCATTATGAAATTCATCCCGCAGTAAAATATATAGAAAGGAAAATCTTGATTTTTCCCAGACATATTTTATATCACCAGAGGATTGAGAATAATCCTTTATATAGAGCCAATGTATTGTATTGGAATATTTATATCCTGTTTCTGGATTGGTTACCCAATCATACCCATTTCCTAAATTGTATTCAATACCACTAAAATATAAAAATTGCCCTCTTTTTATTTTTTCTGCTTTCTCTGCTAGTATCTTGTTGGGAACAGAATCTAATTCTATCTGAGTTTGAAAATCAAAGAAAAATGGCCTTGCTACCTTTGTCCATTGCTCATGTGATAAATATTGTTCGATTTTGGTTTTTGTTGGAAAAGACATTTTGAGTATACCCAATCTTTTTTTCACTTCAAAGATTGTTCTGAATCTCACATATCTTAAACCCATGTTTTTTACTAGCTGTAAAGCGTTGTAAAAAGTTTTCAATTTTTTAAATCTAAGCTTAACAAAATTCCAACTATTCTATCTGCAGTTTTTCCATCCCATAATGGAGGAATACCTCCCTTCTTCCAATTTCCAGAAAAAAGCTTTTCAAGTGTTGGTTTAATTTCCATCGGATCAGTTCCTATTAGTTCATTTGTACCAATAGTAACTGTCTCAGGCCTTTCAGTATTATCTCTCAACGTTATGCAGGGAACTAGCATTACAGTAGTCTCTTCCGTAATTCCACCACTATCCGTGATGACACACATTGAATGATCAACCAAATAATTGAATTCTAGATAACTCATAGGATCAACCAAAAATAAATTTGGTGCTTCTAAGCCAATAGAAACCAAATTTTTTGCAGTTCTTGGGTGAACAGGAAAAATTACCGGCAATCCTTTTGAAGCTTTAATAATTTCGTTCATCAAAACTTTTAATCCATTTTCGGTATCTACATTTGCTGGTCTATGAAGCGTTAATACAAAATACTCTTTATTTACTAATTTAGCCCCTTCCCATATTTCAGGTTTGATAAACCTATTTCTATTTGCTAACAAAGTATCAATCATAGTATTTCCAACAAAATAAATTCTCTCTTCCTCTACACCAGATCTTATTAAACTTTGATTAGCGGTAATTGTTGTAGTAAAAAAATAGTCAGAAATACTATCGGTAACAATTCTATTTATTTCTTCAGGCATTGTCATATCACCACTTCTTATACCTGCTTCCACATGTGCCACTTTTATACACAGTTTTTTTGCAACTATTGAACAAGCCATAGTTGAGGTCACATCACCAACTACTAAAACTAAATCAGTTGGATTATCTAACAGTTCTTTTTCAAATCTAACCATAATGCTCGCCGTTTGTTCTGCTTGAGAACCTCCGCCGCTTTCTAAATTTGCATCAGGATGAGGAATACCCAGTTGTTCAAAAAAGCTATCACTCATATTCTTATCGTAGTGTTGTCCTGTATGAATCAGGCGATATGAAATATTCTTGCCCTCTGAAGATGCCTTTATTATAGAAGCAATCATTGGTGCAATTTTCATAAAATTTGGCCTAGCACCTGCCACTAATGTTACTTTCATATTAATCTATTTTTATCCAATTCTTTGTTTGTAAACTTTGAATTGCGGCAAAACTGGCTTTTGAAGTATTAATTATTTCATCAAAATTAATTAATGCTTCTCCTCCTGCTTGAACGGATTTTATTAATCTTTTGAATTGCTCTTTGTGTCCTTTATCTATTTTACCTGAAAAAGTACTAAAACCATTAAAGCCAAATCCTTCCAACTTTCTGAAATTATCAAGTACTAACACTCTGCCTTGAGAATAAACTTCAACTCTTTCCTTTGAATATGCCTTACTTCCATTTGAAAAATAGTTGATTACACCTTGTGACCCATTTTCAAACTTTAATGTAACTATTGCATTATCTGTGTTTTCCGAAGGATTTGTTCCTAAAGCACTCATCATAACTTCTCTTACTTGACTTCCTGTTAAGTAAATCATTAAATCAATAAAATGGCAGGCTTCACCAACAATTCTTCCTCCTCCAATTTTCATATCTTGCACCCAAACATCGGCAGGAATGAATCCTGCATTCATTGTAGCAATAATATTCATAGCAGAAGGAGAACATCCTAATAACTGTTTCATTTTTTGAACAAATGGAGAAAATCGTCTATTGAATCCAACGTTTAAGCAAACAGAATTGGGTGCTGATTTATATGAATCAATTACTTGATTTAATTCTGTCATGTTTAGTGCTAGAGGTTTTTCAACAAAAACATTTTTTCCAGATTGCAAAGTTTCGGCTACCATATTTGCATGTTGATTATGCCTAGTTGTGATTAATACAAGATCGACATCACTATCCTTAATAATTTCTTTATAATCTGTTGTGGAAAATGCAAAACCATATTTATTGGCTAAAGCCTTTGAAGTTAATCCCCCAGCGCTTGAAATATATTTATAATATGCTCCAGAACCTTTCAATGCTGGCATTACTGTCATCTTTGTAAAGTTACCTGAACCAATTATTCCAATTAAGCCTTTAGAGGGTTTAGAAGTTCTTTCATTGCCAGCCACAATTGTCAATTTTTCATTTGCAGTCCCTGGATATTCAAGGATAGAAGCAATAGAACCACCACCCATACTTTTATAAATCTGCTGGTAATCTTTTAACTCAACTCTTTCTGTAATTAAAGGTCTTACTTTTAACTGATTTTGAGAAATAGCATAGAGAACAGCTTCTAAATTTCTTTTTTCTGTCCATCTAACATAACCTATTGGATAATCTACGCCTCTTTGTTCATAGTCTTCATCATATCTACCAGGACCATATGAACAAGATACTTGAAAGGACAACTCCTTTTTGAAAAAATCCCCCCTTTGAATATCTAAACCAATTACGCCAACTAAAATAATTCTACCTTTTTTTCTACTCATTCCTGCGGCCTGACTAATGACATCATTACTTTTAGTGGACGCTGTTATTACAACAGCATCTGCTCCAATCCCATTTGTCAAATCTTCCACAGTTTTGACAACATCGCAGGATGTTGATAAAAACGCTTTTACACCCCTAGAATTTGCTAATTCCACTTTTTTATTGTCAAAGTCAAATCCAATGACTTTACAACCATTAGCAATAAGCAAATCACAGGTTATTAAGCCAATTAACCCTAACCCAATAACTACTACAGTTTCACCCAAAGTTGGATTTGCTAATCTAATACCTTGTAAGCCAATAGAACCAAGAACAGCAAATGCTGCTTCTTCATAAGAAACATTATCAGGGATACGAGCTACCAAATTTTTAGGAACACAAACTATCTCAGCATGAGCTCCATTGCTTGCAACCCTATCACCTACACTAAATTCACTGACCCCTTCACCTACAGCAATCACTTCACCCGCATTGCAATATCCCAAAGGCATTGGCTCATCTAATTTATTGAACACAGCTTCTAGTGTTGGTAGTAACCCTTCTGTTTTAATTTTATCTAAAACCTGTTTTACTTTTTCAGGTTGCTGTCTTGCTTTTGCTATTAGATTACTTTTCCCAAATTCTACTAACATTCGTTCGGTGCCCAGACTAACTAAAGACCTATGTGTCTTAATTAAAACATGCCCTTTTCTAACTAAAGGAGCTGGTATTTCCTCCAATATTGTATTACCATTTTTTAGATCTTGTACAATCTGCTTCATTATCAAAAATATTATGTAAAATCAACTTCACAATTAATGTAACTTAGTTAAAATACTCAATCCTAGCAAATTAACTCTCTTTCAGTTTTAGTTGGATAACTTATTAATACAGCTCTATACTTCCCTTTAAAAACAAATAGACTACCAGCAGCTGCACCTATTATTTTAAATTTAGCAACCAGATTTTTTAAATCTTCATAACTGCCGGCACCCCCCAAAATAGTAATTGGGACATCAGTCAATTCTCTTGCCATTTCTGCCAAAACATAATCATACCCTTTCATAGTTCCGTCAGCATCAATAGAATTAATTACAATTTCACCAACTCCAATTTTATTTAACTCTAACAAAAATTCTTTAATTTTTATTGAAGTTTTAACCTTTCCATTTTTGATGAAAATATCATAACCTCCTCCACTCAATAAACCTCTTTTTTTTGCATCAATGACAACGACAACACTTTGCATTCCAACTGCATTTCCAATTTCTTTTAGAAGAGGAAGATTAGTTATCGCTGCTGAACTAATAGCAAGCTTTTCTGCTCCTAACTTAATAATCTGACGAGCTTGCTCAACTGTTGTGATACCGCCTCCATAACAGAAAGGCATCCTACATTCAATTGCAAGATTTTTAATTAACTCAAAATCAGGTCCTCGTCCCTCTACAGTAGCGTCAATATCTAATACCATTAATTCATCAGCTTCTTTCTCATTAAATATCTTTACAGCATTAATTGGATCACCAACATATTTCGGATCTTTAAATCCAATCGTTTTTACCAATCCTTTATTGTGGACCAACAAACATGGAATTATCCTTGATCTTAACATACTATAATTGAGAAAAATTTTTTAACAATGAGATTCCATTATGGTGACTTTTTTCCGGATGAAACTGAACTCCAGTAATATTGTCTCTACTTACTGAAGAGGAAAAATTCTTGCCATAATAAGTTGACGTCAATTCATCATCTGGATTTTGGCATTCAAAATAAAAACTGTGAATAAAATAAAAACCTGTTTTAGCATCAACAGAATCCAATATTTTTGAATTTTTTTTTACCTCCACTGAATTCCATCCCAAGTGAGGTAACTTAGGTTTGTGTGATAGCAAATTCTTATCTATTTTTTTAACTCTCCCTTTAATCCATCCCAAGCCTTCTAATTCACCTTCATCACTTCCTTCTGCAAGTATTTGCATTCCTACACAAATACCAAGTATAGGGATTTTGTCAGTCAATACTAATTCTTCAAGTACCTCTTTGAATCCAGATTTATTAAGCATACCCATAGTTTCGTCAAAAGCACCAACTCCTGGAAGAATAATTTTGCTAACCCCCTTTAAAGCTTCTGGGGAAGCTACAACTTCATAATTAATATTTAGGCGATCGTATACATTTCCTATGGCTCTAATGTTACCTGAACCGTAATTAACTATTTTGATCATCGTTTGATTGATTTTTCAATTCCTAAATACTTTAGCACTTTTGCACCAACCATGAAAACATTCTCTTGATTTTTATAATCCCAATAAAATTTTTTAGGACTGCTGAAATAGCTGCGCAATTCTGGAGATGTAATACCCAATTTTGTACTTATATAATTAAATTCATCTTCAATGCTATCTGGATTAAATGCTGGATTTTTTAGAGCATTTAAAGCTTCATCTCTAGTCATTTGACCAGTTAATATTAAACTGGAATACTGCACCCTACGAGTATCGAATCCAAAACGCTCCGGCAACCAGTAACCCTCATAGAACTTTGTAAAACGAGACTCGAAATGTTTTTGAGGATACGGTTTCCAACCATATTCCTTTTCCAAAATAGCGATGGCCTCAGTTTTAGTATAGGGTCGATAATTCAATGGTTTCACAACCCTTACCCCCTTAATATAACGGAGATAGAATTTATGACGAAAAATTGAACTGAATGGATACGTTTTCATAGGATTAGTGCAGAATTGCTTCCGAATATCAGATAGATGTACCATGTCAGTACCATAGTATAAAAACTCCATTGGATTACGTACACATTCCGTAGAAAAATTGCCCCCATTCAGTATATACTTGATCTTATATTTTTCAGCAAATTTATAGAGTGTTGCTACAAAAGCATGGTCTTGGGGGATATCGATATGAGGTAAGCCAGACTTGAAGAAGGCGAGCTGAAAATCTTTCATTTCTTCCCAATTAACTACTTCCGTAAATAAATCAAGTCCAAGCTTATCTATCATCACTTGAATATTATAAACAGCAAGCTCCGAATTCCAACCTCCGTCAACATGAAATACAAGTGGTCGTAAACCCAATTCAGTTACTGCCAAATGCAACAGGTAAGAACTGTCAACTCCTCCGCTCATACCTAATATACAATCAAAGTCACGGTTTTTTCCATCAGCCTTTATTTTTTTCACAATCCTCTCTAACTCCATCCTCCCTCTTTCATCTGTATGCCAGTTCGGTTGTACATTTAGATAAAAGTCCTGACAATGATCACACATTCCATTTTTATCAAAGGTAATTCTTGAGTCTGATTTGTCCATTACACAATTAGTGCAGATTTGATACTTTGACATGGCTTATAGTTTTTCTAATATTATTTCACTCATTTTTGAACAATAAGTATTCACAGTATATACTTTTTTTGCATTCTCAAAATTGTAACTAGCAGTAGGAAAAAGTTCAGATTTATTCTGAATTACACGCTTTAACACGGTCACCAGGTCACTTACAGACTTTTTCTGAACAACGTAGCCATTGATATTATCTTTGAAGATATCAACAATGCCACTGTGGTTGGTTGTAATTAAAAAACATCCATTTGCCATAGACTCAATTATCGAAAAAGGTTGACCTTCATAGGGATAATAGGTTGGCATACAAAATACGTGAGCATTTTGAAACAAGTCCTGCTTTGATCTACCGCTAACAGAACCATGATAAATAGCAAAACCTTTACATGCCTCCAATTTTTCCAAAAAAACCTTTTTACTGTCAACTAGTTTACCGGCAAAATCTACTCTAATCATTTTTTTAAATTCATCAGGTAGTAAATTTATGGCTTCGATTAACTCAAAGTGCCCTTTCCCATATAACATGTTGCTGAGAAAAAGTATCCTTAAAGGATCTAATTTACTGAACTTTTCTCGCAAAGAACTTTCATTGATGAACAAATGATTTTCCGCAAAATTAAAAACTACATGAATCTTACTTCTATCAATAACTCTTGCGAAGGTCTCCTTTTGCTTGTAGCCCTCTACAAACACACCAGCAAGTCTTTTAAGATACCTTTTGTTACAAGAAAATATCAAGGGATATTTATCAGACAAAAGGTGATCCATATTTGCACCTCCAAACATATGAATGTATAGGGCATCTAACCTTTTCCTAAGTATGTAATATACAAATAAATCTCTCAAATTTCCTGCGATAGATTCCGCTACAGTTAAATAAATCTTATCATACTTATTTCTATTGATAAAGACGGCATACAACACCCTTAATATCTGAAAAATGCGATCAACCGATGAAATACCTGCTTTGTGTTTTGCTTTATTAAGATTAACAATTTTTACCTCATGGTAAATTTTCAGGTGATCGTATAGCATTTTTACAGGAAGGGAGTTTCCTGTGTGTGGAGGCGGAAATGGGGCAATTATTAATATCCTCTGAAGTTTCATTTTAGGCAGAATGAGGTATTATGTCCTATAAAAAAGCAAATGCAATTAAAGCGAGCTGAAAAGCTCAAAAGACTATGTGGTAATTGCTCTGACAAATGCATCTGTCATTTGCTTAATACTCCTATACTCAGAATAGTGCTTGTATGCATTATGTCCGATTTCACGATAAAATTTATATTGATTAGCCATTTTTACCAACAATGGGGTTAGTTCTTTTTCACGCTCCAGAATGTAAGAGTTAACTCCGTTCTTGATGTTATCTATCTCAGGCCCATGATAGTTATCTTTCAGAGTTATTATTGGTACTCCATATGAGAATGAATGCAATACACTAAGTCCAATTGCTCCAATAGATATACTTGCGAAAGATTTCGAGAAATAGTAAAATAGATCTTCATCATCATCTATCTGACCACGAAAAAATACGCGTTCTTTTAATCCCAAATCTCTTACCAACAGTTTGAGCTCTGGCTCCATTTCACCACTACCAATAATGTCGAGAATTACATTACCCGGAATTGAATCAACAATATCTGAGAACGAGTATATTAGAGTATCTATTCTTTTTCTTTTTTGTAACCTGCCAACATAAATAAATCGATCTTTTTGAAAACTGCTTGTATCCTTATGATTTTTTACCTCCAGTGTGTTATGTGCAACGAAGATGCTATTACGTTCTACTCCTTCCTCGATCATCTTTGGAATATCTCTTTCTGAATAGAGTATATTAGCACTTACCCTGCGCATCAAAAAACTTCGAATATTATTTACGAGTCTTTCAGTTGCATATCTATTCCCCCAGTAAATCAACTTGAATTTATGACCGGAAAAGAGAAAAGGCAATAACAAATTGTATACCCAATGAAGATCAAACATTGCAATTACGGCATCGTACCTACCTGATTTCACTTCGGGAATAACTCCCATTTGAAAAAATAACCCACCAATTTTTACTTTCTTCGTGATTATTTCGTTATAGTAATCAAAATCGTCTTTGGATACACTACCTGAATGCAAAACAGTTACATCAAAATAATAGGCAAGGTTATTGTATAACCCTTTTCGATATTTAAAAATACTATTCTGAAGTATTAATATTTTTTTTTGCATTTAATAAACTTATAAGTTTATTGTTCATCAATAAACTGCCTGAACCATAATTCAACACTCAGCATTCTGTACAATAACCTAGAATGATCTTTAATCTCGGACTTCTGTTCTTTGAATGCTCTTTGAAGTGCTTTTTTTGAAAACAGGCCTCTGTTTATACACCTATCAGATAACAAAATACCTTTAGGTGTATCTGCACCCTCTTCACAATATAAATGAGCCAACGGTGAATCAAAACCGAACTTAAGCGGATTCTGTAAAATATAGTCCGGAACAATTCCTTCCATAGCCTTTCGGTGAATAAATTTACCTAATCCATTGCGAACCTTAAATTCGGAAGGAAGCGAAAAAACGAATTCAACCAGTCTGAAATCCATAAAGGGTAACCTGCTTTCTATCGAATGTGCCATTGATATAGCATCACCATAGTGTAACAAATTTACGAGCCCTCCTGTATGAGCTTTGTACAAATGCTTGTTAAATACAGTGTCAAATCCCATCGGCTCAATAGGGTAATCCTTAATACCTTTATACTTCTTTATTTTTCCTTTAAACAATGCATCTTGTCCTGATAATCGAAAAAATAATTTATTGACGAAGGAGTTATTAGCATGACGTACAATAAGCTTTATTGTTGCTTTTACAGAATATACGCTTGCGAAGGATGAAAAGACTTCTAATGCTTTTCTAAATTTAAATTTTGATATTAACTCACGAATATAAACCGGAGTTACATTACTAATATATCCACCCAAAAGTTCATCAGCTCCTTGTCCCTCAAGAACAACTGTAACATTCTTTTTGGCCTCTTTAAGCACATGAAACAACGGAAAAACAGCAGGAGATCCATGCCCTGATTCCATAAAAAAAATTATCTTTTTTAAGTCCTCAAGATACCTTTCATAACTAACCTCCACAATTGTTGGATTCGTTTCTAAATCGCGTGCAAGTCTTCTCACGATTGATGGTTCATCAATTTCAACATCTGTTTTAAAATTTGCCTTTTCCGAACGCTTAAACAACTTACCGGTATAAGAAGCCGTATAAGTATTTGTGTTCATCTCAAAATTCCCTTTTCGTGAACAAACTAAAGATGTTGAATCGATTCCAGAAGAAAGAGTGAAGCCCACTGGAACATCACTACGCATTCGTAAATTCACAGCATCCTTAAAGAGCTCTTTGTATTTAATCAAAGCCTGGTCGAAAGAAATAGCCCTATCAACTTTTCGTGGATAATCCCAATACCGATAGATGCTCATCTTACCTGACCGAATAACAATATTATGTGCCGGCTCAAGCCTAAATATATTTTCGAACCAGGTTTCTTTAATTTGTGCACCAATACTGGTGCGACAATAATTTGCAATTATATTATAATTGGGAATCTTCAACTCTGGAAAGTAATTTATAATGCCCTTAATCTCTGAAGAGAAAATAAATTGTCCGTTTACAGTAGCGTAATTAAAAGGTTTTACTCCGAACCGATCTCTTGAACAAAAGAATTTTTGCTCATTGTGATCATAGATCGCAAATGCCCACATTCCATTAAATTTCGAAACGCAAGCTTCACCCCAGTGTTGATAGGATCGTAACAAAACTTCAGTATCTCCTTTAGTTCGAAAAGAATAACCGTATCCCGTCAACTCTTCTTTCAACTCAAGATAATTGTATATCTCTCCGTTAAAAACCATCGAATAATTACTATCGATCTCAAACGGCTGATTGCTTTCTTCATTCAAATCAATAATTGAAAGGCGTAAGTGACCAAAAAGTGCATTGTTGTGAACCAACTTGCAATCATGTGCATCCGGCCCCCTATGTTTCATTGAGAGTAGAGCTGACTCAAACTTTGCTAAATCAAACGCATTGCTTCTCTCATTAATATTACATACACCAAAAATTCCACACATAATTTTATCCTAATTAAAACCTACATTAATCCACTGCGAATCAATCACTTCATCTTTCCACACAAAATTTGAACTAGCAGAGACAGTATTTTGCTTGAACTCATTATAATTATCTAACAACTTTTCAATTGCAGATTCTACATGATCCCTATTACTCCCATCGGACTCCAATGCTATTCCACATTTATAAACATTGATAATTTCAGACATTGGTTCGTTTGAACCAGTAATAATCGGTACACCAAAAATTAATGATTGATAAAACCTATTCGCCTCACAATAACGTTCGTTAGGAGTAGTTGTTTGATAAAAAACCATACTAAATGTTGCTTCTCTGAGATAAAAAGGAGTTGAGAGTTGGTTAACCATACCTGTAATAATTAGGCGTTTATCGATACTAGTTCCAAACTCGTTATGTAGTCGCTTTATCAGATCAGCATCTTGAAATCTACCCACAATAACGATTTTGAATGTTGTCTTTTTTAAGACAGAAGCGATTGTATTATATGGGTGTCTATCTGGTGCTGATATACCTTGAAGGTAAACATAAGGTTCATTGTTTAACAATTGTTTAAATAGCTCATAATTTTCGGGTTCAAGGGTACTGTTTTGAAAAGTACCATCGGGCAGATTTCGAATAAAAACATGTTTTTCCGGTTTCCTTATAAGCCCCATCTTGATCATGTGATTAATCCGAAATTGGTTTCCATGAATCATCCTTTTACTTCTGCTTTCAATCAACCTAAATAGCTGTCGTAAAATAGGCCTATCAAATAATGTTGGTATCTCATGTAAGTCCCATATAAACCTACTCTTGGGAGCAAACAAAGGAAACATAAAAGTATATTCTTCGTGAGCCCATATTAAATCGTAGCCTTTCAGGTGCTTCCTCACTCTCCAATAGAACTCAAATGCTTTCAATAATAATAACTTCCCCGCTGGCAGGATGTCTCGCAACTTAATTGGGAAAGATTTGTACGGAACACCATATGCGGTAATACCCTCCTCCTCTTTATTACTCTCAAATGATACAAATAATGTTAAGTCAGCAACCTTAGATAAACTGATGCACTCCTTTCTTACACGGTCATCATATTCTAAACCGTTTGTTCTTAAAATAATGGCAATTTTAGGTCTCGTCATGTTGGTTGTACTTGATAGAAGTTTGAATTATAAACTTCTCTTTAACTTCTGCAGAAATCTGAACTGTTTGTGAGGACTGTATTATTCCATAGGAAGGTGAAATAGTATCATCCTGAATATCCATTACGAAAGGTGTTTCTGATTTAAATGATACAGCTATCATATCGCCATCATCGCTCACAATCTTTAATGTATCCGGCCGGATAACAGTAATATTTAATCCCGGAGCAAAATGAAAATACGATTTAACATTTCCGGCAGCATATATGTTTACATCATCGGTTATAATACATTCTAACTTCTCCAAATTACATGAAAAAACTCGCTTATGTTGTGTGGAAGAAGTTCTGTAAAATCCTTCAAAAAATGTATGTGGGTAGGTTTCTTGTAGGGTCCCGCTGATGTTCACTACCGTATTTACCACACTAAATAAGTCATTCTCTGGAATCGTGTACTGACTGAAATCGTTAACCGTGATAGTATTGTGCTTAGAAGTGGATCGAAACAAGTTCCTGTCTCTCGAAGATGCTGTATAAACAAATGTTCCGGGATCAACTATAAAACTTGTATTTCCAATTGCCAATTCAAATGAGAGTAAATCAGCATGAGTATGAGCACTCACTCTATGCTTTGTGGTATCCGGATAACGACTCAAACCGCTATTACCAATTATCAAATAAAATTTCTTCCTTCGGATAATATAGAATCCGGCATCAGCGAAGGATTTATTTCCTATTTCGTTATTATTTTTAGGTAAAGCGGCAAACAGTTGCGTGGCATTTCTTCCTATCAAAAAAAAAGCATCCGCAGGAACCGAGGACGCATACTTTTTGTGCAGACTTTTGTTGAAAGTGATTGCAGACATAGCGACAAGATAACGATGGTCATAAAGTGAGTCCGGAACAAAGGGTAATAATCGTCCATCATCATTATCACCAATCAATGGCACTTTTCCATTTGGTGCTATGTAATGCAGTATAAAATCAAACATACTGCTTATTCGGTACTCCACGTCCAAAGGAATATCTTCACCCGTACGTTTGAGTTTCAAATAGCTGTAATAAAACAATTCCGTCATCAATCTGTGATACGAAATGCTTCTTTCGAAATGAACACCTGTAGGCAATATTTGCTCGCGGACTTCTTTGTAAAACTCTTCTGTACCAAACCTTAGCCAGATAGATCCCTCCACAGTATTCTTAAACAACCCACCTAGGAATATCAGACCCGTTATGTTGGCAGCATAATGATTTGCACTGTAAGGAGATCCCTTTTCAAGGTTTCGATAAATAAACACCCCATGGTGGTACAGAGATGAAACGAGCCTTTGAATAAATGCCTCTGAAGCTTTTCCCGAATCGATGATCATATTGATGGCATACATCCAGTTAATTGCTCGTATCGAAACATCCATTGTGCATGTCCAGTTAATGCTATACATAAATGGATTCTCATCGATCCAATCTTCTATTTGAAAGATAATCTCATCAACATATCTTTCATCTCTGCTCAATAGGTAAGCCTCCCCCATCCACAACATATGATGGCATCGGCTCATATCCCACGGTACTTTAACATCTGAGCTATTGCTTAGACTAACTGTTTGGTATTTTTTATAGAATGTCCCTTTAGGCCACTCGAATCCGGTTTTAAAATCGGTGTGCCAGTTAATTTTGAGCTCATGTTTCACCCTACCCGACCCTAGCACCTCATAGGTGTGATTCAAAGATTGCTGTGCATGTTCCAATATTTGACGAGACTCTTGTTCCGAAAAACCGCAAAAGGCTTCAGCTGAAAACACACCAAGTTCTTGTTGCAATAATATTTTGAACTCAGCTTTAGTAAGTGTTTTTACATACTGTTTATCCATTGCTGGAAGGAACAACCAAACAGGCAAAAAACGATAAGCCCAAGTGAATTTTTCACTTATGAAAAGAACGAGTTTAGATATGAATGTATACTTTACAGTAAGGTTTATCATCCTTTGGACCTGTTTTCTTCTGCAGCAAGAATAGTTAAGCGGGTTGTTTCAATCATACTAGATAAAGAAATTGGCCAAGTTCCGTTCTTAATGGCTTTATGAAGTTCAAGCCATTCCTCCTTGTGTCCTTTCTGAGGTTTGGTAAACTCAAGTTTTTTCAGGTTTACTCCAAAACCTTTTATGCTCATATAATTATCCATCAGAATCGATTTGTTTTCGAAATGTACCTCCATGTATTCCTTGGATAATTTACTGTTTCCACATGAGAAATAATCAATTACAGCCACGGAACCATCCGTTAGTGACAAGGTTATCGATTTATTGTCGACTAACTGATAGCTTCCGGCCACCGGTCTAAAACCCGTTACTGAAAACTCTTGAACTTCCGAATCAGTGATAAATTTAGTAAGGTCAACCAAGTGACAGGCTTCTCCAATTATTCGTCCTCCATCCTCATGAATCCATGAATCGCCCGGAACAAAACCTGCATTCATCCGATAATGAATCAGAACCGGTGATACCCTGTTTCGAAGAGCGGACTTTATTTCAATTGCGTGACTACTGAACCTGCGGTTAAAACCTACCATCAACAAGGGCTTTTTTTGTTGCGGTTCACCCTCATAGAAAGCAACAATTTGATTCAGTTGTTCAATACTAGTCGCCAATGGCTTTTCTACGAACACATGTTTTCCATGTTGCAAACCGTTCAAGACCAAATCTGCATGATTTCCATGACGGGTACAAATCATCACCAGATCAATATCTGGATCCTTGAAAATATCGCTAGCAGCGTTTGAGGCATGTTTGGCACCAAACTGGCGTGCAACATTTACCGCTTTATCACCGGTAGTATTTACCACCGTTTTAAGTTCAAATAACTCTGAGTGTTCTAGAATAATCGGCAACAAGGTACTAACAGCAAAACTTCCGGCTCCGATCAACCCAACCGTTATTGTATTCTTTGTGTGCTTGAACGATTCACTTATGATATATTCTTTAGGTGATTCATGGGAATGATCATACTCAATTATCGTTAAAATATTATTCTCCGGATCCTCTTTTAGTTTAGTGTAGGCTTCTTCAACATTGTTAATTGAGTATACCTTAGGACTAATTTTTTCAAGATTTACTTTGCCTTCCTTGACTAACTGAAGATAAGCAGCTATATTCCTGTTCTCAGTCCACCTGACATAAGCATATGGATAATCATTGCCTTTCAACTCATAATTATCATCATACCTTCCCGGTCCGTATGAAGATGAAATAATAAAATCGATTTCATTCTTGTAAATATCATTTCTGTCAACAAGCATTCCCGACACTCCAATCATCACTACTTTTCCTTTCCTACGGCACATTCGGAATGCTTGAGATAGGGGTTCGCTTTTATCTGTAGCCGCAAAGAACAAAACAGCATCTGCTCCGTAACCATTTGTCCAATTATGAATAGCGGTAACAGGATCTTCATCTTTAGGATTAATAACAATATCGGCACCCAACTCTTTGGCCAGATTTAACCTGTTCGCATTCAAATCCACACATGCAACTTTCACTCCCGATGCTCTCAACATTTGCATCCCGATAAGTCCGAGCAATCCGGTTCCGACAACTGCCGCATACTCACCTAATTTTAGATCGGCACGCCTCACGCCATGAAGAGCTATTGACCCTACTGTTCCGGTTGATGCCAGCTTCATATCAGTGTCATCTGATACTTTCACAACCAGATTTTTGGGAACCACCACGTATTCGGCATGTACTGCGAAACCACTTCCTCCTGCCGAAACCTTATCACCCACCGAAAACTCAGTTACACCACTTCCAACTTCTATAACTTCGCCAGAAACAGAATACCCAATACTGTTCAATTTTTCCTCCGATGTTGCCAGCTTGCTTTTCGCATTTTTTAACCCTTGCGTTTTTAATATATCAATTACTGCAAGCACTTTTGAAGGATCTTCAATAGCCCTTGATAGTAAGCTCTTTCCGGATCCTTTTACACTAGTCATTTCCGTGCCAGCTGAAATTGCACTGTAATGAACCTTAATTTTCAAACAACCACTTTTTACAGTGGGAGTTGGTACATTAACAGCCAATACCCGACCTTTTTTTATAAAAGCTTGTTTCATATCTTTTAGCTGCTAAGGGAGTTCAAAAACCCATAAGTCCCTGTATGAATAAACATTGATAACAAATGCGGTAACAGAAATTCCGAATAAAAGCAGAAACATCAAGTTACTGCTTTTGGGCTTCCGTTGTTTAAAATGTTCAATAACCAATATTCCAATAAATGGTAAGGTTAACATTAATGTTCTTTGTGTAAACATGAACGAAAAACCCATTGCGGTGACCAACCACAAATATAGAACAAGGCTCATATTTAATAACAGATTGAATTTTTTTATGTGGAGCAAGCAAAACATCATCATAAGAAATGTAGTAAAGAACATAAGCTTATCCCAAATACCAAAACCTGCTGTAAAAGCATTTGATAGATTATTATTTAAGTATTTTAAATAGATTTCATATTTACCAAAAAACGGTAAATAGGCAATTAAGTCCATAATAAATGATATCCAGTAATTTGACAACAGCCCAACAATGGTACCTATAATCAATAAACGGCTTCTTGGCCTGTCATTATTTCCATATTTCTGTACCAGAAAACCTAATCCGAAAAGAATTGAAAATAACATCATTCCGAAATGGGTAAATACTGACAATAATACAAAAACCAGGCTTCTTAATTTTTTTCCTTGAATAAAATGGTTTAGAGCCATTAAGAAAAACATAATTGCAGTGAGATTTCTGCTAATTGAGAAAATTATAATGTATGAAACAGAAAAATATGATGAAATTACAGCAAAGTAATAGCTGATTTTATTGGTAGATATCGAATTCAATTTAAGATATGTATCCATAATTGTTAAGGACATGTACAAATAGACTGCAACAGAAATTGCCGTCACTAACTGTATCGGAAGATCCAATTGTATTAAAATGTAAAAGAATAAGTAATAAATAAAATCGAGATTCTCATCAACACTTTTCTCAATCATCCCAAAAGGATCCAGATTATCATAAGCGTGGGCATCTTCATAGTACCTGTATGAATCCAGTGCTTCATTCGGTACAAAAAGAAATGCAAAAAAACCTACGGCAATCGTATAGTATAATCTCCTCTTTAGAAAAATACTAATGAACGAATCTTTATTTTGATTAGCAACATTTAATGAAAAACTTTGCACTTAATCTATTTGTTTATAAATACTAAGCAACGTTGACAGTATATCAGCGCTATTATGCCTAGATTCTGCCGTCTTTATTTGTTGTTTTGACAACCTAATCAGCAAACTATCATCATTAAACAATTTCTCCAGTTGCTGCCGTAACATTTCAATTTCTTCAAACCTGTACAATATTCCTGAGACATTATTGTCGACCATATCCGGAATCCCTCCTGCGTATGTAGCTATTAAAGGGGTTCCGATTATCTGTGCTTCGGCTAACGAGTTTGGACTATTTTCTATACTCGAGGGGCACAAAAAAACATGAGCTTTCCTGTACATGTTAATCATTTCGTTCTCATTTAACGAGCCCGTAAACACAATATTATCTTTTAACCCTAATGCTGAAATTTTTTTTCGCAGATAACGCCCATATCCAGTTAAGGTCAATTTCTGCTTGATTGTTTCACATTTGGTGATATTGTTTCCTGCTATGTATATTTTTATCTCGGGAATTTGTTTTTTCAATTTTGCTATCGCATCCAATACTTGATGCAATCCTTTTAACGGGCTATATGCTTGGCTCAAAAAAATTGAGTATCGCTCAATCCCTGAAACATCCCATTTAGGGGCACTATAAAAAGACGAACGGAGCTGCTCTCCGCAATAAAAATAATTGATTGCAGAATTGATTGATTTTGTATGAGCATAATCCCACGAAGTTCTGCCTATCACATTCTTCACCTTTTGCAAAAGTTCAACTTCCAGCTTTCCCAAGATTTTAAAATCGTTGTATATATGGAGAAGAGAGTTAGCCCTAATGATGTCTCTAAACGTTATATTGATTATCACGTCTTTTCGTGACAATCCACCAAAAAAATATCTGGCATAAACCGAAGGCATGCCTTGGATAGAAACAACGTATCTCAAGTGGGGAAACCGATCAATAAGCGAATGTGCACGTGGAAATTCTGATCCGTGTATATGGACAACATCCGGTTTAAAGCGCTTAACAATATCCTCCCAGAAAATCCCAAAATGTTTAGGGTATTTTTTCTTTATTTTACCAGGAATTAAAAAATAAGTAACATCTTTTATTTTCTTCTCAAACAAACCTGATACTTCATGATTGGTGACAACTGCTAATTCGATATCGGCTGAACTTGCAACATTTTTTGCCAGATCATACATCCAACCACCAATATTCGGTGCAGCAATGTTCAAATCAGCACACAAATCTGGAAATACTGTATTTGTTACCCAAAGAACCTTCATATTACTTTATTCAACAATAATTTTCGCAAAACCGTCGTTAACCCACGATGGTGTTGCGGTTCCCTTTACAACTACAATACGTTCACCAACCATGTCAAATGTTGGAAAATCGCTCTGATGATCGCTATAAAAAACAGAATTCGTCCAATCTACCATCATTGAGTTTGTTAATTTGCGAATGGCAAGTGCCTTAACTGCACCCAAACACTCGTCACCTTCAATAATGCCTGAAAAACGATTCGTTTCGAAAAGCAGTTTGGAGGTAAGCATATGTTTAATCTGGTATTCGTTTGTAAATGCCTGAAGATACAGATCAAATCCTCCACTCGCCAGTACAATGGTATATCCCTTCTCTGCTCTTTGCTTTAGCTCCTCCAAAACTGGGTGAATCAATCGTCTTTTTATCTTTTTGACATAAAACTCTTCACCTAAACTGTATAATTGTTCCTTTGAAAAAAAGGTAAGCCCTTTTAACAAAAACTCTTTATGAAGCTTATTATCCATACGGGTTTTACCTTCAAAACGTTTCCGTATCTTGGCAAAGATCTTCTGATGCAGGGGGAGTTTACTCTCCAAAAAAGAGATAAAATCGCTCAACGATTGTCCATCGTACAAGGTATCATCAAAATCAAAAATGGCCAGCCGGACGCTACTATTTTGAGTCATCCGCAAACATCTGTTTAATTGAATTTATAATCGATTGATTCTCCTCTTTTGTTCTACTGGCTATTCTGATAAACTCCCCATTTAATCCAATTTTATCACTACATGTACGAGTGTAAATCCCATACTTTATAAGCATTTTTGAAATAAAATCTGAAGAGGTAGTGCCATCAATTAACTCGATTAATGTAAAATTAGCTTTACTAGGATATACTTTGATTTGCGGTATCTTTGACAACTCTTCAAAAAACTCTAGAGCTTCTTTAATGTACCTTTTACGAACTCCTTCGTATTTATTAAAAAAATCTGCTCGATTATACAGCCTGAAGAAGTACTCTGATAATCCACTTGAATTCCAAAGGTAACCATTCCTAAGTAATTGAGATACCTTGAGTTTGTCCATTACAGCATAGCCACATCGAATACCCGCAATACCAAAATCTTTCGACATACTTTTAATCACAATTACATTGGCGTATTCTTTAAAAAGTTCTGTTGCAGAAATTAAGGCAAGATTCGAATCTTCGAAAGCAAAATGGATGAAACTTTCATCAATAACAATATTTTTTAACTCTTTGAGGTTGTTAAGCAAATAACGAAGTTTTTCGTATGGCATATACCCTCCATTCGGATTATTTGGATTAATAATTACCACACTGTCGGGATTCACCTTTTTAACAAATGACAAATAATCATCGACCATTAGTTCGTAATTCTCCTCTTTTTTCAGTTGATAGTATACCACTTCCGTGTCTTCCGTGGCGAATTCATAATACGATGAAAACGTGGGAATATTTATGACCACCTTATCCCCTAAAAAGCGGTGCATAACTGCCTGAATCAATTCAATGGCACCATTTCCAACAATGATATTTTCCTTATTGATGTGTATTGATTTACCTATAAACTCAGCTATAACTTCGTTTTGTGAAGGATAAAACTCCAGCACATCTCGTAGTTTATTAGTGTCAATTAATTCTTTTTTCAAATACTCCAGAAATAAATCGGTAGCATAAGGATTAGACAAAAAGCATGCATCTACTTTGACATTAAGCTCGGGTAACTGCTCCGTAATAGTGAAAATACTTGGACTATGTGTACCTGAAGCCTCTTTAAGCTGTGCAAGTTTTGCAGCAAGAGTAAGCTCTTCTTTATTTAATTTTATCATACTATTTTACCTTCTTGTATGGCAACTTTTACTTTGCCTGTTTTCATATCTCGTTTTATTTCATCAACTAATTTAATCGTAATAGAAACTTCACCCAAACGTTGCGTTATTTCATCCTTAATCTGTTGTAAGTATACCTCATCCTTAGTTTTTGTAACCAAATTCAAAGTAATATCCTTACCTATATGTTGGATAATCTGGTACTGTTCAATTAGTGTAAACACCTTCATAGCAGTAGAAAAATTAGCAGTGGGAATTAGAGTTCCGTCAAACTTGATCAAAATATCTTCGGTACGACCCTCTATGGCTTTAAATGGAACAGAAAAGGAACGACCACATAAACAAGGAGTTTGGAGCTGATCAAATGGAATGGCCTTATCCTTCGTATTGTAGCGAATAAACGGCATTACATCATTATTTAATGATGTTGCAATAATTTGATTCTGAGAATTAAGCTCCAAAATGCCATAATCATCGTTATTGTGATAATTACCAGCCCAACATTGTTGTACGGTTACCGTATTTTCATTTTGCCCATACCAATCAAGCACTTCAATGCCAAAATACTGTTCAATTTCGTCACGAAAATGTGGTAACAACGTTTCGGAAGAGGTAATCAAAACTTCAATTCCTGAAAGTTTTATATTATTACTTTTTAGTAATAAGGTAAATATGTACAAAGAACTTGGATATCCTCGTAATATTTTAGTTCCAGATTGCTTAATAACCTTTAAATAGTCTGACAGATTTTCAGGATTGATATGAAAGGGAGATAAAAAGTAAAAGTTATTTGCTGTATCCTTGTACCAAAGAGGTTCTCCCTTTTTAGGGGAATAGCTTCTAAGCATTACCACAGGATCTCCATAAGAATATTTGTATTGCTTACCCATAGCCCAAGCCCTACTAAATGTAATTTTTTCAATTGAGGCACTTTCGTACGGAACATAAAACTGAAAAGGGACACCCGATGATCCAGAAGTTTGTGAAATAATACCCTTATGTTTTTCAGAAATAAACAACTTAGGGTTTTTACGAATAATATCCTTGTCTATTACCGGAAATTTCATTAATTCGCTTAAAGTAAATTTTTCGAAATCAATATTTAATCCTAGGTTTCTGTAAAACGGAACCGTTTCAACTGCACTTTTTACTATTCGCTTAAGTTTTTTTTCTCGCAAATGTTGCAACTCAATAGGAGTTAACCATTGCGCCCTTTCAAACTCTTTTTTATGCCATTCATTAAAATAAAGAACATATGCAAGCCGCTGGCGAACTTTATCTATCAAACGGGGCTTCATTTTAGTTCCGCTTTAATGGCAACTTTCCGTTTCAGATTTTTTGCAAAATTATTTATCAACTGTTTCTCTTCTTTGTTTGTTCCTGCCACATAAATCATCAGTACCAGCCATACAGTCGCGCTTATTGTCATTAACAATAAATTAAACACAATTTTATCGAGAAAGGAATTGATAATAAATAACGGAGACATCAAAAGCACTACCCTTAACATTTTAGAATATCCGTATTTGTAAAAAGAGCCAAAGGAAATATGCAGAATACTCTTGATAAAAAACTGTACAATGCAAAAATTAACCACCCCAATCAGACTATACACAAAGAACAAATAATACGGTGGTTGCTCGAGTTTAAAGAGTACATAGGCTAACGGCAAGCCCATGAGAGATACCAAACTTGTCACAACTTGTATGTTTCTGATTTTACCAGTTGCCTGGATTGCGGATGGAACGCTAGCTGTTGTAGTGTAAATAAGTGCATTAACAATCATGGTTTTAATGAAAACTGCAGTATAAACAGGTACCTCTTTTAACCATAACAAGAGTAAAAAATCTACTTGAAGAAAAATAGGTACTACTGGCAACATCATTAAATAAAAAGTATATTTCGACGTATAAATTACCAGCTTTTCTGTACGATCATGAAGACCGGCACTGTAACTTTTAGTTAATTGAGGAATGACGGCCTGGTTAATACTTTGCGCAAACAATTTAACCATATTGTTTACCTGATTTGCTATTCCCAAACCTGCATTGATAAGTGTGCCGAAAAAGACATTAATTAAAATAGCAGAACCCTGCACCTCCATTGAACCGGCAATCGCACCAAATAATATCCATCCTGAGAAAACGATTATCTCCTTGTAATCTTTAAAATTGCTTTGAAAGCTCCATTTACAAAATTCAGTATACCTAGTGATACCGTATAGAAAATAAATGACAGGTGGCACACAAGAAATGACCAATATCAGAATTGAGTATACCTGTAGTTTATTTCCTTCATAATAGGTTAAAGCATACACAACCCCCAAAGAAAGTAAACTTCTTAAAATTTCTACTCCGGCCAATACACTAAAATTTTCGCTAGCAGTTAGTAGTCCCTGAAAAGGCACAACAACAATTGAAATAATGGTGCTTATTATTGAAACCCTAAAAACAAAAATGGCATCCATTAACTTGTGCGACTCAATATTTAAAAAGTTTTTTATATAGAACATCCCTGCCGTTTCTGCTATTATCAGAATCAACACGGCAATCACCATGTGAATTGTAAGACTCACATTAAATACTTTGTTTACATTCCCTTCGTCCCGCTTTCCAAGTTCGAAAGCAATAAAGCGATAGGATGCAGAAATCATAATATTATTGATAAGTGATATTAAAAAAACGATACCACCTACAACATTGTATAAACCGTAATCGGAGATACCAAGATTGCTTAATAAAAGTCTTGAACTAATTAAACCCACTCCGCTAATAATAAACAAGCGTAAATAGAGGATAATCGTATTTTTTAATATAAGGTTACTAGCTTGCAATGCGTCTTCAATAAAGTATTCCCAATTTTAGTAAGAAATTCTTCATAAAATCTTTAAATAAAGTAAATCGATCTCTTTTAAAAAAAGTTCTTAACGTTTTATTGATTTGACTATTTGGGGTAACATTACCTTTAATCTCATAGTTTTGTTTCCCTGAATAAATCCTTTGGGTTCCGTAGGATAAATTTTCGTCCACGCCACAATGACTACCACTGCCATCATGTCCAATATTTCTAACTCTACTAACTGCCGGAAATATAGAATACATACCCCTTTGGAACTGATACATTGAAATATATCCATCGCCGTTGGGTCTCTTCATTCGAATGATTGTATTGAGAGATTCTATATAATGGTTTGCCACATGAGCATACTTTATAAGTCTGAGCGGATTGCTCGTAAAACTAAACACATTTTTAAGTACATCATTAATTTCCCAGTCGAGCTTTTCCCATTTATTCTTCCATAATCCAAAGCCCCATGCCGAATGTCCTGACCAGGCATATTCCTCTTCTTTGTAATCAGCAGGCAACTTTATCGGATAATTATATCCACAAACCGTAAAAACATTCGGATCATGTTCATAGGCTTTAAGGCATTTGTTCATGAAATTTAAATAGTCGAATGAAAAAATATTGTCATCTTCGGAAAACAATAACCGATCATATTTAGATAATACTAAATCGAGGGCATCAAAGTAATTTTCAAGAATACCGTAGTTAGTTTCCCGCTTGATTATATTGACAGATTTAAAACCTTCCAACTCCTCTAGGTATGCCAGTATTTTGTAGTATCCTTCATTATGGCTCATATTTGCAGGATAGTCTAATGCAACGAAAAGATCAGTTTCGTCTGAAAATGCACATTTTCTTAAGGAGTCGACACACTTTTTAAAGTGCTCATACCTATTTAAAGTAATTATTAAAACTGGTGCATAGCTAATAACAACGCTATTCCCCATTAATTTTGTGTGTTTATTTGTGGTTTGAGAATATTATTTTCCTTTCTCACATACCAAAAAAATGCTGGAACATAAATCCGGATAATGTTGCCCTAACTCAAAACATCCATCTAAATACTCCTTCGAAATTATATCTGTTCCTAACAATTTATCCCATTGAAAATTTGCTAACGCTTTAAAGAAAATTCCCGAACGATGTATCACTTTTAACCCTGCAAGTTTTGCATCACGTTCTAAAGTATCAAGTGTGTACGTTATTAAATGACCGTGCTCTTTCTCAGCAGGGGTGATAGCATTGTTATGAGAAATCAATCCCATTTTAACTGCTATTTGACGAGATGGTGCATTCGCATTAGGGCATACTAAAAAAAAGCGTCCTTTATCTGACAGCCATTCATCATTTATTCTTTTTAGAACACCAACCGGATCTGTAATATGCTCTAAAACATGCGTTAAAACAACATTATCGTACTTTTCAGGAAGATTAACCTGTTCAAACAATCCGTTGAAAAAGGTTACTTTATCACCCAATTTTTCTTTTGCAATCTCTATTGCCTCATCAGATGCTTCTACACAAGTAATATCATTAAAGTATGGCACAAAACGTTTGGTAAAATCACCTTTAAAACTACCTAACTCCAATAGATTTTTACCTTCTCTAAAAAATGGTAAAAACGATTGCAACATATAATTATGCATCACATCGAAATCAAATGCATAAGCATATTGGTGATCTGAAGCGTCTTTCGACTCTTTATTATAGTCTCTATTATTCATAATATTGAAATTTTAATTTATTAATCTTGTTGTGGTCTGTAAAATCTATCTTCAGGCTTTTGATACCATTCCTCCAAGCTTGAGGGTGTTCTGGAAAAAAAGCCTACAACCTGCTGTACTTCCGGCTTCAACGTTTCCATTTTATCATAACCAACTGAGCGTGGATAATCCAGTTGTTGTTTCATAAATGGTTTGGTAAAGGTAATTGTAATTGCTCTTCGTTCAGTATCTGTCTGATTTGTACCTGCTGCATGCCAGAGATTAGAATTAAAAAACAGGATATCCCCTCTTTTCCCAATCGCTCTATCAGATTTCTCATAGAACAAATCATCTGACGGTTTCGTATCACTTAAATGAGATCCAGGTAATAAATATGTTGCCCCATTGTCAAGAGTGAAGTCATCAAGCATTATTAGCAAATTAAGCATTAATGGGAACTCTCCGGAAAAAAATCGAATATCTCTATGAATATTCGCTACATATGATGGTTTAGATTTTAGGTTCTTGACCCCACCATAACTATTAAGAATAAAATTTCCAGCGAAATAACTTTTTATAAAACTGTAAAGTCTTTCCTCAGTTATCACCTCAAGTAATTCAATAAATATTTGATCTCCTGTCGCTAATAAATGATGAACAGTTCCATCAGTAACCCCGCCAACACCATTTTCAACCTGAATCTTCCTGCATAATTCATAACTTTTTTCGATGGCATTATTAATTTTCTCACAAAATGCATCATCAAAAAAAGATTCAAATACAGTATAACCCTTTTCCTTTAATTCGATTTGATACTTCTCCATAAATTACTTTTTTAATTCTTTGTATTCATATGACAAGATACTCAACATTATCTTATCAATAAATTCTCCATTTCTGAAATACCAATTTCTCAGAATTCCTTCCTGAGTCCAATTACATTTATTTAGAAACAAACCCAATGAGGGCTTATTTGAGGCAATAATAGACGTTTCCAATCTATTTAATCTAAGTTCTTCGAAAGAGTATTTCATCAATGTTTCTACTATATCCTTACCAAGTCCTTTGCCTTGAAATTTAGGATCAAGCAATAAACCTAGCTCTGCGTTGCCATCTTTGAAATTTATATTTACCAAATTAGCCATTCCTACCTTCGCTGAGTCTTTATCAACAGCAAGAAAGCGTTGATGCATTGAATTACACGATAAATTCTCAAACCACTTTTCTTGATCATTTTTGTTTGTAGGAAAATGCCATCCTCCCAACATATATTGAATGGACGGATCATTAGCCCATTTCTGCATCATATCTAAATCACTAATTTCAATTGCTCTAAGAGTAATCAATTCTCCAATTATATTCATATCAGGTCAATATTTTAATTATACTATCCATATCCTCTTTCGAATATCTTTGATCTATTGGCAAAAATACAAAATTACTTGTTATAAAAAATTCTGTACTTTGTTTGTTTACATGATCTAAAACACTCGGCCAATAACTTGCTGTATAAATTCGATTTGCATTTAATTTACTTTTTAAATCAGAGCGTTGGGTTAAAAATGGGTACACCATAGGTATTTGTCTTCCGTTCCATTTTACATTATACATATTCTCTTTGTCTAATGCATTTGCCAGATATGAAAAATTCTGACATCTTTTTTTTGCAATTATATTGTAATTAATCGATCTTAACATTCTGTCGGTTAACTTTGACATCTTCTCAATTGGTAGATCGTTAATTGTATTTTCGGCTGATTGAAAGTCAGAATATCCCTCCTCGGCACTTAGGTCTACCCTTTTCACCAAAAAATCGAATCTTTCAAATGACTTACCCAATGGTAGTTTGTTATATTCAGCAATGGGAATGTTAGCATATAAGTATGCACCATCTGGTACTCCAAAAAACTTCCTTGCGGTATAAAATGTTGATACATTAGATAAAGGCATTGAGTAAAATGACTGAGAATTATCGACAATTAGTCTAGGACATCTTTTGCTCAGATTATCAATAAAATCATCTTTCAATCCAAAATAGTTTATATACAAAAAATACTCATCTTTCTTTATTATCGAAAAATCAAAATCCGGTTCCAAATCTAAATTAATGTAATAAAAACTAAATGGAATATTCAACCTATTAACCGTTTCAACTACTACCTCACACGTATAAAAAGGTAAATAAATATTCGAACATGAGATGTTTTGTAACAGCAGTTGCAATGCATGCCTCGCAGTATTCAATTTTAAAGCTTCATTATGATATAACCCTTTAGCATCCAGTTCTAATTCAAAATATCCGCCAATCGATTTCACAGTAGAGTAGAATGGTTGAGGAGTTGTTTTACTTTTAGCTTATCATTAAACATCATTACATCTATAATGGACAGCCAAGGTATAAACACATTATTGAACTGCTTATATGTAAAGTAGTTCGACCGTTGAAAGTGCAATTCAATATCGTTAGAACGGAAACGTTCTTTATCATATAATTCTAATCCTCCAATAGGATTAATGTAAACATCTGCCTGTTGCCGTTTACAGATAGCCATTACCTTTTCTTCACCCTTTAGCTGGTGGTCAATCATGATGTCTGAAGATACTATTAATTTAGTATCAATTTGTAGGTAATCAATTAGTGTTTGAACAGAATGCAACAGAAAGTTGAACAAATTACGGTCTTCGTGTGTAATACATTTCTCCAAAACTTCATAAGTTTCTTTAAAGCATGGAGCTTTCCTGTATGATTCTGTAATGCGATTCAGTAATTTTTTACGTTCAACTTCCCAGGTATGTGCTAAAAATCTATCTTTCACATGTAAATAATCTGAATCTTTCCTGAGGGGCAAGGAAATATAAACATCAACACCATTTGCCAATATGCGGTTTCTGTTAATCCACCCTTTTTTAGTAAACTCTATGTTATCATATATCACAAACTCATCAACAGCGTTGATTAATTGAAAATACCCTATATATGGAAAAATATAGGGCTGCATGATGGCTAATTTTTTCATTAATTGTTAATAGCTCTTAGCACAATACGTGAAATAAAATCAACCTCCTCCATGGACAATGTGTGATACAGAGGTAAGCATATAACACGTTTTACAATATCCTCACTAACCTCAAGGCGATCACCTGATTTATAAATATTTGTTGTATTAAGAGACGGATAGAAATACCTCCTGGGTTTCACCCCATTTCCTTCTAATTCGGCAATCACCTTGAGTAATACCTGCTCACTTTCGAGCACAAGAGGGTAATAAGCATAATTAAAAATACTGTTGGAATTAATCTTTATTGACTTAATCCCAGGGTTTACTAATTTTTGGGTATAACGTTCGCTTTGCGTTTTCCTTGACAGTTTAATCTTTTCAATATACTTTAGATTACACAATCCCATTGCGGCATGAAACTCGGAATTTTTACCGTTAATACCCACTTCAGCAAAATGTTCAGGTCCCTCATGCCCGAAGTTGCGCAGATACGACATTTTTTTGAGTACTTCGGGATTCATGGTAAACACCGCACCTCCCTCAATAGTATGAAATAGTTTTGTAGCGTGAAAACTGGTAGTACTGATATCACCAAATGCAAAAACAGATTTTCCTTTATACAGAGTACCAAAACAATGAGCTGCATCATAAATAACTTTCAAGTTGTGTTTATCTGCAATTTTCTGAATTGCATCAATATCGCAGGGATTTCCATAAACATGCGTTGCCAAAATTGCCGATGTCTCAGGAGTAATTTCGGCTTCAATTTTCGTTGGATCAATATTAAGCGTCTCTGCATCAATATCTACAAAAACAGGCCTGCAACCCTCCCACACAATACTACTTATTGTAGCCACATAACTAAAAGGAGTAGTAATAATTTCGCCTTTAAGATTGAGTGCTTTAATGGCTATTTGTAAGGCAATGGTTCCATTATTCAAGTACAAAAGATGAGGTAAATCGAGATAGGTTTTGAGCTGAAGCTCCAACTCATTTACTAATGGACCGTTATTGGTGAACCAATTGCGCTCCCATATACCCTGAAGTATTTCTATATATTCCGCTATTGGCGGAGAAAATGGTTTTGTTACTGGAATCATATGCGTTTACATTTTAGTTAAGCTGGTTACAAGCGAGCATCGATTTTTGCTTTGTCAAAAAATGACTTTAAGTCATAAACTACCGTGGATTTGTCTATCCTAAGACTATCAAGATCCAGTTTTAAAAACTCTTCATGTGCAACTGATAAAACCAATGCATTATATTGTCCGAGTGTGCTGGTTAGTTCAATTCCATATTCCTCCCTTACCTCATGAGGGTTCGCATGTGGATCATACACATCCACATTTAATCCAAACTCATTTAACTCGTTAAAGATGTCAACTACTTTGGAATTTCGGATGTCGGGACAATTTTCCTTGAAGGTAACACCTAACACTAAAACCTTTGCTCCTTTAATCGTGACACCCTTTTGAATCATCAACTTAATTAGTTTGTTAGCCACAAACATACCCATACTGTCATTTACCCGTCTACCCGACAAAATAACTGCCGGATGATACCCAACTTGTTCTGCTTTGTGGGCAAGGTAATATGGGTCTACACCAATACAATGTCCTCCCACCAAACCAGGTTTATAATTTAAAAAGTTCCACTTAGTTCCAGCTGCTTGCAGCACATCGTTGGTGTCAATGTTTAATCTATCAAAGATCAGGGCCAATTCATTTACAAATGAAATATTCACATCCCTCTGTGCATTTTCAATAGCTTTGGAAGCTTCGGCCACGCGCATGTTTGGTGCGAGGTGTGTTCCTGCAGTAATGATTGATTTGTATAAGTTGTTTACAAATTCGCCTGCTTCTGGTTTAGAGCCGCTGGTTACCTTCATAATCTTGGTCAAGGTGTTTACCTTGTCTCCCGGATTGATGCGCTCGGGTGAGTAGCCACAAAAGAAGTCCTCATTAAACTTCAATCCTGAAACCGTTTCCAATACCGGCACACAATCTTCTTCGGTACAACCGGGATAGGTGGTGGATTCATAGATGACTACGTCGCCTTTTTTGAGAATTTTTCCAATAGTGGTACTGGCAGAAATCAATGGTCGCAAATCTGGTCGTTTGTGCTCATCAATAGGAGTAGGAACCGTAACGATATATACATTACAATCCGAAATATCGGTAATGGCTGTAGTAAGAAACAATCCGTCTTTACTTTTATCGAGTTCAATCATATTTGAACGCAATACCGATTTTAAATCATCTGATTCAACTTCAAGGGTAGCGTCGATTCCCTTATTGAGTTCATCAACACGGGGTGCTGAAATATCAAAACCGTAGGTTGGGTATTTCCGAGCAAATTCAACTGCTAGCGGCAGTCCTACGTATCCGAGGCCAATAATGGCGATTTTAGAATTTTCTAATTTCATGATTTTTCTTTTTTTAGCGCACCAAACTGCGCACCAACTACCTTAATTTTGATTGATTTTTGAATATTTTGAGGAAACTCACAATTCAAAAAAGTACTCATTATCAATACTTTAAATACTTACACTGATTAGCAAATACCCCTCGTCGGTCTGGACCACACAAATTATTTCAACATTTGCCCTTGCCACCATCTACGAACAAGAAGGAACACCGTTGTTAAGAAAAACAACAGTATTGCTCCGCCTACAGCAGACATTAATTTTGATGTTTTCTTTTTTTCCAGCGGGAATCGGGGCTGGTCGATCAATTGAATCAGGGGCTGGTCTTTGGCCATCATGGTTCGACTCAATTCCAAATTCTTGATCAATTCACCATACATGGTAGACAATACTTGGATTTCCAATTGCTTCTTGGCCTGGGGTACTTTGGCCACACCCCTTACCAAAAACTGGTTCCCATCCACCTCAGTGGCTACACCATACATGGCACGCCCCAAAGCCTGTTTTACACTATCCACCTTGTGCTCCAACATCCGAACATTTTTTCGCATCTGTCCGGTCTTCGTTTCAACGTAAAATTCTGTCACGTTTTGGGTGAGAATCTGGGTAAAATTCTTTGCAAACCATTGGTCTTCTCCTATGAAGGATACTGAAACGATCGCCAATTTTTTATCCAATTTGGCCACCTTTAAATTCGTCTTGGTTAAATCCGCAGACAATTTTGCCAAAAAGGAATCCTGTGCCAATGTGAAATTTCTCTTTTCCACCACCGAAGCGTCAAAATTCACTGGCTGGGGATCTGTTGGTTTCCTGGGTTTAGGTTTCTTGGGCTTGTTGAAATCAATGTATTGGTTTACCAACAATTTGGGCTTGCCAAATGAATCTACTGAAGTCAACAAGGTTTTTTCTATGAGTAACCGACTCTTCATCAATTCCAACAGGTTGTCTCCACTGAAAGCCCCTGCAGAACCACCACCCAAATCCATCCCAAACTGGGAAGCAATGGAACTGATACCCCCCATTTTGTCTCCCCCTTCGGCCAAAGCAAA
>JACCDI011634618.1_pt1 | contig 61359 bp, 65 predicted proteins | sample 7442791 | NCBI WGS metagenome assembly JACCDI01 (sample SAMN15323434, study PRJNA562643) | freshwater metagenome | isolation source: river surface water | place: USA:Blue River Watershed | collected 2017-08-15
ACAACTTCTCCAAGCCGGTCGACCCGTCCTACCCCAAGATCGCGGGCCAGTACAAGGACTACCTGTTTGTGGCCCTCAAGTCCTACAAGGTTGAAGGCCAGGCCACCTGGGGCCGCAACAACGGCGTGATGGGCGGCATTGCCAAGCAGTTCTCGAACGCCGAACTCAAGGCCATGGCCAACTACATTGGCGGCCTGGACGGCGAGCTCAAGTCGATCCCGCAGTCCAAGCTGCGTTGATACGGCGGCCCCCGGCCCCAACAAAAAACCGCGCCCCGGCGCGGTTTTTTTTCGTCTGCGATCGCTGACCATGGGGCCCAAGGCAGCACCCTGCGCTTGCATTAGGTGGGCGGTGTCGAGCCGATCCATCAAGGGGCGCCACACATGCGACCACCGGCCACATCCAAGGCATCAAACGGCAAGCGTTCGGGCATGTCGCCAAAGGGGACACCCACCTGTGCGCGCCAGGTCCGGCAGGTAGAATCTGCCGACCTGCCGCCGTAGTTCAATGGATAGAACGAGCGCCTCCTAAGCGCTAGATACAGGTTCGATTCCTGTCGGGGGCGCCATCCCGCGCTGGCGGGCACGCATGACCAGATCAGGGCGTGCGCGGCATGCGCACCAAGCGCAGCCGATAGCCGCGCGCCTCCAGCAGTTGGGGCAGGCTGCTCGGCCCCGCCAGGTGCAGGGCCCCCACCGCCACGAACACCTTCTGGCCTTGCGCGTGCATCGCATCGATGCGCGCGGCCATGCGCTCGTTGCGCGCATCCAGCAGGGCCCGGGCCCAGGCTGGATCCTCGCTGCGCAGGCGCTGCGCCAGGGCCAGCAGGCCTGGCCAATCGCCATCGCGCCAGACGCGATGGGTATCGACCAGTTCCTGCCTCATCTTGCCGGAGGCCCAGCCGTCCAGTGCACTGTCCAGGCGTCGATCGAAATCGGCGCGGCCAGGGGGCGTCAGGGCCCGCAACTGCTCCCCCAAGGTTTCCAGTGCCACCACGGGCTTGAGGTTGCGGTGCGCAACCTGCGCCATCCGGACATCCAGGCCATTCCCGGGGGCCATGCCCAAACGCTGCGCCTGGGCGAGCAACAAGGGGATCTGCGGCATGGGCTGGGGCGTGACGGGCCAGACCAGGCACTCGCTGGCATAGGCGGCCTGAAGGCGCTGCGCTTGCTGGGCCGTGGGTTCAAACATCGGTGCGACCGGGGCCTGCGCGGATGGGGGGCCGTCGCTGGGCTGGGGCTGGGGCTGGGTCACGTCCAGCTCCACCGCCAACACATCGCTGCGGCGCAAGGCGGTCATGACGGCCAGACTGGGCTTGACGTCGTCCACCGTCGCAAAATGAATGGTGCCGTACAGCCAGACCGGGCGCCCCTCTTTGAATGCTTCAAAAAGAAAGCCCGCTTTGCCTGCGGGCATGGCCGCAACATGGGCCATTTGCTCGGCCAGGGGCATGAACGGCGGCGGACAGCCCTGCGGGCTTGCCGGGGCCTGTGCCCAAGCGCCCCAGCAGGCCCACCCGCCGCACAGCGCCCAGCACGCGCGTGCCCACATGCGGCGCAGACCAGCCCACGCCCTCACCTGTCTTGCTGTGACCATGACCCGCCTCCCCTGCCCGAGCAGCCAACACACCATGCGGTGGATGCGGGGCTTGTCTGGGCAGGAGGTTAGCAAGCGGCCACAGGGGCGCGTCTAGGGGTCATCCCAGGGGCTTACTCGGGCTTGAAGCCTGCCCCCTTGAGCAGGTCGGCGCTTTCGTTCACATAGGCGGCCATGTACTTGCGGAAATCCTCGGTGCTTTCGACCACCGGCTCGATGCCCAAGGCCTCAAACGCACCGGCCTTGGCCAGTTGCTGCACCGCCTCGTTGATCGCCTTGTTGAGCGCCTGCACCCGATCAGCAGGCGTGGCCTTGGGCGCCCACACGCCGTACCAGGACTCGGTGACAAACTTGGGATAACCGCTCTCGATGGCGGTGGGCACCTGGGGCATCACCGAGCTGCGCCGCGCCGAGGTCACCATGATGGGCTTGACCTTGCCCGCCTTGGCCATGCTCTGCAAGGCGACGATCGCGTCGATCTGGATTTGCACATGACCGCCTGCCACATCGGTCAGGGCCGGCGCTGTGCCCTTGTAAACCGCCGTCACCAGCTGGGTCAGGTTGCCCTGCTTGGCCAGCATCAGGGTGCCCAGGTGGCTGGCCGCTCCCAGGGCGGGCAGTGCCGCCGTCCATTTGTCGGGCTGCTGGCGTGCCGCCGCGATCACCTCCGAGAGCTTGGTGGGCGCCAGATGGGGTGAGATCACCATCATCAGCGGCGCCTCCCCGACGCGGGCCACGGCCGCAAAATCGGTCAGGGGATCGTAGGGCGGATTGGCCATGACTTGGCGTGCCAGCGCGTGGGTAGAGGCCGAAAAGAGCAGTGTCAGGCCGTCGGCTGGCGCGGTCTGCACCAGCTTGCCGCCCACCGAGCCGTTGGCGCCGGGCTTGTTCTCGACAATCACCGACTGGGCCAGGTTCTGCCCCAGCTGGCGGGCAATCAACCGGGCTGCGCTGTCCACCCCACCCCCTGGGGCAAATGGGACCACCAGGCGGATGGGACCGTCCGGAAATCTGGGTTGCGCCAGCGCGGCGCCAGCGGCAACCAGCAACAGGCTGGCGGCAATTCTGCGTGTGATCCGGGGCATGAAAGTCTCCTTGCTTGGTGATGGGTCGAAGGCGTCAATCGCGATAGCTGCCGCGCCAGGCCCGCGCACCGCCCAGAAGCGGCGCCTCCAGCGCGGGTCCATGCAGGCGGGCATACGAGGTGATGGTGCGGTCCAGCCGGGCCAGCAGCCAGGCGGCCGGGGCCTCGGGCAGCGGCGTGTGTTGCAGGCGCGCCAGCAGGTGCTCGATTGCCCGCTCCTGGGTGCGGATCGGACCGGGTGCCAGCAAAAAAGCCAGGACTTCATCCTGGCCATGGCGCTCGCTCTCGGCCCAGAGGTAGTCGGCAATGTCGTGCTCAAAGTCCTCCAGCGTGACGCTGATGCCGCTCATGGTGCAGGAGCACCCCAGCGCGATGTGCTGCGTCGCCAGGCGATGCCACAGATGGGCCAGCTCGGCCGCATGCGCTTGCTGGGGGGTCGAGGTCATGGCGCGTCAGCCCGCTTGCCGCCGGCGGGCGGTGGCGGCCTCGTCGATTTGTCCCTGGGCATCGAGCACCACACCATACAGGCGTTCGGCCGCTTCGCGGCTGACATAGCCCTCTTGCACATCCTCGGCCACTTTCTGCGCATCGCGGTGCAAGGGGTTGCCAAACCCACCACCTCCGCCCGAGAGCATCTTGTACGCGTCGCCACGTTCGAGCCGCACGTTGAAGATCTTGGCGTTGGGCAACGACGCCTCCCACACGCCCTGGCGGCGGATGCCGATGCCATTGCCAGCCGCCTCGCCGCCACCCTCCAGGCCCCAGGGTTTGCAGTGCATGCGGTCGATGCGGGTGGTCACCGAAAAGGGCGAGAGGGCCTGCACCACCATCTCGGCGCCCAGACCGCCGCGGAACTCGCCCGCGCCCGCACTGTCCTGGCGGATCGCATAGCGCTCGACGAGCACAGGGTATTTGGCTTCGAGCTGCTCGGTCGGGCTGTTGTGGGTGTCACCATCGTTGATGCAAACCGTCACCGACACCCCGTCCTCGCGGCTCTTGGCCCCCCAGCCGCCCCCCAGCGGGCCAATGCCCACGATGAACAGCCGTCCATCCTCGGGCGAGATGCCGTGGATGTTGGGAAAGACCAGGTCGGCATGGTGGCCCGCAATCGACCGGTCGGGAATGGCGGGGGCCAGGGCCTTGAAGATGGTGTCGATCACCGTCATCGGAAAGGTCATCCACACCCGCATCGGATAGGGTCGCTCAGCGCTGATCACCGTGCCCATGGGCATGATCACCTTCAAGGGCCGAAAGCTCCCGTCGTTGACCGGGTAATCGGTTGGGGTGGTCAGGCATTTGTAGGCCACCTGCGCACAGGCGATGCCGGTGGTGAAACCCGAGTTGTAAAAGCCCTTGACCTGGCGGCTCACGTCGGACAGATCGATCTCCATCTCGTCACCGCGCACCGTCACCTTCACCCGGATCGGGATGCGCTTGCCCACCTCCAGGCCGTCGTCGTCCATGAAGGATTCGGCCTCGTAGACGCCATCGGGGATGGACAGCGTGTTCTGTCGGGCCAGCGCCTCAGAGGCGTCCATGATCTGCAGGATCGCGGCCTGCACCGCGTCGTTGCCATAGCGCTGCACCAACTCCAGAAAGCGCCGCTCACCGGTGGTGACGGCGGTGATCTGCGCGCGCAGATCGCCCAGGGCCCGCTCGGGCAAGCGCACGTTCATCGCGATGATGTCCACCAGGTCCTGGTTGACCTGGCCCGCGCGCTGATACTTCACGATCGGAATCTGGATGCCTTCCGAGAAGATGTCGGTGGTGATCTGCCCCAGGCTGCCGCCCACATCGAGCCAATGCGCCATGCAACAGGTAAAGCCGATCAACTCGCCCTCATGGAACACCGGCATGGTGAAGGTGAAGTGGTTGAGGTGGCTGCCGGTGGTGTAGGCATCGTTGGTGACCAGGATGTCGCCGGGGTGGATGTTCTCGTGACCAAAGTGACGGATCTTGGCCTTGACGGTCTCGGACATGCCGCGGATGAACATGGGCAGGCCCAGGCCGATCGAGACGGTGTCGCCATCCCGGGTGAACAGACCCACCGTGAAGTCCAGCGCCTCATAAATGATGAGGTTGTAGGCCGTGCGCATCAGGTTGGTTTTCATCTCCTCGGTCACCGCAAACAGGCCGTTGCGGATGATCTCGACGATCACCGGATCGACGGTGGGTACCTGGGACACTTGCGATGGGGTGCTCATGTGCGGTCGCTCCCGATGGAGATTTGCAGATTGCCAAACGCGTCCACCAGGACCGCGTCGCCGGGCTGAACCACGGTGGTCGAGGCGTGCTCCTCCACCAGGGCAGGCCCCTCAAAGACGTTGCCGCTCTTGAGCAACTCACGGCGGTACACCGGCGTCGGCACATAGTCGCCGGCGCTGCGGAAATACACGGGCTTGTGCGCGCGCAGGGCGTTCGCATCGGGCTGCGCCTGGCCGCTGGCCACCTCGTGACGTGGCGGCTTTTTCATGCGCCCCATCACGGTCACGCGCAGGCTCACGATATCGGCCGGCTCGGCTGGGGCCGAGGTGCCATAGCGCACCTGGTGGACCTGGTCAAAGTGCTGCTTGATGCCGGCGCGGTCGCGCTGCACAAACGACTGCTGCGGCAGGTCGACCGTCACCGCATGCTCCTGACCCACATAACGCATGTCGGCGGCGCGCTCGAACACCAGCTCGTCGGGACGAATCTGCGAAGCCGCAATGGCGGCACGCCCCTCGTCCTCCATGGCCTGGTAAATCGCCTCGATCTCGTCAAACGGCAGGCTGTCGAGGCGGCGAAACACCGAGCGCACAAAGTCATAGCGCAGGTCCGAGAACAGCATGCCGTAGGCCGAGAAATACCCCGGCGCATGCGGAATCAGCACCTTGCGGATGCCGATCTCGCGCGCGATGGCCGAGGCATGCAGGGGACCGGCCCCGCCGTAGACCACCATGGTGAAACTGCCTGCATCCAGGCCACGCTCGGTGGTGACGGCCTTGACCGCATGCGACATCTGCGTCACGGCAATGCGCAGGATGCCGTCGGCCGCACGCGTCACATCCAGCCCCAGGGGATCGGCCACCCGCGTTTGCAAGGCCTCGCGGGCGCGCGCCAGATAGAGCGGCATCTCGCCGCCCAGAAAGTGATGCTCGTCCAGCCGCCCCAGGATCAGGTTGGCGTCGGTCACAGTGGGCTCTTCGCCGCCGCGGCCATAGCAGACCGGGCCCGGCATCGAACCGGCCGAGCGCGGCCCCACCCGCAGCGATTGGCCCAGTGCCACGCGGGCAATCGAACCGCCGCCTGTGCCCACCTCAAAGATGTCCATCATGGGAATCTGGATCGGCAGGGCTTTTTCATAACCGCCAATCAGGGCGCTGCCGGTGGTCAGGGGCCGGCCTTCGCTGATCACACCGGCCTTGGCGGTGGTGCCCCCCATGTCAAAGGCAATCGAGTCGGGCAGCCCAAGTTGGGCACAAATGGCCTGGGCACCGATCACCCCGGCAGCGGGGCCGGATTCGAGCATGCGCACGCAGTCGCGCTTGGCGTGCGCCACCGGAAAAAGCCCCCCTGTGGACTGCACCGCGTAGAAGTCGCCCACAAAGCCCTTGTCCGCCAAATGCGTTTCCAGCTCGCCCAGATAGGCCGATACGCGCGGGCCCACATAGGCGTTGGCCACTGCCGTCGAGACGCGCTCGAACTCGCGGTATTCCTGCGACAGCTCATGCGAGGCGCACACAAAGGCGCCCGGCATTTCTTCTTGCAGGATCGCCTTGACGCGGCGTTCGTGCTCGGGGTTGCGGTACGAGTGCAGCAGCAGCACCGCCACCGCCTCGATGTGTTGCGATCGCAGCTGTCGACCCAACGCGCGCACCTGCGCCTCATCCAGCGGCTTGTGCAAAGAGCCATCGGCACGCAGGCGCTCGCTCACCTCGTGGCGCTGCGAACGCGGCACCAGCGGCACATGCTTCGAGAAAAACAGGTTGTAGGCGTCAGGTCGGTTGACCCGACCAATCTCGTAGATATCGCGAAAGCCCTCGGTGATCAGCAGCGCGGTGTTGGCGCCGTTGCGCTCGAGCAAGGTGTTGATCGCGATGGTCGAGCCGTGCAGAAACAAATAGCCCCGGCTCAGGTCCACGCCGGCGCCGTCGAGCGTGTTCTGGATGCCCTCGTGCAGGTGCCCATGGGTGGAGAGGGCTTTGCCAAACGAGATCTGACCGGTGGCCTCGTCAAAGCAGGCCATGTCGGTGAAGGTGCCGCCGATATCAACGGCGATGCGCAGCGAAGCGTGGGTCGGTTGCATCGGGTGCTCCGGTTATGAGGCCGCGTCGACGACGGTGTTGCGCAGCACCCCGAGTTGGGTGATCTCGACTTCGATGACATCGCCAGCGCGCATGTACAGGGGCGGCTCGCGTTTGTCGCCCACGCCGCCTGGCGTGCCCGTGGCGATCACATCCCCGGGCGACAGCGTCGTGAAGCCCGAGAGGTATTCGATGATCACCGGCAAGGTAAAGATCAGGTCGGCCAGCGAGGCGTCTTGCACCACCTGGCCATTGAGCCGCGTCTGCAGGCGCAGCGCGTTCACATCGCCCACGGCCGCGCGAGAAGCCATGAAGGGGCCCAGCGGGCCAGTGGCCGGAAAGTTCTTGCCCGGCGTCCACTGGTGGGTGTGGCGCTGCCAGTCGCGCGCCGTCGCGTCGTTGAAGCAGGCGTAGCCGGCGATGTGCGCCCAGGCGTCGGCTTGTGCGATGTGGCGTCCGCCCTTGCCGATGATTACCGCCAACTCGCCCTCAAAGTCAAAGCGCTCGGTGGCGGCAGGCTTGGGCAGTGGGGCGCCGTGTGCGCTCAGGGTGTCGGCAAAACGGGTGAAGATGGCCGGGTAGGCGCTGTCGGCACGCTTCATCTCGGCCACATGGGTGTGGTAGTTCAGGCCCACGCAAAAGATCTTGCCCGGATTGGGGATCACCGGCAGCAGGTGCGCATCGCTGGCGCTCACGGTCTCGCCGCTGGCCTGGGCCGCCAGTTCCAAGGCATCGAGTTGCCCGGCCGCAATGACCGATTTCAGATCGGGGTACTGGGCCACAAACGCGGGCGGCGCCTTGCGCCACAGACCGTCTGCTTGCCACAGGCCATAGCTGGCCACTCCTTGGTGTTCAAAACTCACAAATCGCATGGCGTCCTCTTGGTTGGCATCGTCCGTCGATGCCGCGATCACGATGAGGGCCGAGTCTAGGCAGTCCAATCCCATCTTCATAGAATGAAATCCAAGATTTCAGCCATGCCTAAAATGGCATGGCTACAAAGGACAGCCATGCAGATTCAGGACCTGAAACTTTTTCTGGAAGTGGCCGAAGCCGGCAGCTTCACCAAGGTGGCCGCTCAGCGCCAGACGGTGCAATCGCACATCAGCCGACAGATCAGCAGCCTGGAGGCGCAATGCGGCAGCCCCTTGTTCCGGCGCACCGGTCGGGGGGTGGCCTTGACCGAATTTGGCGCACATGTGGCCACCCGGGCGCGCCAGTGGGTGCGCGAGACCGACGAGATGTTTGCCGACATCCGCCAGACCGCCCGGGTGCCCATGGGCGAGGTGCGGCTGGGCGTGCTGCCCTCGGCTGCCCACCCGCTGCTGAGCCACGTTTTTGGCCGCCTGCAACAGGACTACCCCAACATCCGCCTGAATGTGCGCGAGGGCCAGGGCAGCGAGCTGGACGCCATGCTGGACGCGGGCAGCGTGGACATGGCCATCCTGTTTCGCTACGACAAGCCGCGCAACCCCGATGAGACCTTGCTGGCCACCGCGCACACCTACCTGGTCTCGGGGCCAGGCCGCCCTTTGACGCAGGGCGAGACGGTGGAGTTTCGACGCCTGGAGGGCTTGCCACTGGTGTTGCCACGCCGCCCAGGCCATTGGCGCGCGGTGCTCGACGAGGCCGCGCGCAGCCAGGGCTTTCCGCTACAAGCCGTGCTGGAGGCCGACTCCCTGCGCATGCAGATGGCGGTGCTGACCGACCACCCAAGCCTGTACGCCCTGCTGGGGCCGTTCTCGTTTGACCAGGCGGTGCGCAGCGGGCAGCTGCAAGCGGCCCGGGTGGTGGGGCCCGACCTCAAACGCTACGTGACCCTGGCCCACCCGCGACAGGGTCAGTTGACCCAGGCCAGCCGCATCGTGTCGCAATACATCCGCCAAACCGTGCAGCAATGGCAGGGCCGGATCATCGCGCCAGGGTCGCAGGGCTAAACCCTGTCGGTTCCTCATCACATGGGGTTGTTGCGCAACACGTCGGGCCACAGGCCTGTTCTCGATGCGCACTGCAACGCCATCTTGCCACGCGATGTGCATTCAATCATGAACCATTTGTCGTACATTTTCTGCATTCAATTCGGCGCGCACATCCGAAACTTATACCTTAAAGGTATGATTGATGCACCTCATCCAACCAGTTCCACCTCAAAAGCCCTTGGACACCTTGCTTGATTGGGAGCGCAAGATCAAAGGTGGCCCGGTCTGGGATTTGCTGGTGGTGCAACAGCAGATGAAGGTCCGGCACATACGGCCCATGACCAGCCCAAACGCCGGGATTCAGATGTCCATGGAAATGGGGTGGAATTTGAGCCAGCTGATGGAGGAGTTCCAGGGTCTGCATGGCCATCATTACCGCGACTCCGAATGGGTCTGGCTACAAGGCGGGAGGCGATACCCGTGTGCCGCCGACAGCTACCTGCTGCCCATCGATCCAACCGACGGAGGCGGCGCTGGTGCGCCAGAGCCCCGCATCTACCTGAAGTTCACGATCCCGCCCCCCCAACGGCACCTTGTGTTTGTTTCTGTTCACCACAGCCATTGATTCTTTGCGCCATGAAGACAACAGCCCCCGCCATCCAAGAAGACTGCCCGTTGTGCCAATCGGTTTGCCAGCAGGTGGTTCATGGGCACACCATGCGTTTTGGCCGTCGCACCATCGGACTCGATGGCTTGCGCAAATGGGTTTGCGGAGAATGCGGGTTTGAATTCAATGACGAAACGCAGTCGGCGCACAACCTGCAAATCATCGAAGAAGCCACCCGCTCGCACCAGGGGGCGACGACGCCTGGCATGCTGCGAAAGCTCCGACGTCATTGGGGGCTGACCCAAGCCACTGCCTCCAGGATCTTTGGTGCGGGACCCAGTTCGTTTGCCAAATGGGAATCGGGTCAATCCAGGATGAGTCAGCCGTCGGCCCTGCTCATCCAGGCGGCCACACATGTGCCAGGGGTCATGACGTATCTGGCGGCGTTGGCACGATTGCCCCTGCGGCCCCATACCGAAACGATTTGGCATCGGGCACTGATGCAGGCGCAGCGCCAATCGGCTTATCAGGCGCTCTCGGTCCATCTTGAGATGGATTCTTTGAGGACATCAGGGCAACCCTCGCCTTCCCCGGACCTGGCCCGTTATCTCAAGGTCGCCGCCAATGCCCAACAGATTCGCTGGGAAACCCCGTCCATCTCGGGCACCGATGAAAGGGATGCCGCATGAGCCAACTCAGTCCCATCCAACTGCTGGCGTGCCAACCGCTCAAGTTGTGTGTCGAGTTGCCCATCGCAGCGCAAGATCGCGTGTCGACGCACGATCCCAGAGAACTGGGCCTCGAGTTCTACAAACAGATCCAGTTGCTGGAGCCCCAAGACACCCAGGGTGAGGATGCGTTTGCGATGGCCCACACCTACCAGGTCTCACTGGGGGTCCGCTCGCCGATGGGTCGCCCCTACGCAGGGCTGAACTTCGAGATGGTGTATTCGGGCCAGTTCGCTTGCACTGAACGCTTTGCCAACAACCCTCATCACACCCTCCGCCCCGAACAAATGGCCTATCAGCATGGCTTGAGCGTGTTGTACGGGGCCATCCGCGAATCGTTTGCCACCATGGCGGCACGCATGGGTTACCCGCAGGTCTGCCTGCCGCTTCTGAACTTCATGGGGGAAACGCCCACTGAGCGCGCAGCCCCCAATGCCCAGGACCCATCAAGCGTTCAAGCGCAGCAAGGGACGTCCTCATCCGGTTGACCCAAGGGGCACACCACCCGCAAACGCGACCCTTGGTTCTGTGCCCTCCAAAGACCAGGCCAGCCCCAGCACCACATGGGCCCGGTCCACACCGCGGGCCATCTGACGGCACAATGGCGGCATGCCTGTCATCAGCGTCACCCTCCTCCCCGGCTATGCCCCCGATGTGCAAGCGCGCCTGACCGAGCGCCTGGCCTGCGCGGCTCGCTCGGTCATCCCGGCCACCGAGGCCGGCACCACCGTCATGGTTCACGAGGCCAGCACCTATCGGCGCGACGGCCGCGTCATGGCGGCAGGCGCGCCGGCCCGGCCCGACCTGGTGCCGGTGGCGCTGGCCTGTCTGCAAGCACTCGACGCCAACGCTTTGTCGGACGTGGCCGCCTGGCTGTCGCCCCAAGGCAGCGGCCTGATGCAGGTGGGCCAGGTGCGCCAGCGCGAGGTCCTGCACACCGAGTCGTGCTGGTTGGGGCATGAGGAGGTGGTGCTGGTGCACAGCCGCTGCCTGTTGGCGCAGGGCCATGGCGACCTGCTGGCGCAGACGCGGCTGGACCGGTTGGTGTTCTCGCAGGGCTTGCTTGGCTTGCACCAGGTCTGGCACCATGTGGGGTCTGATGACACCTGATATGTCCACCACTGCCCGTCCCGATATGCTGCAACGGCGCGCGTTTTCTGCCGGCCTGTTGGCCCTAGGCGCCACGCAGCCGCTGGCAGCTTGGGCACAAACGGCACCACCCAGCCCAGCCGAGATGGAAGCGCGAGCCGGTCCCTTGCCCAAGCCGGGCACGCAACTGATCCTGCCGCGCCTGTCCTGGCTGGGGGGTGGCGTGTTTGAGGGTGGGGCCACGCTGGCACGCCCAACGGTGGTGTACTGGTGGGCCAGCACTTGCCCGTTCTGCGCGCAGCAAAGCCCCGAGATGGACAAGCTTTGGCGGGCTCACGCGCAGCAGCTGGGTTTTGTGGGACTTTCGGTGGACCGCACGCCACAAGCCGCACAAGCCTATCTGGCGCGCAAGGGTTACACCTTCCCCAGCGCATGGGTCAGTGCTGAAGTCTTTCGTCAACTGCCCAAGCCCAAAGGTCTGCCCATCACGCTGGTGCTGGGCCGCGACTCGCGGGTGCTCCAGGCCGAAAAAGGCCAGCTCTTTCCAGAGGATGTGGCGCAACTGGTGCGCCATGCGGGCTGATCGCTGACGCCTGCATGTCCGGCAGGCGCAAATTTTAAAAAGCTTCCTTCTCGGCTTCGAGATAGGCCAGGCTGGTGTATTTGCCAATATTGCTTTCAAAGCCTTGCATGGTGCGAGCACGTGCAGTCACGCGTGGATCACGCAGCACCATGGCACGGGCTGCTGACTCGTCTTTGCCATCCTTGACGGCCTGCAAGCATGGCTCCCAGATCCCACGCAAAAACGTGCCATACGTCTGCAGCAGATCATGACGCGGCTCACCATGCCCTGGCGCCCAGAGCTGTTCACCCGCCTGCGCCAGCAGCGCGTCGTAATAGCGAAAGGTGCCGGGATACGACCCTTCGTCAATATTCGCAATGCGGTTGGTCATGGCAATATCGCCCACCACCGTCACCCGATCGTCCAGTACCTCAATGCACAGATCGCCCAAGGTATGCGCCTGACCGTAATGGTGCATGCGCAGCACAATGTCATCAAAGCGCAGCACCTGTCCGTTGTGCACCGGGGTGTTGGGCACCACCACCTCGGTGCCGGCGGTTGATTGATTGGTCCAGCGCTCCATCAAGCTTCGCCAAAGCTTGCCCTCAGCACCCTTGATCATCTCGATGCTGTGCGGCAGCGCATGGATGGGCACGTTGCCAAAGTGTTTAACAAAGGCATGGTTGCCGAGCCAGTGGTCGCCATGAAAGTGGCTGTTGAACACCGCCACCACCGGCTTATCCGTCACACGGCGGATCATGCGGATGGCCATTTCACCAATTTGCAGCGAGGCGCCAGATTCGATCACCACCACCCCGCTGCGCCCCACCACGAAGAAAACACTGGCCATCATGCCCCGGTTCTCGGGGGTGGGAAATCCGTCCTCGGCAAAAATCATCCACACCCGCTTTGAGAGCTGGCGAGGGGCAATATCGGCAACCGGTGGGCCCACGATAAAGTCATGAACCTGCTCGGCCAGCACACGCACTTCAGGGACTGCCGCCATCCCGGCCAAGGCCAATGATGCCCCCAGCAGACGGCGTCGATTCATGTTCGATGTGGGCACGGAGACCGTCCTGCTCAAACAGCGTAACCCGGGTTCGGCAGCACCCCCGTGACCTTGGGCGCATTGAGCTGCCGCGGTTTGATCCGACCGCCCTGCGACTTGAGCCACTGCTCCACCAGGTCCCAGACCATGGGGTTTCGCGCACTGCGCGCCTCCTCGGCCACTGGGGCCCAGCCGGCCACCTTGTACCTCTTCCCCGCTTCGATCAGCTGACCTTTGAGGCGCATGTCGCTGATGCGGCTGCCCATCTTGGCCGAAGGATCGACGCTGTAGCTCATGCCGCCAACGCGCACCATGTCACCACCTTGCTGGTAGTAAGGGTCGGGGTTGAACAGGTTGTCGCACACATCTTCCATGATGGTTTTGATCATCTCGCCACTCATCTCGGTGACAGTGGCGTAGGAATAGGTGGTGGCGGTCATGTCCAGCAGCCATTCACGTGTGATGGCTTGCCCTGGCAGCAGCGTTGTGCCCCAGCGAAAGCCAGGAGAAAACGCGATCTCTGCACCTTGCACCTGCATGAGCGCATCAACCAGTAACTGGTCACCCGTGCCATTGAAGTTCCCCCGGCGGTAGAGCAGGCCCTCGCTCACACCCAGCACCTCTTGCAACTTGGCCTCATAAGGGGCACGAATTTTATTGATGAGCGCGTCCATCTCGCGATCGGCGGGCAGCATATTTGAGAACACAGGCAGCAATTTGTAGCGGAAATCCGTCACCTTGCGGTCTTTGATCTCGAAGTCGAGAACCCCCAGGAACTTGCCGTTCGAGCCAGCGTTGGTGACGATGGTTTTTCCACCCTTGTTGCTCACCAATGTGGCCACCGGCATGCCATCGTGCGTGTGGCCGCCCATGATGGCGTCAATGCCACTGACACGACTCGCCATTTTCAGGTCCACATCCATGCCGTTGTGGCTGATGACCACAACAACCTGTGCGCCCTTCCCGCGGACTTCGTCAACCATCTTCTGCATGTTCTCGTCCTGGATACCGAACTCCCAGTCGGCGACCATGTAACGCGGGTTGGCGATCGGCGTGTAGGGAAAGGCCTGACCGATGATGGCGCAGGGCACCCCGTTGATCTCGCGCAGGACATAAGGCTTGAACACGGGGTCACCAAAATCATTGGTCTTGATGTTCTGCGCCACAAAGTCGATCTTGCCAGCAAAGTCTTTCTCGACAATGTTTTTGACGCGCTCCATGCCCAAGGTGAACTCCCAATGGCCGGTCATCACGTCAACGCCCAGCAGTTTGCAGGCGTCCACCATGTCCTGACCATCCGTCCAAAGGCACGTGCCCGAACCCTGCCAGGTGTCCCCGCCATCGAGCAGCAACGCCCCCGGTCGGCTCGCTTTCATGCGCTTGACCAAGGTGGCCAGATGCGCAAAGCCGCCCACCTTGCCGTAGCGGCGTGCGGCCTTTTCGTAATCCAGGTAGGTCAGGGCATGCGCTTCGGCCGTGCCCGGACGCACCTTGGCCACCTTGAGCAGGTGCTCGCCCACCAGGTGTGGCAATTGGCCCTTCATGCTGCCCAGCCCTAGGTTGATGCTTGGCTCTCTGAAGTGAATGGGTTTGAGCTGCGCATGGCAGTCGGTCATATGCAAAAACGACACCTGGCCGAAACGAGGAATGTCGTACAAGCCATTGGCTGCGGTGGCCGCATCGGCATCGGCAAAACGGCCCAGGCCCATGCCAGCCACCGAGCCTGCACCCAGCACCTGCATGAATTCGCGTTTGGACAGATTCATAAATTTGCAATCACTGATATAACAAACCAAAAAAACCCCGGTATTGCAACCGGGGCACGCCTTACTTGTTGACCGGCGAATTGGGGTCGAGCAGCAACGCCACAATGTGGCGCACCTGGGTCTCGTTCAATATGCCTGCATGGCCAGCACGCGGCATGTTGGAGCAGGCGTTGTAGGCCTTGGCGTTCCAGATCTTGCCCCAGGTGTATTCCACAATGGGCTTGGCCGCTGCACTGTTGGGATCGGTCACGCCGCGGATCTTGCCGTAGTTGTAGAGGCTCGGTCCGAGCGTGCCAAACGAGATTTCTTCCTTGCTGATCTGGTGGCAGTTGTAGCAGTTGCCGCCGTTAACGGTTTTGGCGTCGTCGGTCCAGGTCAGCCCGCGGCCGCTTTGTGCAATGGCTTCACCCTGTTTCCAGTCCCCCAGAAACTTGCCATCACTTGGCCACTTCACGGTCTTCAAGTTGGCCTCTTCGATGCGCTTGGCGGTGGCCTCATCGAGCGGCTGACCGCTCACATCGGCTGCGCTGCACAAGCGGTTGGTCTCGTCAGTGGCCAACACACGATCGACGTTGGCGATGCCTTCGCTGCGGAAAGAGGTCTTGACGATACGGTCGGTCAGGTCGTTGAGCTCAGCCACCGAAGGGCCTTGCGCACAGCCAGCCAGCACGCCCGTCAGGGCCAGAGGCAGCACCAGGTTGCGGATGTTCATGCAGTCCTCCTTGTGTTCATCGCTTGATGGCTGGGGCAATGGATTTGGCCCCCTTGGCATTGACCCCCAGATAGGTCGACAGGGCGATGGTCGCTTCGCTGCCGAAACCGGGGTAGGGGAAGCGCTGCTGGCGGTAGCAATCGTTCAAGCGCAGCTGCATGCTCCACATCTGCCCATTGGAGACGCGGTAGGCCGGCCAGGCAGCAAAGCCAAGACCGTCGCCAGGGTTCTTGGTCAGCACCGGCAGATCTTGCAGGCGAATGCGTTTTCCCTCTTCGCCATGGCAGGAAGCACATGAAAAATCATGGGTTCCACCACGCTGGAAAAACAGTCGCTTGCCGACCTCGTAGGCCACTTTCTCTTGCGGTTGGCTGTAGGGCAGGGCAAAGGGCATGCCGCGCGACTCAGCCGCAATCCAGGTGGCCAACGCCGTCACATTGGCCATCTCGCCTCGACCGAAGGGGGTTTTGGCAATCTCAGCACCGTTCATGCCCTGCAAGGTCTCCATGCAGGTCACCAGGCGGGACTCCAGGTCCTGCACGCGACCGGTATCGGCAAAAAAGCGTGGCAGCTCCACAAAAGCGCCCTTGACCACACCCGGGCCCTTGCCCAAATCGCATTTTTCAAGCGAGGCGGCTTTGGGGCCACGCTTTTGCTTCCACAGATCTTCACCCTTGGCCTCGAACAATTCAGCGGGGTTGCCGTCCGCCAACATGGCCCGGTACTCGTCAATGCCCTGGCTGGCGGTTTTCTGGGCCAACGCAGGCGCGCAAACGGCCAGGCCCGCACACAGCCAGAATGCTTGATGCTTCATGGTCTCCTCCAATCTGATGAATGCAATGGGGCAGGCGCATGCCCTGCCCCAGACGTCTTAAGCAACGCTCAGGATACCGTCGCCTCGTCAGTGCGGCTGTCGCCCTTGTTGTCCTTCCAGGACACCGCAATCTTGTCACCTGCTTTGGCGCCCTTGACCACAAACTGCAAGAACGGGTTCTTGGACACCGCAGGACCCCATTCAGCGGCCAGCACCTGCTTGCCATTGTGGGTCGCGGTGACTTCCTGGATGAACCACGCGGGAACCGTCTTGCCCGCAGCGTCTTTGCGCTGACCTGATTCCATTTCGTGGCTCATGAGGACGCGGACGGTGGCTTTGTCGCCGGAGGCCTGGGCGCGAATGCGCATCGGATCTGCCATGATGTTTCTCCTGAAATTGGGTTCAATGATGAGGAAAGTGAACAGCGCTTCGGGGGCGATCAGCCGCCGCAACCGCCCAAGGTCACCTTGACTTCCTTCTTGGCCCAGAGGGCCTTGCCGTCGTTCATGATGGCCACGGCATACACGTCCGAAGACTGGCCCATCTTGGCGCGGGTTTGGAAGGCGGCCTCGACGCTGTCAGACACATGGAACATGGCCACCAGGGCGGCCGGGTTCTTCTCGACCAAGACCAGCATGTGCTTCACCCCAGCGAGCGAGGTGGATGCCCCCAGCGGGACCACCGCACCGTTTTCAGCGATGTCTGGACCCGTGATCGTCACGTCCTTGCTTTCAGCAAGCGATGCGCCGCCAGCGGCCTTGACGGCATCCTGCACGCTCTTGGCATCAAATGCCGCCTTGTTGAAGGCAGCATGTGCAAACTGGGGAAAGCCTGCGGCGGCCAGCAGGCCGGCGACCACAGCGCTTTGCTTGAGGGTTTCACGACGGGTTTGCATCTGGGATCTCCTGTGTTGAAGGGATGCGAAGGGAAGAATGATAAGTCGAACCTGATGTCCAGGTCATCACTTGGAAGCGCCAGCGGCGATCCAGTTGGCGATACGTTTGGCATCGGCTTCGGGCAAGGCCTGGGCAGGCATCGGGATCTGACCCCAGACCCCAACGCCTCCAGCCTTGATTTTGCCAGCCAGATAGTCGGCCTTGCCGGCCTGCTTTTTGGCAATCTCATTGAAGCCTGGGCCCACCACTTTTTTGTCCAAGCCATGGCAGGCCGTGCAGGCATATTTGTTGAGCAGCGCCACCACCGCCTTGTTGTCGGCCGCCGCCGGATCGGCTTTGGTCGCTGCGACAGGCGCGGCTGCAGGAGCTGCAGTGGGGGTGCCTTTGGCTTCAGGCCGGGTGGTGTCGGCGCCGCGCTGCGGCCCCACCAGCCTGTTTTGCTCTTGCAGATTGCCATGGGCATTGCGCGCAAAGTCTGGCAGCGAAGAGGCCAGCCTGGGCTCGGGCCCGCAATCCTTCATGCAAATTTTGTTGGCCGTATCTGGGCGCGACAGACCGCCGAACTCCTTGCCAGGCCACATTGCATGCGCGGTCGTCATGCCATTGCGGTTGGGCATGCGCTGCTGCACTTGCGCGATATTTTTGTCCGACAGCACAAAGTCGTCAGGCACCACATTGGCCAGGCTCAGCAAAAATGCCGTCACCGCATACACCTCTTCGGTGCTCAAGGTCTTGGGCGCCGTCCAGGGCATGGCGCGGTTGATGTAATCCCAAAGGGTCGAGACGGTGGCCACCTTCATGATGGTGGTGCGACCTGGGTAATCCGAGCGTGACAAATTGGCCACGCGACCGGTTTTGATGTCTTCGGCGGTGGTGCCGCCGATCAACGGGCTAAACACCTCATTGGACTCGCCAAAAATGCCGTGGCAGTGCGCGCATTTGCCCTCCCATACATCCTGACCTTTGGCCACAGAGCCGGAACCTGGCGGCAAGCCCTTGAAATCAGGCCGCACGTCGATGTCCCATTTGGCCACCTCCTTGGGGGTTGCCTCGCGCCCAACACCTGGGTATTTGGCGTTCTGCGCAGCGGCCGCACCGGCGAGCAGCACCAAACCCATGGCAGCGATGGACTTAAGCCAGCTGGACATTTTTCACCTCACCGTTTTCCTGCACCAACCACGATTGGATGGCGTTGTTGTGATAGATGGAGCGCGTGCCACGAACGGCCCGCAACTGCTGATACGTGGGTTGGACATGACCGGTATCGTCCTGTGCGCGGCTCTGGATGATGGTTGGCTTGCCATCCCACACCCAATCGATATTGAAGCGGGTCAGCGCTTTCGACAGCACCGGGGTCTCCATTCGTGCGGAGCGCCAGTTCCGCCCTCCATCCACGGACACATCCACACGCTTGACCTTGCCGCGGCCCGACCAGGCAAGACCGGTGATGTTGTAGAACCCCTTGTCGAGCAAGACCTGGCCACCAGACGGTGTGGTCACCACGCTCTTGATTTCCTGGATGTTGGTGTATTGCCGATGCAAGCCACCGGGCATCAGATCGATGTAATGAATGGCCTCGTCCTTGGCAGCATAGGGCATGTCACCAACCTCGATGCGTCGCAGGTACTTGACCCAACTGACACCCTGCACGCCAGGCACCACCAGCCGCAGCGGGTAGCCGTTTTCGGGCCGAAGCATCTCCCCATTCTGGCCAAAGGCCACCAGCACCTCGCCCGAGGTGACCAGGCTCATTGGAATGGTGCGCGTCATGGACGAACCGTCGGCACCCTCGGCCAAAATGAATTTGGCCTTCTTCATATCGATGCCTGCAAGCTCCAGCAAGGTCATCAGCGGCACGCCGGTGAATTCGCTGCAAGAGATCATTCCATGGGTGTATTGCACCGTTGGCACCGCGACATTGCCCCAGTCGACTGCCGTGTTCGCGCCACATTCAATGAAGTGAAAGCGCGAGACCGAGGGCAGGCGCATCAGCTCGTCCATGGTGAACACCATGTTCTTTTTGACCAAGCCGTTGATCATCAGGCGGTGTTTGGAAGGATCGATGTCCCACCAACCCTGGTGATGGCGCTCAAAGTGCAAGCCACTGGGCGTCACGATGCCAAACAGCGACTGCAGGGGCGCAAACGAGACCGAAGCCTGCGTGGTCTGGGTCAGGCCAGGGCTTTGTCGACGCTGCAAATTGGATTCGAATTTGGACGGTACGCCATAGCCATTGACCGCCACACCCTGACCAAGTCCGGTGGAGTGCTCAGGCAAATTCAGAATATTGGGGTCTCCGCCCTCGCTCGGCACCGGATTGCCCTGCGCCATGGTCGCAGGCACCGCCGCGCCTGCCGCGGCTGCCACGAATGCACGACGGATAAAGTCTCTCCGGCCCTGCTTGCCCTCGGCAAACACGGTTTTGACACCCTGGGCATCCAGGAAATTTTCTGGCGCCTTTTGAATGCGACCAGACGCTTGGGTAACGGGTTTCACAAACGCTCCTCCAACATGGATGGCTGCAAATCCAGATCGATGGCCAGTTGCGAACACACCGCGCGACAGGCCAGGGCGGCGGTCGGGTTGGCCAGGCGATAAAACACCTGCGTCCCCTGTCGCCTGCGCCCGACCACGCCAGCGCGATACAAGATGTTCAAGTGCTGCGACAAATTTGGTTGAAGCACCGTCACATCCTGCAAAATGTCGCCAACCGATCGCTCCCCCTGACACAATGCCCGGATGACACGCAAACGGATGGGTGTGGCCAACACAGCAAACAACTCAGCAGCTTGTTGGAACACCCGATCTGCATCATGTGAAGAATCGGAATCCATCTGTATATTTGGACTTGCGAATATAAAGAATAACTGAAAATTCTGAATGAAAGTTGACAGACCTGCACCGGAAATCCTGGCGTTTACCCTAGGATTACCGGTCCAGGACGGGTCTTCAATACCGGTGGGTGAGCATGAGCTGCCAATTGGTCTGGCTGTGGCTGATGGTGCCCGCAGAAGGGCTGGTCACCGTCACCTTGGGCGCATGCGATACCGCCATGTTCAGCGCAGTTGACTTGTTCAGATTGACACCGACGCCGAGCATGAAGTGGTCTTTGACAATGGCAGGAAACAACGGGTTGACCGTGGCATCAGGCACTGGGTTGCTGGCGTGACTGTAGCCGGCGCGCAGCACGACCGCCTCATTGAGTCGATAGCTGGCACCGACCGATGTCACGGTCTGGTCCTTCCAGTTTTGCGGCATGCTGAAGGTCATGGCCGCGCCACCCACGGGTGTGAAACTCATGTTGAAAGAGGCCATTGCACTCGACCAAGCGATGGTTTTCAGGTCCAAAGCAATTCCTAGGGCTGGGGTGGCCTGCCAGGCCAGTCCCACGGTGGTGCTGGCAGGCATCTGGAAATTGCGAACCACGATCTGCCCATCCATTGAAGCCAAGCTCGCGCCGAGTGCATCAAACAGGGCCATGTTGGCAGAACTTGCCCCGGTGCGCATGTCAGCCAAGTGCGTCTTGAGTTGGTGGCTCACACCCAATCGCAGCGTCGGACTGGCGTCAAAGGTCATGCCCAGCTTACCCGTCCAACCGGTGGCTTTGGCAGCGCCACTGAACTTGCTGCCATCGGAGAACGCCAAGCGCGCACCGGCGGTTGCTCCGGGAAGGGGCGGCGGACTTGTGTTGCCTGCTGCCGCATACATGCCGGCCAACTGGGCAGCGCTGGTTTCCATGATCAGGTCCATGCTGCCCCAGGTGTAGTCCACTGTGGCGCCCACGTTGACTTGCTCGCTCAGCTTCATCGACACAGGAAAAATCACCCGACCCACCGCCACTTCTGAACGCATGGCCTGACCATTCCCCATGGCGCCGGCCATGTATTCTGTGCCCATGCCGCCCTGGCCAAACACCCCGATGCCCCAGCTGTAGTCGTTGTTTTTTCGAACCCAACCCAGGGCTGGCATCAGGTATGAGGTGCCGCCAGATTTGGCGACCCCTGCACGCACATTCGGGCCCAGTTGTCCGAGCGCCACATCCAGGCGCGATCCATTGGCGCCCAATTGCAGGGTGGCAGGGTTGTTCATCATGGCCGCAGTGCCATTGTCAAAGGCGACCGATGCACCACCCATGGCCAGCGACTCAGGGCCATAGCCCTCCATCATCATGCCGTTGGTGGCCCAAGCCGTCGAGACGGCCAGGCTGAGGGTGGCGAACACAAAATTGACGTGATGGTTCATGAAATTCTCCTCCAGTCGGTCGATCAGATTTCGCCCTTGGAAGCGCGTTCCATCATTTCAAAAATGGTGTCGCGCACCGCATTGGCCTCCTCCTTGAGTGGAGAGGGCAGTTTGCGCCCCATCTTGACCATCATGTCCATGTTGAGTGTGTAGAGCCACAAACCGTCTTCCTTCTCGACCACGGTGATACGGCAAGGCAAATAGGCCGCCATGTGTGGACTGAAGTCGACCATGCGCCGAGCTGTGGTGGGGGTGCAGAAGGAGTAAACCGTCAACAGTTTTTGCTTTTGGCCGGTGCGCGCTTCCAATTCCTTGGACAGCGGCAGGGTGCCCACGTCCTTCATGTTGCGCTCGGAGGCCACCTGCTTGAGGATCTGCTCGATATCGTTGGGCGTGACGCCCTTGGCCACCTTGCGCTCCCAGGTGGTGGCTACCGCGATGTCGCCCTGCCCTTCAATCCACCGGTCCCACATGCGAGAAGCCTCGGCGCCAGCGCCATTCTCGAGCTTGCCCAGGGTGGCCACGGTGCCGCAGCCGCTCAGGCTAATGGCCGCAATAGCCGCAACGGCCAAGCGGGCCAAAGAAGGTTGAAGGTTCATGATGCGCATCTCCAGAGTGTTGTTAGACAGCGTCGTCCAAGATCCGCGACGCCTGGTGCGCATCATCTGATACCCCAACCCCCTGGGGTATCGGTGGATACCCTATGGGGTAATAAATTCGGGCAGGTTTTGTCCTTGCCTTATTTGAATTTGTAATGGTCTCGGTTGAGCACCGCAGCGACCGCGTTGACCTCTTCCGGGAAAAAACCCAAGTTCAGCTCGGTATTGCATTGCTCGACCATGCCGCGCAAAAAACCGGGCGTGTTGATGCGTCCTTGCGGGCGGTACATGGCGCTCCCGTCCCCGCCAACTTTCTGTACGTGGCACTGCACGCAGCGGTTTTCGGCGATGAGTTTCTCGCCGAGCTTGAGGTCAGCGTCCTTGAAGATGGCTGGCTGGGCATGGGCCAGTGTGGCAAACAGCAACAAGGTGGGCAAGGCCATCAGAAAGCGCATGAGGATGACTCCAGTGATGTCATGAGCAGACACATACGAAAAAAAACCGCAGGCCGGTCGGGCATGCGGTTTCGCGGACGACGGCCACAGGCCGACCTGTTTACTTGGCGCCGGCTAGGATCCACTTGGCCAGCGTCAGGGCATCGGCTTCTGAGAGAGCCGCCTGTGCAGGCATGGGAACAGGCCCCCATTTACCCGAACCACCGGCCTTGATGCTCTTGGCCAATGCGGCCGCGTCCATCTTACCGGTGTACTTCTTGGCCACATCTTGGTAGGAGGGGCCAACAATTTTTTTATCAACAGCGTGGCAAGCCGTACAGGCGTTTTTCTGCGCCAGTTGCAGGTTGGCGTGGGCAGGCGCAGCAATCGCCAAGCCCAGAGTTACGAAGGCAAACAATGCTTTCATGTCTTCTCCAAGGGTTGAAATATCACCAGGCGCTAATTTAACCGAAATCAACGTCTGTCATGGGCAATCCGTAGAATTTTTACACCGATGAATTCCCCCTTGAATTACGGGGTGGATGCTGCTTGACCCAAGCGCTTGCGGCCTTGTTGAAGACGCTCTTCAAGGTATGGACCGTAAAAATCGGGCAAATAGGCACCCTCCATCCGATCAGCAACCTCTTGTCCCCCTGGCCCGAAGAACATCAGGGTCGGGGCAATCCCAACTTTCCAGCGCCTCGTGAGCTCATCGTGGCTCACACTGCGGCCCTCGAAGTCGCGCGTCATGACAGAACTGCGCAAGTCAACTTGCACCATGGTTTGCCCTTCGCGCCACATGGGCACCAAATGAGATTGGCGTGCCGTGCGGCAGAAGGGGCAGCCGTCAAGGCTCACCATGACCACCAAAACCTGCCGGCGAGAGAGCGCCAGTTTGAGCTCATCGGGCAACGATCGCGATGGCGGCAGAAGCGGCTGGCCCTGCGTTTGTGACCAAGCCGCTGAGCCCGCCAGCCCAAGCACAAGCCCCCCAAGGGCCCGGCGGCACCAGTTGCGCCGCGTGGAGGCCTGAGGCAGAGTTGATGTGTATGGGCGTGTCATGGCTTGAGCGGGTAACTGGTCGCCAAAAAAAAGCGACAATCAAGAGTTTGCCGCTTTCCAGGGCAAATTCTTTATAAGTCAAAACTGAATTATTGAACGAAATGTCGGATCTGACAAGTCTGTTGGAAGAATGGGGCGATCCGGCCGTGTTGTCTGCTGGTGGCGCCCTCATCGGATTGCTGTTTGGCCTGGCCGCACAGCGCAGTCGCTTCTGCGCACGCGCTGCAGTGATGGCCTGTTGCCAGCAACAGCCACAAGACCGCCTGGCCGTTTGGCTGCTGGCATTTGCCAGTGCCCTGCTGGGTGTTCAGGCCCTGGTACTGACCGGTGCCCTGCAGCCGTCGGCCAGCCGCTTTGTTGGCCAATCCGGGAGTGTGTCGGGCGCCGTGCTGGGCGGGCTCTGCTTTGGGGCAGGCATGATCTTGACCCGAGGTTGCGCAAGCCGCCTGCTGATCCTCTCAGCAGGTGGAAACCTGCGCGCGCTGCTGTCCGGGCTGGTGTTTGCCGTGACGGTCCAGGCCAGCATCTCGGGACTGCTCGCCCCGTTGCGCCAAACCATCGCCAGTTGGTGGCCCTTGGACCCAGGACCGCAGCGAGCCCTGCTAACTGCGTTGGGTTTGCCCCCCGTGAGCGGGCTGATCTTGGGTGCGGGGGTCCTGGCACTGGCCCTATGGTTGTGGTGGCGCCAACCCCATCGCACTTGGCAAGATGGGGGCTGGGCACTGCTCTGCGGTCTGGCCATCAGCGCAGGTTGGGCGTTCACCCAAGCCGTGGCGGGTGCATCGTTTGAACCGGTACCGGTCATGAGCCTGAGCTACAGCGCCCCATCTGCTGAGTGGCTCATGCGGGTACTGGCCACCAGCACCGCCCCTCAATTTGGCTTCGACACCGGCGTACTGCCGGCCACCTTTGCGGGCGCGCTCATCGGCGCATTGCTGGGACGCGACTTCAAGTTTGAGGGCTTTCGCACCGAAAACAAGCTGGGGCACTACCTCATCGGCGCGGTGCTGATGGGGTTTGGCGCCGTTTTGGCTGGCGGCTGCACCGTGGGTGCTGGCATGACTGGCGGCGCCATGCTGGCCATCACGGCCTTGCTCACCTTGGGGGCGATCTGGGTGGGTGCTGGATTGAATCTACGGCTGCATCGCGCGATGGGCTGGCCAGTCTGATCTGAGCGAGCGCGCCACTTGACGCGCATCAACACACTGGCTGCCACCCCCTGGCAATATATTCGCACATTCGGATATATGGAGTCGGTATGGGACTGGTGGTAGCGTTGGAACAATGGGGCACTGGCCTGTTTCTGGCAATGGGTGGCGCCATCTGCGGTCTTCTGTTTGGCTTCATGGCCCAGCGGTCCCGTTTTTGTCTACGCGCTGCGGTATTGTCGTTTTGGCATCGCCGATTTGATGACAAACTGGTGGTGTGGTTGCTGGCCTTTTCCTCAGCGGTCATGGGGGTTCAGGCGCTGGCATGGCTGGGTTTGCTTGACACCAGCGTGGCCCGCCAAATTGCCTCTCGTGGCAGTCTCTCGGGGGCCCTGCTGGGTGGCCTCATCTTTGGCATCGGCATGGTGCTCACGCGCGGCTGCGCCAGCCGCCTCTTGATCCTTTCGGCCAACGGCAATCTACGCGCACTGCTTTCTGGGCTGATCTTTGCCGTCACAGCGCAATCCACGCTGTCGGGGGCCTTGTCACCACTTCGCGAAACCATCAGTGGTTGGTGGACGGTTGACGGCGGTGCCCCACGCGATCTGCTGGCACAACTCAGCTTGGGTCATGGCAGTGGCTTGCTCATGGGAGGCATCTGGTTGCTGGCCGCCCTCTTTTTCGCATGGCGCAGTCGGCAGCGCCCAGCCTGGATGTGGGTCGGCGGTATTGGCACCGGGCTGTGTGTGGCGCTGGCCTGGGGTCTGACGCAATGGGTATCGCGGCAAAGCTTTGACCCGGTGCAGATTCAAGGCCTGACTTTCAGCGGGCCATCGGCCGAGTGGTTGATGCGTGTGCTGACCCGGCCAGCACCGCCCATCGGCTTTGACTTTGGCCTCATGCCAGGGGTTTTTCTTGGTTCATTGCTGGGCGCATGGCTGGGCGGCGACTTCAAGCTCGAGGGCTTCAAGGATGGCTACAGCATGCGCCGTTACATTGTGGGGGCCGTGCTGATGGGATTTGGCGCCATGCTCGCAGGTGGGTGCGCCGTGGGTGCAGGTATCACGGGTGGCGCCATCTTTGCCCTCACCGCCTGGCTCAGCCTGCTGGGGATGTGGGTGGGCGCCGGACTGACCGATCGCTGGTTCGACAACGCCAACCCCCATACCCAGCCAGAACCACAGGGTGCGCCACGAGCGCCCTGAACACCCAAGCCCTGTCTTGACAGGGCGGGCTTATTTGCCGCTGATGTATTCGGCCACAGCTGCCATTTCTAGCGGCGTCATCTTTTCGACAATGGCATGCATGATGGCATTGTCGTTGGTGCGCTCGCGTTTGTTGAACAGCTTGAGTTGGTTCTCGGTGTAGCTGGCATACTGCCCCGCCAGACGCGGCAGGCTCGATGTGCCCTTGGCTTGGGGGCCATGACAGCTGGCACATGCCGGCACCCCACTGAACTTGTTGCCCTGGTGGTAGAGGTACTGGCCTACAGCCGCCAAACCCTTGTCCTTGGCGGCTTCTGGTTCGACTTTCTGAGCTTCGAAAAACTTGCCCAGCGCCACCATCTCATCGGAGGTCAGCTTGGCCACCATATCGGCCATGGCCGTGCTCTTGCGCTTACCGCTTTTGAAGTTTTCAAGCTGTTTGGCGGTGTACTCCCAGTGCTGTCCGGCCAGGCGTGGAAAAACCTCACTGGAGGACTCGCCCTCCATGCCATGACAGACAAAGCACACGCCCCCCACGATCTTGCGTGCCCGTGCCTCATCGGCTTGAGCCATCGCCCCATTGGTCAGAGCCCAACCCAACAAGACGCACAACGTCCCTCGTATCCATGGATGGTTCATGTTTTCACTCCTCCCTGACGCGCATCGCGTCAGGGATAGGCAAGACAAACAGCAATCAACTCAAGCCAGTGTATCGGCCCAAATGTTTCGGGCCCAGGCCATGGCGTAACGGCCTTCCAATTCATTGGCTGCCACCGACACCCCCCCTGAACCTGGGACAGTCAACATGGTCTTCTTTTCGGGGTCATAGCGGTGCACACTCGCCACGTGAACCACGTCCTCCGAGCTGACAAAGCTATAGCAGGTGTTGTTGTACAGCGGCATGGGGTTCACCGGCTTGCCCGTGAGCAGGGCCACCACCGCAGCGGCGCAGGTCTTGCCATGCTGATTGGCCATATGGCCCGACTTGGGCATGGCAGGTGCGATCTGAATCGCGTCACCCAACACATGCACATTGGGAGCTGCCTTGGACTCAAACGTCAGAAAATCGACATCACACCAGCGCTTGTTGGCAGTGGCCAGACCGGTGTTGACAGCGATATCGCCTGCGCGCATGTTCGGAATGACGTTGAGCACATCGGCCTTGACGTCATCATTGAACTCGAACTTGAGGGTTTTATCGGCCACGTCCACATCGGCCAGACCGTGCTTGCCACGGTACTCGACGATGCCCTTGTAGCGGTCGGCCCAGGCCTTCTTGAACAGCGGCCCCTTGGAGGTCACGTCGTCGTTGGCGTCCAGAATCAAGACCTTGCTGCGCGGCTTGTTCTTGCTGAAATACTCGGCCACCTGGCAGGCCCGTTCGTAGGGGCCGGGCGGGCAGCGATACGGCGCCAACGGAATGGTCATGGCAAACACGCCCCCATCGCGCATGGCCTCGAGCTGCTTGCGCAGGGTCAGGGTCTGCTCACCGGCCTTCCAGGCGTGCATGACCTGCTCTTTGGCGCCCGCCTTGTTCATGCCGGGCAGGGTCTCCCACATGAAGTCCACGCCGGGCGAGACGATCAGGCGGTCGTAGCTCAGCTCGTTGCCATTGCCCAGCTTGACGCTGCGCTTGGTGGTGTCGATGCTGGCCACGCGCTCGCGCACCAGCTGAACCCCGTGGCGCTTGACCAGGTTGTCGTACGAGTTGGTGATATCGGCCATGGTCTTGCTGCCACCCAGCACCAGGTTGGAGATGGGGCAGGAGACAAAATTGGCGTTGGGCTCGACCAGGGTGACCTGGATGCTGCCCTCGGACCACATGCGGATGTATTTGGCAGCGGTGGCGCCGGCATAGCCAGCCCCAATCACGACCACTTTGGGGCCAGAACTCGACGCGGGCGTGGCGCAACCCGAGACCAGACCAATGGCGCCCAATGCAGCACCCGATTGCAGAAGTTGACGACGTTGCAACATGGCGCTTCTCCTTATTTCTTCAGCGCGGCAAAGTAGGCCGAGATCGCCGCCAGTTCTGCATCGGAATAGCCCTTGGCAAGCTGGTGCATGATGGTGGCGGGCTTGCGTCCAGCCTTGAAATCCAAGAGTTTCTTCAATGCTTCGTCCTTGTTCATTCCAGCCAAAGACTCCATGCCGGGCTGGGCCTGTCCATTGGTGCCGTGACAGTTGGCACAACTGGCCGCCCAACTGCGAACCTGAAGGGGATCAGGCGCCTGGGCTTGGGAGAGACCGCTGGCACACAGCGCGCCAATGGCCACAAGAGCGGGGATGATGTTCATGGCTTCTCCTTGGAAACAGTCAACGCTTGCGCGCTGTGGGCAACCGATCAGGGTCGCAGATACACAAAACCTTCTTTGGCTTGCAGGCGAGCCACCTCGGCCACCCCAGATGGCACCACCTTGGCTTCCATCACCAATTTGCTGGCATCAATTTGGCGGGAGACCAGGGTGTTGTTGCACACACGGAACTCGATACCTCGATTGGCCAGCTCGCCAATCGCACCAGCAAAAGACTGGTTCTGGGCATTGACAGCGCCTTCAAGCAAAAAATCAATACCAGCACCATGGGTGACCACCACAATCTTGGCCGTGGGGTCAGCGTTGAGATGGTTGCGTACATTGCCAATGGCGCGAGAGGCCTGGGGCAGTCCTTCGCTCAGGTGATAAACCACTTTCACCTGTGCCCAGCTGAGCGAGCACAACACGCTGGCAAACAAGCCGAGCAAGAAATGACGAATCTTCATATCAGTTCCTTCTTATGTGCGAATATTAGCCCGCATCTTGCGTGACGCCCAGCGGTGAAAACCCGGCTTCAAACTGACTCGTGGCTTTCACCGGCGATCTGCACACAGACCGAACGACACAAGGCCACGACCCTGTCATTGATGATGCGGTAGTAAATCTGCACGCCTTCCCGACGCTTGCCCAAGACACCCGCCTTGTAGAGGGTGTTCAGGTGTTGCGACATATTGGGCTGGGTGGTGTCCACCTCAGCCAGCAACTCGCCCACGTTTTTTTCGCCATGACAGAGCGCGCTGATGATGCGCAGTCGCATGGGCGCCGACATGACGCGAAAAACCTCGGCGGCCTTTTCAAAGACCTCCTCGGACTCGGTCAACACATCATGAGGATCTGGCAAGGGTTTCTTGGGCATGGCATGGCCTTGGATCAGCAGGCGCTTCTCAACAGCAATCGTTTTGCCCACCAGGGCAGGGCGTTCCATTGAGGATTGTGACGCAAAACCGGTGCTCGCCGGCAAACGCCTGCTCAGTCCTGACCACGGCGCAGGCTGCGGCTGAGCCAGATCACGGGCAACAAGCCCACCAGCACCAGGGCCAGCGCGGGCGCTGCCGCCTCGCCCAGGCGTTCATCGCGCGCCAGCTGGTAGGCCATGACCGCCAGGGTATCGCTGTCAAAGGGCCGAAGCACCAAGGTGGCGGGCAGCTCCTTCATCACGTCCACCACCACCAGCAGCAAGGCCGCCAGCAGGCTGCGCTGCAGCAAGGGCCGGTGCACCCGCTGCAGCAGGGCCCAGCCGCTCACCCCCAGCATGCGGGCCGCCTCGTCCAGCGCTGGCGGCACCCGGGCGTAGCCGCTTTGCACCGCCTGCAAGGCCACCGCCACAAAGCGCACCAGGTAGGCCCAGACCAGGCCCAGCGGGGTGACCGTCAACCAGGCCGAGATGCCCAGCGCCGGCCAGGCGGCCTGCAGCCAGCCCACCGGCAGCAGCAGGCCCACCACGATCACGGCGCCCGGCACCGCATAACCCAGGCCCACCAGCAATGTGGCCACGCGCACGGCCAGGCCGCCCTGCAGGCGCGCCGCGCTGGCCAGCAGCAAGGCGGCCCCCACGGCCAGCAAGGCCGTGACCGCGCCCAGGCGCACGCTGTTCCAGGTCCAGCTGGCAAAGCGGCTCAGGTCGGTGGCTTGGCCATCAAGCCACAGCGCCCGCAGCAGGATCAGCACCGGCAGCACAAAACCCAGCAAGACCGGCAACAGGCACACCCCCCAGGCCAGCAGGCGGGGCAGGCCGCGCAGCTGCGGCACGGCGCTGTCGTTGCGCTGGGCACGGCTGGCAAAGCGCAGCTTTTGCTGGGCACGCTGCTCCCACAGCAAGAGGCCCAAGACCCAGACCAGCAACACCGTGGCCAGCTGGGCCGCGGCCACCCGGTCGTCCATGGCCAGCCAGGCCTTGTAGATGCCGGTGGTAAAGGTTTGGATCCCAAAGTAGCTGCTGACGCCGTAATCGGCCAGGGTCTCCATCAGGGCCAGCGCCACGCCGGCGGCCAGCGCCGGTCGTGTCAGGGGCAAGGCCACCCGCACAATGCGGCGGGGCAGCGAGGCCCCCAGCAGGCGCGCCGCCTCCATGAGTGCGCCCGCCCGCTCGCTCAGCGCGGTGCGGGTCAGCAGGTAGACATACGGGTAGAGGGTGACGGTAAACACCGCCACCGCGCCCCAGGTGCTGCGCACATCGGGCCAAAGCGCGCCGCGCAGGCCAAAGGCCTCGCGCAGGGCGGTTTGCAGCGGTCCGCTGAACTGCAGCGCATCGGTGTAGGCGTAGGCCACCACATACGCGGGCATGGCCAGGGGCAAGAGCAGCAGCCACTCAAGCTGGCGGCGACCGGCAAAGTCAAACAGCGTGACCGCGGCGGCGGTCAGCAGGCCCAGCACCCCCACGCCCAGGCCCACCCCCAGGCACAGCAGCAGCGAGGTCAGGGCGTAATCGGGCAGCACGGTCTGCGCCATTTGCTGCAGGATGGCCATCGAAGCGACATTGCCCTGCGTCCAACTGCCCAGCACCGACAGAATCGGCAGCGCCAACACCAGGGCCAGGACGGCCGCACCCAGGCCCAGCCATGACCAGGGCCGTGGCGCCAAGCGGGCAAAGGACAAAAGCGAACGCATGCGGTCGATTGTAGGGATGCGGCAAGGCCTGCTTGGGCCCAGGTCCGCCAGAGGGCGCAGCGCCGGTCCTACAATGAACCCCATGTTTCTGGAAATGGTTCAACTCGACGTGCGCTACCCCGGCGCGCCCAAGCCGGCCGTGCAAGAGGTCAATCTGGGCCTGGCGGCGGGCGATATCGGCGTGCTGATCGGGCCCTCGGGCTGCGGCAAGACCACGCTGCTGCGCGCCGTGGCCGGGCTGGAGCCGGTCGCGCACGGGCAAATCCGCCTGCATGGGCGCGAGGTCAGCCGCGCCGGCTTCACCTTGGCGGCCGAGCAGCGCCGCGTGGGCATGGTGTTTCAGGATTACGCCCTGTTCCCGCACCTGGACGTGGCCGGCAATGTGGGCTTTGGCCTGCACAAGCAGCCGCGGGCCGAGCAGCAAGCCCGTGTGGCCGAGGTCCTGGCGCTGGTGGGGCTGCAGGACATGGCGGGGCGCTATCCGCACGAACTCTCGGGCGGTCAACAGCAGCGCGTGGCGCTGGCGCGGGCGCTGGCCCCGCGCCCCGACCTGCTGCTGCTGGACGAGCCCTTCTCGAACCTGGACGTGGAGCTGCGCGAGCGCCTGGCCCACGAGCTGCGCGGCATCCTCAAGGCCGCCGGCGCGACCGCCCTGCTGGTCACGCACGACCAGCTGGAGGCCTTTGCGATTGGCGATGTGATCGGCGTCATGCAGCAAGGCCATCTGCACCAGTGGGACGACGCCTACAGCCTGTACCACCGACCAGCCACCCGTTTTGTGGCCGAGTTCATTGGCCACGGGGTGTTCACCCCCGCGACGCTGCGCGAGGTGGACGGCCAGGTGGTGGTGGACACGCCGCTGGGCACCTTGCAGGACGTGGCCGAGTGCCCCCTGCCCTGCGCCTTCTCAGGGGGCGAGTGCGATGTGCTGCTGCGCGCCGACGACATCGTGCACGACGACCACGCCCCGGTGAAAGCGCAGATCGTGCGCAAGGCCTTTCGCGGTTCGGAGTTTCTCTACACCCTGCGCCTGGCCAGTGGCCACACCCTGATGGCCCATGTGCCCAGCCACCACGACCACCGCCTGGGCGAATGGATTGGCATCCGCCCCGAGGTCGACCATGTGGTGACCTTCAACCGGGCCTGTCCGCTGCAGCAGCGTGAGCTGTGCCAGATGCCTTGCGTGCAGACCGCGTGTCCGGCGCGCGCGCCTGCTGCTGCAACTGCGCCACCGTCTGCCGCAGGCTGAGCGCCAGCGCGCGCCGGTCGGTGGTGGCCGTGGTCGGCTGCAGCTCGCCAAAGACCAGCACCGCGCGGGTGCGCCGCTCGCGCAGCAGGCGCCAGACCGACCCGACCAGGGTGTCGTCGCCCACATAGTCGGCCGCGTGGCTGAGCTGCCCATCGGGGCGCAGAAACTGCAGGGCCAGGGGCTGCACCGGGGCCTCGCTGGCAATCGCCGCCTGCAGCAAATTCGCATGAAAGGGCAGCAGCCCGGTGCCATCGCTGGTGGTGCCCTCGGGGAACACCGCCAGCACATCGCCGTTGCGCAGCGCCTGCGCCATGTCGCGCACCATCCGCGCGGCATCGCGCCGGCGCTCGCGCTCGATGTACAGGGTGCCGGCGCCGGTGGCCATGGGGCCGATCACGGGCCAGCGGCGGATGTCGGCCTTGGCCACAAAGCGCACATGGCGCGCCGCATGCAGCACCAGGATGTCCAGCCAGGAGATGTGGTTGCAGACCATCAGCACCGGCCCTTGCAGGGGCGGCTGGCCATGCAGCTTGAGCTCGATGCCCCAGATGGCCAGCAGGCCGCGTGCCCAGGCCTGCACGCGCGCCTCGCGCCGCGCCGGCGACCAGCGCGGGAAGGCCAGCCCGATCACCAGCAGGCCCCAGAACAGATGCCACAGGCCGCGCACAAAGCGCCAGATGGCCAGGGCAGCGCTTGCGCGGCGCAAGGGCTTGGGCCCCGTCAGGCCTGGGCCGTGTGGACCAGGCGACCGCCCACCAGGGTGGCGCGCACGCGCCCCGGCAGCTCGTAACCGGCAAACGGGGTGTGCTTGCCCTGGCTGCGCAAAGCAGCCTCCTGCACCAGGTGGTGGCCATCTTCCTCCAGCAGCACCAGATCGGCCGGGGCACCGGGCATGAGGCGGCCCAGGCCCTCGGGGGCAGCTGGGCCCAGCACCTTGGCCGGGCCACTGCCCAGCCGCGCCAGCACGCTGGCCAGCGGGACCTGGTCGTCTTGCGCCCACTTGAGCGCCAGCGACCACAGCAGCTCGACGGCCGTGGCACCGGGCTCGGCCTCGGCAAAGGGCAAGGCCTTGGCGTCGGGCAGCACCGGGGTGTGGTCCGAGACCAGGGCATCGATGGTGCCGTCGGCCAGCGCCTCGCGCAGGGCCTCGCGATCGCGCTGCTGGCGCAGCGGCGGCGTCAGGCGTGCGCGCGAATCAAAGAAGCCCATGTCCTGATCGGTCAGGTGCAGAGAGTGGACGCTCACATCGGCCGTCACCGGCAAGCCTTCGGCCTTGGCCTGGCGCAGCAGCGCCACACCGGCGGCGCTGGAGAGGCGGCACAGGTGCAGGCGCGTGCGGGTGCCACGGATGAGCTCAAACAGGGTGTGCATGGCGATGGTCTCGGCGGCCACCGGCACGCCCGACAAGCCCATGCGGGTGGCCAGCGGGCCGCTGGCGGCCACGCCCTTGCCCAGGTGGCGGTCTTGCGGCCGGATCCAGACCGCGTGGTCAAAGGTGGCCGCGTACTGCAGCGCGCGCTGCAACACCTGGGTGTCGGACAAGGCCACCTCGGCCTGGCCAAACCCCACGCAGCCCGCGCGGCGCAGCTGCTCCATCTCGGTCAGGATCTCGCCCTTGAGGCCGCGGGTGAGCGCGCCCAGCGGCAGCACGCGCGCACCCTGCTGGCGCTCGGCGCGGTGGCGCAGCATCTCCACCAGGCCGGGCTCGTCGAGCACCGGGTCGGTGTCGGGCGGGCAGACCAGGCTGGTCACCCCGCCGGCCACCGCCGCGGCCATCTCGCTGGCCAGCATGCCCTCGTGCTCGTGCCCCGGCTCGCGCAGGCGCACCGCCAGGTCCACCAGGCCCGGGGCCACGATGGCGCCGCGGGCCTCGATCTGTTGCTGCGGCACAAAGTCGGCCGGCAGGCTGCCGATCGCTTGCACGCGGCCCTGGGCGATGGCGATGTCGGCCACCTGGTCCAGGCCACTGGCCGGGTCGATCACGCGGCCGTTGCGAATCAGAATTTTCATGGGTGTCTTTCTGTTCAGGCTTCGTGGCTGGAGACGATGCTCATCACCGCCATGCGCACCGCGATGCCAAAGGTGACCTGCGGCAGGATCACGCTTTGCGCGCCATCGACCACCAGCGAGTCGATCTCGACCCCGCGGTTGATGGGGCCGGGGTGCATGACGATGGCGTCGGGCTTGGCCAGTTGCAGCTTCTCGGGGGTCAGGCCAAAGCTTTCAAAGTACTCCTGGCTCGAGGGCAGCAGCGCGCCGCTCATGCGCTCGTTTTGCAGGCGCAGCATGATCACCACATCACAGCCGCGAATCCCGTCCTCCAGGTTGTTGAACACCCGCACACCCATGGGCGCCATGTCGGCGGGCACCAGTGTGCGGGGCCCCACCACACGCACCTCGGCGCAGCCCAGGGTGGTCAGGGCGTGAATGTCCGAGCGCGCCACGCGCGAGTGCAGCACATCGCCCACGATGGCCACCGTCAGGTTGGCAAAATCCTTCTTGTAGTGGCGGATGGTGAACATGTCCAGCAGCCCCTGCGTGGGGTGCGCATGGCGGCCGTCCCCGGCGTTGATCACATGCACATGCGGCGCCACATGCTGGGCGATCAGGTAGGGCGCGCCCGACTCGCTGTGGCGCACCACAAAGATGTCGGCGGCCATGGCCGAGAGGTTGGCAATCGTGTCCAGCAGCGACTCGCCTTTGGCCGTCGAAGAGCGCGCGATGTCGAGGTTGATCACATCGGCCGACAGGCGCTTGGCCGCAATCTCGAAGGTCGTGCGGGTGCGGGTGCTGTTTTCAAAGAACAGGTTGAACACGCTCTTGCCGCGCAACAGCGGCACCTTCTTGACCTCGCGGTCGCTCACGCTGATGAAGTTCTGGGCGGTGTCCAGAATGTGCAGCAGCGTCTCGCGCGAGAGGCCCTCGGTCGAGAGCAGGTGGATCAACTCGCCGTGGCGGTTGAGTTGCGGGTTTTGGTGTCGGTATCGCATGGGGGGTCCTCGGTTCAGGCGCGTTCCTGCACCACCAGGGTCAGGCGGCCCTGCTCGTCTTGGTCAAGCGCGAGCGACTGCGTGGCCGGCAGGTGCACGCGCGCGGCGGCCAGGTCGGCCTGCACGGGCAACTCGCGCCCGCCGCGGTCGACCAGCACCGCCAGCTGCACCCGCGCCGGGCGGCCGTAGTCAAACAATTCGTTGAGCACCGCCCGGATGGTGCGGCCGGTGTAGAGCACATCGTCGAGGATCAGCACATCGGCGCCCTCGACCTCGAAGGGCAGGCGCGTCTGCCCGCCATCGGCCAGGCCACGGCGGCGAAAGTCGTCGCGGTGCATGGCCGAGGACAGGCGCCCGGCCTCGCCGCTCAGGCCCAGGTCGCGCTGCAGGCGCTGTGCCAGCCAGGCGCCGCCAGAGGTCACGCCGGCCAGGCGCGTGGCCGGGCCAATCATGGGGCGCACGCCGCGCAGCAACTCGGCATAGAGCTGCTCGGCATCCAGGGTCAAGGCCGTCATGGGAGGCTCCTCAAAAACTGTTCCAGAATGATGACCGCTGCGGCCGCATCGGCATCGCGTGCGCCCAGCGAATGCGCCTCGGTGGTGCTGTAGCGCTCGTCCACCTCGTGCACCGGCAGGCCAAAGCGGCCGCGCAGCTGGCGCGCAAAGCGGCGTGCGCGGCGGGTGTTCTCGTGTTCGCCGCCGTCGGGATGCGTGGGCACGCCCACCACCAGCGCGTCGGGCTGCCAGGTCTTGAGCATCTGCTGGATGTGGGCAAAGCGGGCGTCGCCCTCGGCGCGGATGGTGGCTTGCGGTGTGGCCGTGCGCAACAGGCGGGTCCCCACCGCGACCCCGGTGCGCTTGAGGCCAAAGTCCAGCGCCAGAAACATCTGTGCCGTGTCCGGCACCGGTGCGGGCGCGGCGCCAGCGCTCATGCGTGACCCGCCTCGGGCGAGAGCATCCAGGCCTTCAGGCCCAACAGGTCCAGCGCCCGCTCGTAGCGCTGCGCCAGCGGCACCGAAAAAATCAGCGCGGGGTCGGCCGGCACGGTGAGCCAGGTGTTTTCCTTGAGCTCGGACTCGAGCTGGCCCTCGCCCCAGGCGGCATAGCCCAGGGCAATCGTGACCTGGCGCGGACCGGCGCCGGCCGAGACCGCCTCGAGCACATCGCGCGAGGTGGTCAGCTCCAGCCCCTGCGGCACCTGAAGCGTGGCAGCGTAGACCTGGCCGTCGCTGCTGGGTTCGCCCTCGGGCGCCAGGGGCTCGTGCAGCACAAAGCCGCGCTCGCTGTGCAGGGGGCCGCCCATCAGCACGGGCTGCTCACGCAGGTCCTCGCGCCCCAGGGGCAGCTCCAGCTTGGAAAACAGCGCCGGCATGTCGATGTCGGCCTCGCGGTTGATGATCAGGCCCATGGCCCCGCGCTCGCTGTGCTCGCAGAGGTACACCACACTGCGTGCGAAAACCGCGTCCTCCAGACCGGGCATTGCAATCAGGAAGTGATGCGTCAGGGCGATGGAGGCAGAATCAGTGGACATGCCCGGATTTTACCGGTGACCTTGGTCCTTCACCCAAAGCCCATGACGCCCACGTCCTCCCCCTATCTGCGCAGCCTGGTCTGGCTGCGGCGCGACCTGCGCCTGTCCGACCATGCGGCGCTGTCGCAGGCGCTGGCGCACAGCCGCGAGGTGCATGTGGCCTTTGTCTACGACACCGACATCCTCGACCCGCTGCCCCGGCGCGACCGCCGCGTCGCCTTCATCCACGCGGCCCTGGCCGAGGTGGACGAGGGCTTGCGCCGCCTCTCGGGCCAGGCCCAGGCCGGCCTCATCGTGCGGCATGGGCGGGCCCAGCAAACCCTGCCCGAGTTGGCGCAGGCGCTGGGGGTGCAGGCCGTCTGGGCCAGCCACGACGACGAGCCCGCCTCACTCGCGCGCGATGCCCAGGTGCGCGGCGCCCTGGCCGAACGCGGCGTGGCCCTGCACACCGTCAAGGACCATGTGCTGTTTGAACGCCAGGAGGTGCTCACCCAGGCGGGCTTGCCCTACTCGGTCTTCACCCCCTACAAGAACGCCTGGTTGCGCCGCTTTGTGGCGCAGGACGCGCAGGACTGGCCGGTGGCGCCCATGGCCCAGCGCTTGGCGCCGCGCCCACCCGCCTGCCAGCAGCCCCTGCCCAGCCTGGCCGAGCTGGGCTTCGAGCCCGTCGACCTGGCCGCCCTGCACCTGCCCACGGGCGAGCGCGGCGCGCAGCAACTGCTGGCCGATTTTCTGCAGCGCATCGACGCCTACGACCAGCGGCGCGACTTTCCAGCGGTCAAGGGCCCGAGCTACCTGAGCGTGCACCTGCGCTTTGGCACCATCTCGATCCGCGAGCTGGTGCGGCAGGCGCACCCGCGCGCGCAGGGCGGCAGCAGCGGCGCGCAGGTCTGGCTCTCCGAGCTGATCTGGCGGGATTTTTATGCCCAGGTGCTGGCCAACTTCCCGCAGGTGGGCCAGGGCAAGAGTTTTCGCGCCGAGTACGACCAGATCGCCTGGGAGCGCGGCGCGCACGCGCGCCAGCTCATGGCCGCCTGGTCCGAGGGGCGCACCGGTTATCCCTTGGTGGACGCGGCCATGCGCCAGCTCAACCAGACCGGCTACATGCACAACCGCCTGCGCATGGTGGTGGCCAGCTTTTTGTGCAAGGACCTGGGGCTGGACTGGCGCTGGGGCGAGGCCTACTTTGCCACCCACCTCAACGACTTTGACCTGTCGGCCAACAACGGCGGCTGGCAGTGGGCCAGCTCCAGCGGCTGCGACGCCCAGCCCTACTTCCGGATCTTCAACCCGATCAGCCAGTCCGAGAAGTTCGACCCGCAGGGCCGCTTCATCCGGCGCTATGTGCCCGAGCTGGCGGACTTGCCCGACGCGCTGATCCACGCCCCCTGGCAGGCCGCGCCGCTGGCGCTGCAAGCCGCAGGCATTCAAATCGGGCAGGACTATCCGGCGCCCATCGTGGACCACGCGCAGGCGCGCGAGACCACGTTGGCGCGTTACGCCGTCGTCAAAAGCAAGAAGGTCTGAGGCCGCCGTCGGCGCCTCAGATGGCGACCATCTCGAAGTCTTCCTTGCGCGCCGCGCATTCGGGGCAGGTCCAGTTCATCGGCACGTCGGCCCAGCGGGTGCCCGGCGCAATGCCATGCTCAGGATCGCCGGCCTCTTCATCGTAGATCCAGCCGCAGATCAGGCACATCCAGGTCTTGAATTCCATATCGTCAGTGTCCATCGGGTCGCATAGAATGAACCGATTGTATCGGCCCGCCCCTGGGCCACCGGGTTTCAGGCCGATACACCGTCCAACCCAAGCCCACTGCCCGCGCGCCAGCCTTGCCCGACATGACCGACCCCACCGACGCCCCGGACCTGCCGCAGGACCGATCGGACGAGGCCGAAGCCCAGCCGCCCTGCGTGCTGGTCTTCAACAGCAATGACCCCAGCGCGGGCGCGGGCCTGGCGGCCGACCTGCTGGCCATGGCCTCGGTCGGTGCGCATGCGCTGCCGGTGCTGGCGGGCGTCTACATCCGCGACACCAGCAGCGTGCTCGACCACCACACCCTCGACGAGGACGTGGTCAGCGAGCAGGCCCGCACCATTGCCGAGGACGTGCCGGTGCAGGTGATCAAGGTGGGGTTTGTCGGCAGCCCCGAAAACCTGGCGGTGGTGGCCGAGCTGGCCGACGACTACGAAGGCGTGCCGGTGGTGGCCTACATGCCCAACCTGTCGTGGTGGGAAGAAGACCGCATCGAGGACTACCTGGACGCCTTTCGCGAGCTGCTGCTGCCGCAAACCAGTGTGCTGGTGGGGCACCACAGCACCCTGCGGCGCTGGCTGCTGCCCGACTGGGACGGCTCGCGCAACCCGGGGCCGCGCGACATCGCCCGCGCCGCCAGCCAGTACGGCGTGCCCTACACCCTGGTGACCGGCCTGCCACAAAGCGGGCAACACATCGACAACGCACTGGCCAGCCCCGAGGCCGTGCTGGTGAGCGAGACCTTTGAGCGCATCGAGGCGGTGTTCAGCGGCGCGGGCGAAACCCTGTCGGCTGCGCTGGCGGCCCTGCTGGCCACCGGCCTGGATCTGCCCGAGGCCACGCGCGAGGCGCTGAGCTACCTGGACCGCTGCCTCGACGAGGGCTATCGCCCGGGCATGGGCCATGTGGTGCCCGACCGCCTGTTCTGGGCCCAGAGCGACGACGCCGAGGGCGACGAGGGCGCGGGCGACGACGAGGACCCCGACCCGAGCCCGGGCCCCGACCATTTTGCAGTTCCCTTCAACGACACCAAACACTGACCGACTTGCCATGAGCGATCTCAACGCCGACCTTTTTGCCCGTGCCGCCCGCGTCATTCCCGGCGGTGTGAACTCGCCGGTGCGTGCCTTCCGCGCCGTGGGCGGGACCCCGCGTTTTGTCCAGCGCGCCCAGGGCGCCTACTTCTGGGACGCCAACGGCCAGCGCTACATTGACTACATCGGCTCCTGGGGCCCCATGATCCTGGGCCACGGCCACCCGGCGGTGCTGGCGGCGGTGCAGAAAGCGGCCGTGGACGGTTTCTCGTTTGGCGCGCCCACCGAGCGCGAGATCGAGCTGGCCGAAGAGATCCTGCGCCATGTGCCCTCGATGGAGATGGTGCGCCTGGTCAGCTCGGGCACCGAGGCGGGCATGAGCGCGCTGCGCCTGGCGCGTGGCGCCACGGGCCGCAGCAAAATCATCAAGTTCGAGGGTTGCTACCACGGCCACGCCGACGCCCTGCTGGTCAAGGCCGGCTCGGGCCTGGCCACGTTTGGCAACCCCACCAGCGCGGGCGTGCCGCCCGAGGTGGTGCAGCACACCCTGGTGCTCGAGTACAACAACGTCGCGCAGCTCGAAGAGGCCTTTGCCTTGCACGGCGCCGAGCTCGCTTGCGTGATGATCGAGCCGATTGCCGGCAACATGAATTTTGTGCGCGCCAGCGTGCCCTTTATGCAGCGCTGCCGCGAGCTGTGCAGCCAGCACGGCGCCCTGCTGGTGTTTGACGAGGTGATGACCGGATTTCGGGTGGCGCCCGGCTCGGCCCAGAGCGTGTATGCGCAGGCCATCCCCGGCTTCAAGCCCGACCTGACGGTGCTGGGCAAGGTGATTGGCGGCGGCATGCCGCTGGCGGCTTTTGGCGGCCCGCGCGAGATCATGTCGCAGCTGGCGCCCACCGGCCCGGTCTACCAGGCCGGCACCCTGAGCGGCAACCCGGTGGCCACCGCCTGCGGCCTGGCCACGCTGCGCGAGATCATGAAACCCGGCTTCTGGGACGCGCTCTCGGCCCACACCCGCCTGCTGGTGGACGGCCTGAGCGAGGCCGCCAAGCGTGCCGGTGTGCACTTCAGCGCCGACTGCCAGGGCGGCATGTTCGGCTTTTTCCTGCTGCCCGAGCTGCCGCAGAACTATGCCCAGGTCATGAAGAGCGACAGCCCGCGCTTTAACCGCCTCTTCCATGGCCTGCTCGACCGAGGCGTCTACATTGCCCCGGCCCTGTATGAGGCGGGCTTTGTGAGCGCGGCCCACACCCGGGACGACATCGCCCAGACCGTGCAGGCGGCGGCCGAGGTGTTTGCCAGCCTTTAAGGCGGGGCCAGCCGGCCAGGTTCAGGCGGGTGGCAACAATGGGGCGATGCGCGTCCAGGTGTTGCGGATGTGCGCGCCCATGGCCGCTGACAGCGCGTCCGGGTCGCGCGCCCTGAGGGCCTGCATCATGCGCTCATGGTCTTCCATGGCCGCATCCCAATGGTCGGGGCGGCTGTTGCCGCTGTAGCGCAGGGCCCGCATGCGCTTGCTGAGCATGTCATGCGTCAGCGCTAGGCTCTCGTTGTCCGCCAGCGCAATCAGCGCATGGTGGATCTGCTGATTGAGCTCGAAATAGGGCCGTCGGTCACGGGCCAGGTAGCGCTCGCGCATCTGCTCATGCAGGCGCAAGATGGCGTCAATGCGGGCCGGATCGGCCTCGCAGGCGCGGCGCCCGGCGTACTCCTCCAGCAAGGCGATCACGTCCAGCATGTCGCGCGCATCGCGTGCGGTGAAGCGCCGCACCACCGCCCCGCGCAAGGGCATGAGCTGCACCAGGCCCTCGGCGGTCAGCACCTTCAGGGCCTCCCGGATCGGCGTGCGCGAGACCCGCAACTGGTGGGCCAGCTCCATCTCGGCAATTCGCTCGCCAGGCCGCAGACGGCCGTCCACGATCATCTCGCGCAGGCGCTGCGTGACCTCGGCATGCAGGGATAGGCGTTCAATCGGCGCGGATTCGGTCATGACCAATCAGGGAGAACCATGGGTTGACGGCAGGTTTTGCCATCCCTAGGATATCCGTAATTACGGATTACGGATGCAAACAACATGAAACGCCCAACGATTGCGCTGTTCACCGGCGATCCTGCCGGCATTGGGCCGGAACTGGTGGGCCAGTTGCTGGCCGATGGGGCCTGGCGCGAACAGGCCGAACCCATCCTGATTGCCCAGCACGGTGCGCTCAACGTGCCAGACGATGTGCGCTGGCACGACTGGCCGGGACGCCAAGCCGCCCCCTTCTCGCCCGGGCAGGCACAGGCCGCCAACGGTGCGTTCATGCTCGCCGGCCTGCAGGCCGGGCTGGACCTGGTGCAAAGCGGGCAGGCCCAAGCCTTCTGCTTTGCGCCGTTGAACAAATCGGCCTTGCGCCAGGCCGGCATGCACCAGGAGGACGAGCTGCGCTGGTTTGCCGAGCGCCTGGGTCACGAAGGCCCCTGCGGTGAGCTCAATGTGCTGGCGGGTCTCTGGACCTCGCGCGTGACCTCGCATGTGGCGCTGCGCGAGGTGGCCGATTTGCTGCGCCCCGACAACATCGTTCAGGCCATCGTGATGATCAGCCAGGCCCTGCGTGCCAGCGGCGTGGCCGCGCCCCGGGTAGCGGTCTGCGGGCTGAACCCGCACAACGGCGACCATGGCAACTACGGCGACGAGGAAGGGCGCTTGATCGAACCGGCTGTCGAAGCCGCCCGTGCCCTGGGCTACCCCGCCGATGGGCCTTTTCCAGCCGACACCGCGTTCGTGCGCGCACGCCGCCAGCCAGGCTACGACGGCGTGGTCACCATGTACCACGACCAGGGCCAGATCGCGATGAAGCTGCTGGGGTTTGAGCAAGGCGTCACCGTGCACGGTGGCCTGCCCTTCCCGATCACCACCCCCGCGCATGGCACGGCCTACGACATCGTGGGCCAGGGCGTGGCCAATCCCCAGGCCATGCGCAACGCCTTTGCCCTGGCGGCCCGCATGGGCGCCGCCCAGGCCTGATGCATCTCAAACCAACCCAAGGAGACCCTGATGCTGAGACGTTCCCTTCTGGCGGCGGCCTGCCTGTTGCCTGCCCTCGCCCTGGCCCAGGCCAATTACCCCAGCAAACCGGTGCGCATCATGGTGGGCGCCAACGCCGGTGGCGGGACCGACATCGTGGCGCGCCTCTTGGCTGAAAAAATGGCCGAGGGGCTCAAGGGCAGCTTTGTGGTGGAAAACCGGCCCGGGGCCTCCAACACCATCGCGGCCGATCTGACCGCCAAGGCGGCGCCCGACGGGCACACCTTGCTGGTGGCCACCAATACCGGCCAGGCGATTGCCCCGCACCTGATGAAGTTGGCCTTCGATCCCCTCAAGGACCTGGCCCCAGTGGGCCTGGTGGTGACGGTGCCCAATGTGCTGGTGGTGGGCAGCCAGGTGCCGGTCAACTCGGTGGCCGAGCTGGTGGCGGCCATGAAGGCCAAACCGGGCGAGTTCAAATACGCCTCGTCGGGCGTGGGCAGCACGCAGCACATCGCGGGCGAGGGCTTTGACCTGGCCGCGGGCACCCGCAGCGTGCACGTTCCCTATAAGGGCAGTGCCCAGGCGCACCTCGATATCGTGGCCGGCAATGTGCAGATCATGTTTGACACCACCTCGTCGGCCATGGGCCAGATCAAGGCCGGCAAGTTCAAGCCCCTGGCGCTGACCAGCAGCAAGCGCAGTCCCGAGCTGCCGCAGGTGCCCACGCTGGCCGAAGCCGGGGTTCGGGGCTTTGAAATGAGCACCTGGTACGCCCTGTACGTGACCGCTGGCACCCCGCCCGATGTGCAGCGGCGGCTTCAGACCGAGCTGGCCCGCGTGCTGCAACTGCCCGATGTGCAGACCCGCTTGCGCGCCCTGGGCGGCGAGCCCGGCGGCATGAGCACCGAGCAGTTTGCCCAGTACAACCGGCAGGAATTCGACAACTTTGGCCAGCTGATCAAACGCGCCAACATCAAGATGGAGTGATGCCCTGCTGCGCCGGCATGCCCTCGGCGGCGTGCCGGGCCGACTCCCAGGCCAGCAAGGCGTGCTTGCGCGCCGGGTCCCAGCGGTAGCCGCCCAAGGCGCCCGAGCGCTGGATCACCCGGTGGCACGGGATCAGCACCGCCACCGGATTGGCGCCCACGGCCGTGCCCACCGCCCGCGCGGCGCGCGGCTGACCGATCTGGCGCGCCAACTCGCCATAGGTGGTGCAGCCCCCCTCGGGCAAGGCCAGCAAGGCCTGCCAGACCTTGAGCTGAAACGCGCTGGCGCGCAGGTGCAGGCGCAGCTGCGCCAGCGAGGCCGGGGCACCGTTCAAGGCATTCAGGGCCTGCTGGTGCAAGGGGGGTGCCTGCGCCACCAGGCGCGCCTTGGGAAACTGGGCTTGCAGCTGGGCCAGGCCCTGCGCCGCATCGGGCACAAACGCCAGGTGGCACAGCCCGCGCTCGGTCGAGGCCAGCAGCACCGGACCAAACAGGCTGTGGCCGCTGCTGTAGGACAGGGTCAGCGCCGCGCCGCCGTCGCGCCACTCCTGTGGCGTCATCGCGTGCAGGTGCACACAAAGATCGTGCAGGCGGCCACTGCCCGAGAGCCCGCTGTCCCAGGCCACCTGCAAGAGCGGTGCGTCGCTCTCGCGCAAGGCGCGGCGCACCGCTTGCAGGTTCAGGTGCTGCAAAAACTGTTTGGGGCTGATGCCGGCCCAGCGGCTGAACTCGCGCTGAAAATGCGCGGCACTCAGGCCCACTTGCTCGGCCACCGTGGCCAGTGACGGCTGCTGCGCCTGATGCGCCACCAGATAGTCAATCGCATGCGCCACCCGCGCCTGTTCGATGTCGGACTGCAAGGCCATGGGCCACCTCCTGCTGCCATTGTGCGCGAGGCCGCTGCCGCCCGCGACCCGATTCTTGCGCTGCCCCAAACCCCAGCGGCCAGCGCTCAGGCCTGCATGCGCATCGGGATGGTGACGGGGCCGTCGTTGACCAGCTCGACCTGCATGTCGGCGGCAAAACGGCCGGTCTGCACCTGCGGATGGCGCGCGCTGGCCAGGGCCACAAAGTGCTCATAGAGGCGGCGGCCCTCGTCGGGCGCGGCGGCCTGGGTGAAACTGGGGCGGTTGCCGCCCGAGACATCGGCGGCCAGGGTGAACTGGCTGACCACCAGCAAGCCCCCGCCCACGTCCTGCACGCTGCGGTTCATCTTGCCGGCCTCGTCGGCAAAGATGCGCAGCTTCAGGATCTTGGTCAGCAGGCGCTCGGCCACGGCATCGGTGTCGCCCTGCTCGGCGCACAAGAGCACCAGCAGGCCGTGGCCGATCTGGCCGATGCAGGCGCCGTCCACCGTCACACTGGCGCGGCGCACGCGTTGCAAGAGGGCGATCACATCAGGTCCTTGGGGTCGTTGAAGTGCGCCTCGACGTCGCTGGGCAGCAGCTGGATGGTGGCGCGCAGACCTGGCACCGCGCTCATCAAGGCCTGCTCGACGCTGCCGCGCACCGCCGCGGCGCGGCCCAGGGTCCAGCTGGCTGGCATGTGCATGTGCACGTCCACAAAGCGGCGCTGACCGGCCTTGCGGGTGTGCAAATGGTCAAAGCGGATGATCTCGGTGTCACCACGCTGATGCGCAAACTGCGCCAGCACGGTCTCGATCTGCACGCGGACCTCGGGCTCGACCGCCTCGTCCATCAGGGCTTGCGACGAGGCCCACATCAGGCGCACGCCCTCGCGGATGATGTTCAGACCCACGGCCATGGCCACCAGCGCGTCCAGCCAAAGCCAGCCGGTGGCATGCACCAGGGCAATGCCCAGCACCACCCCGACCGAGGTCCAGACATCGGTCACCAGGTGCTTGGCATCGGCCTCCAGCGCCATCGAGCGGTGCTCGCGCGCGGCGCGGAACATGACCCAGGCGAGCAAACCATTGAGCGCCGAACTGCCCACCGAGAGCACCAGGCCCAGGCCCACCTGCTCGATGGGCTGCGGGTCCCACAGGCGGTGCGCGGCGGCCCAGATGATGCCCAGGGCCGCGATCACGATCAGCAGCCCCTCAAAACCCGACGAGAAATACTCGGCCTTGTGATGTCCATAGGGGTGGGCATCGTCGGCGGGCCGCGCCGCCACGGTCACCATCAGCAGGCCGAACATGGCGCTGGCCAGATTGACCAGCGACTCCATCGCGTCCGACAGCAGGCCCACCGAATCGGTGAGCCACCAGGCCAGGGTCTTGAGCGCGATGGTGACGATGGCCACCAGCACCGAGGCCATCAACAGGCGCTGCGGGGTCATCCAGGTGCTGGGCTGGCGCATGATCGGCTTAAGCGGTCAGGGTCACGCGCGCGAACTTGCGCTTGCCCACCTGCACCACCATCACGCCAGGGTCCAGGCGCAGGCCCCGGTCGCTGATCACGGTGCCGTCGATGCGCACGCCACCGCCATCGATCAGGCGGTTGGCCTCGCTCGTCGAAGGCGCCAGGCCAGCGGCCTTGAGCACAGCCGCCACGCCCATGGGCGCGCCGCTCAAGGTGCATTCGGGGATCTCGTCCGGAATGCCGCCCTTGCTGCGGTTGATGAAGTCCTGCTCGGCGGCATCGGCGGCGGCGGCGCTGTGAAAGCGCGTGGTCAGCTCGCGCGCCAGCATCACCTTGACCTCTTTGGGGTTGCGGCCCGCGGCCACCTCGGCGCGCAAGCCCTCGATCTCGGCCAAGGAGCGGAAGGACAGCAGCGTGTACCAACGCCACATCAGCGTGTCGCTGATCGACAGCACCTTGGCAAACATGCTGTTGGGCTCTTCGGTGATGCCGATGTAGTTGTTCTTGCTCTTGGACATCTTGTCGATGCCATCGAGCCCTTCGAGCAGCGGCATGGTCAGGATGCACTGGGGCTCCTGGCCGTATTCGGCCTGCAGGTGGCGGCCCATCAGCAGGTTGAACTTCTGGTCGGTGCCGCCCAGCTCCAGGTCGGACTTGAGGGCCACCGAGTCATAGCCCTGCATCAGCGGGTACAGAAACTCGTGCACGCTGATGGGGGTGCCGGCATGGAAGCGCTGATGGAAATCGTTGCGCTCCATCATGCGTGCCACGGTGTACTTGGCCGCCAGCTGGATCATGCCCATCGAGCCCAGGGGCAGGCTCCATTCGCTGTTGTAGCGGATCTCGGTCCGCTCCGGGTCCAGCACCAGGCTGGCCTGTCGGTAGTAGGTCTCAGCATTGGCCTTGATCTGCTCGGGGGTCAGCGGCGGCCGCGTGCTGTTGCGGCCCGAGGGGTCGCCGATCAGGCTGGTGAAGTCACCGATCAGAAAAATCACCTGGTGCCCCAGGTCCTGCAGCTGGCGCATTTTGTTGAGCACCACCGTGTGCCCGATGTGGATATCGGGGGCGGTGGGGTCCAGGCCCAGCTTGATGCGCAGCGGCACCCCGGTGGCCTCCGAACGCACCAGCTTGCGCACCCAATCCTCTTGCGGGATGAGCTCCTCGCAGCCGCGCAGCGTGACCTGGAGGGCGTCTTGAACCCGGTCGGACAGGGGGGCTGAGGGGCTTGCAGAGGGGTTCATTGGGGTTTCCACTAGGTGATCGGTGGGCAAGGGGGGTAAAATCGCGGGATGCCTGGCCACATTTTAGTGGCCCTGGATTTGTTTTTTGTCGATCAGCCCCCTGTGGGCTGGTCGCGTTGCCCCAGATTCGATTCATGTTCTCTTCTTTTCGCCAACAAGCCACGGCCCTGCTCGTGCGCACCCTGTACCTCGCGGTGCTGGTGCTCGGCCGTGCGGTGCTGGGCGCCCAGCGCCTGCTGAGCTGGCTCGACAGCGAGCACCCGCTGGCCCACCACCTGCGCCCCGTGGTGCTGATGCTGCGCCGCTGGGGCCTGCACCTGAGCGCGGGCATGGCCTCGCTGCTGTTGCTGGGCGCTGGCGGTGCGTTTGCCGTCTCGCAACTGGGCCCCGACGCTGCCAAACTGCCCGTCAGCATGGTCACCGAGCCGGTCACCGTGGCCGATGTGCAGTCGCAAGCCGGCGCACTGGACCTGCACGACCTGACCTTGCTGCGCAGCGACATCACCACCGGCAACGACAACCCCGACAAGCTGCTGGCGCGGCTGGGCGTGGTGGATCCGGGGGCGGTGCGCTTCATGCGCCAAGACCCGGTGGCGCGCCTGGCCCTGGCCCGCGCCGGCCGTTCGGTGAGTGCCGAATCCAACAGCCGCCAACTGCTCAAATCCCTGACCGTGCGCTGGTTGCGCAACGAGTCCGACGACGAGTTCCAACGCATGACCGTGCGCCGCGACGCCGACGGTCAGCTGGTGTCCCGACTGGAGACTGTGCCCCTGCAGGCCAGCATCCGCCTGGGCGGTGGCACCGTGCAACGCTCGCTCTACGACGCCACCGACGAGGCCCGCCTGTCCGACAGCATCGTGCGCCAGATGGCCGAGGCCTTCTCGACCCAGATCGACTTCCACCACGCGGTGCGCAAGGGCGCGCGTTTTGCGGTGGCCTACGAGGTGCTGGAAGCCGATGGCGAGCCCATCCGCGATGGCCGCCTGCTGAGCGCCGAGTTCATCCTGGGCAACAAGGCCTATCAGGCGGTGTGGTTTGAAACCGGCAAGAACAAGGGCGGCTATTACTCGCTCGACGGCAAAAGCCTCAAGCGCACCTACCTGGCCTCGCCCATGGCCTATTCGCGCGTGACCAGCGGTCTGGGCGTGCGGGTGCACCCGATTTTCCAGACCCAGCATGTGCACCGTGGCCTGGACTACGCGGCCCCCACGGGCACGCCGGCCATGACGATCGGTGACGGCCAGGTCGAATTTGCCGGCCGCCAGAACGGCTACGGCAATGTGGTCATCATTCGCCACGGCAATGGTCACTCCACCTTGTACGCCCACCTGAGCAAGATCATGGTGCGCGTGGGCCAGACGGTCCAGCAGGGCCAGACCGTGGGCCTGGTGGGCGCCACCGGCTGGGCCACCGGCCCGCACCTGCATTTTGAATTCCGCATCAACGGCCAATACACCGATCCACAGCGCGTGATCGCCCAGGCACAAGCGGCCCCGCTGCCGGCCGCGGCCCGCGCCGAGTTTGACCGCGTCACGGCCACCGCCCGCGCCAAGCTGGCGCAAGCCACGCAGATGCGCGAGAGCGTGGTTCAGTAAGCGCTGGTCCCGCCCCCTGCACCAGGCCGGCCTGTGCACACCATCGGCCTGATGTCCGGCACCTCGATGGACGGCATCGATGGGGTGCTGGCCCGCTTTGATGCCGCGGGTGGCCTGCAGGTCCTGGCCCACACCGCCCAATCCTTCACCCCCGAATTGCGCGCGCAGCTTTTTGAGCTGCAGTCACCTGGCCAGAACGAGCTGCACCGCGCCGCCCTGGCCGGCAATGCGCTCAGCCGCGCCTATGCCCAGGTGGTGCAGACCCTGCTGACGCAAACCGGCTTGCGGTCCGATCAGGTGGCCGCAGTGGGCGCCCATGGGCAGACGGTGCGGCACCAGCCCGGTGCCCACGACGGCACCGGTTACACCTGGCAGCTGCAAAACCCTGCCCTGCTGGCCGAGCTGTGCGGCATCGACGTGGTGGCCGATTTCCGCAGCCGCGATGTGGCCGCCGGCGGACAAGGCGCGCCGCTGGTGCCCGCCTTCCACCAGGGGGTGTTTGGCCGGGCGGACCAGTCGGTGGCCGTGCTCAACATCGGGGGGATTGCCAACCTGAGACTGCTGGACGCCGACGGGACGGTGCGCGGTTTTGACTGCGGCCCGGGCAATGCCCTGCTCGATCACTGGTGCCTGCAGCACACCGGCGCGCCCTTCGACGAGGACGGCCGCTGGGGTCGCCAGGGCCAGGTGCAGACGGCCCTGCTGGACGCGCTGATGGCCGAGCCCTGGTTGGCGCTGGCGCCGCCCAAAAGCACAGGGCGCGACCTGTTCAACCCGGCTTGGCTGCAGGCCCGGCTGGCGCATCTGGATGCCTTGCCGCCCGTGGATGTGCAGGCCACCCTGGCCGCCTTCACCGTGCGTGCTGCGGCCGACGCCCTGCGGGCCCACGGGGGCGCGGTGCGCGAACTGCTGGTGTGCGGCGGTGGCGCGCTCAACCGCCAGCTGATGGAGGGTCTGCGCCAGGCCCTGCCCGGGGTCTCGGTGGCGCCTACCGACGCGCGGGGCCTGCCGGTGCTGCAGGTGGAGGCCGCCGCCTTTGCCTGGCTGGCTTTTTGCGCGCTGCAGCGGCGCTGCGCCAGCCTGCCCGCGGTCACCGGCGCGCGGGGCCCTCGGGTGCTGGGCGCCATCTACCCGCGCTAAGCCGACCCGCGGGGTCAGCCAGCGCCCACAAAAAAGGCCGGCAAAGCCGGCCTGTTGGGACGCCAAAGCGGTCGATCAGACCGAGAACGACGAGCCGCAACCGCAGGTGGTGGTGGCGTTGGGGTTCTTGATCACGAATTGCGCGCCTTGCAGGTCTTCCTTGTAGTCGATCTCGGCGCCCAGCAGGTACTGGTAGCTCATGGCGTCGATCAGCAGCGACACCCCGTTTTTGGTCATGGTGGTGTCGTCTTCGTTGACGATTTCATCGAAGGTGAAGCCGTACTGGAAACCTGAGCAGCCGCCGCCTTGCACAAAGACGCGCAGCTTGAGTTCGGGATTGCCTTCTTCGGCGATCAGATCGGCCACCTTGGCCGCCGCGCTGTCGGTGAAGACGATCGGTTCGGGCATGGCGGTCTGGACGGGTTCGGCAACAGCACTCATGGAAATTCTCCGGATGACAGAGCAATAGTATAGCGCCGCACTGGGTTATTGCCAGCAGGGGCCGGCATTAACGCTACTGGGTTTGTGGGCATGGGCACCGCCCATAAAAAAACCGCCACAGCAAGCCGTGGCGGTTTTGGCGCGACGCGCAGACCGATCAGCGCTTGCTGAACTGCTTGCGACGGCGGGCAGAGTGCAGACCGACCTTCTTACGCTCGACCTCACGGGCGTCACGGGTCACGAAGCCGGCCGCGCTCAGAGCGGGCTTGAGGGCAGCGTCGTAATCGATCAGCGCGCGGGTGATGCCGTGGCGGGTGGCGCCAGCTTGGCCGGATTCGCCACCGCCGTGCACGTTGACCTGGATGTCGAAGGTCTCGACATGGTTGGTCAGCACGAGCGGCTGCTTGGCGATCATGATCGAGGTCTCACGGCCGAAGTACTGCTGGATGTCCTTGCCGTTGACCGTGATCTTGCCGGTGCCTTTTTTCAGAAACACGCGGGCGACGCTCGATTTGCGACGGCCGGTGCCATTGTTCCATTCACCAATCATGTCCGCTCCTTAGATCTCGAGGGCCTTGGGCTGCTGGGCGCTGTGCGGGTGCTCGGCACCGCCATACACCTTCAGCTTCTTGATCATCGCGTAGCCGAGCGGGCCCTTGGGCAGCATGCCCTTGACAGCCTTCTCGAGCGCACGACCAGGATGCTTGGCCTGCAGGTCACGGAAGTTGGTTTCGTAGATACCGCCGGGGAAGCCCGAATGGCGGTAGTACTTCTTGTCGAGCGACTTGGTGCCGGTCACCTTCAGCTTGGAAGCGTTGACGACGACAATGAAGTCACCGGTATCGACGTGAGGCGTGTAGATGGCTTTGTGTTTGCCGCGCAGGCGGAGGGCCACTTCGCTGGCGACCCGTCCGAGCACCTTGTCGGTGGCGTCAATCACAAACCACTCATGCACCACGTCAGCGGGTTTTGCGCTGAACGTTTTCATGAATTGTCCTTTGGGGGATAACAGGCCCTTTTCCGCGGTCGGTGCCCCTCTGAAGGGGGCCTCTTAGGCGGGGTTGCCGCCCGCAAACAAGGTTCTTGGGCAGCCTTCGCCGCGGGGCCATCAAAGCGCTGCGAAGCCCTCCATTATACAAAGCTTTGGGCTGGGACACCAGCCCTGCCCCCGGGCCTCAACCCAAGAGCGGGCGCGCGGCCTGGCCGATGCAGCGGGCCAGGGCCAGGTCACGGGCGGTCAGGCCGCCGGCATCGTGGGTCCACAAGGTGATGTCGACGCGGTTGTAGACCTGTCGCCAGTCCGGGTGGTGGTCCATTTGCTGGGCCTGCAGCGCCACCTGCGTCATGAAGCCAAAGGCCTGGACAAAATCGGCAAAGCGCAGCGCCAGGTGCAGCTGCCCCTCGCGCCATTGCCAGGTGGCCGGGCCCACCGGGCCCTCGCGTTGCAGAAAGTCGCGGATGAGGTCGTCGTGCAGCAGTTCCATGGGGCACCGAAGGGTCAGGGGCAAGCCGGCCATGCTAGGCGTCCTGGCATGGCCTTGCGGCCACCGGGGGCTCGATGGCCTGGGCGGGTTACCATCACCCCATGTACAGTTATCGCCACGCCTTCCATGCCGGCAACCATGCCGACGTGCTCAAGCACATCACCCTGCTGGCCACGCTGCGTCATCTGATGCGCAAGCCCACCGGGTTGCTGCTCGTCGACACCCACGCCGGTGCGGGCCTCTATCGGCTCGACAGCGAGGCCACGCGCAAGGCCGCCGAGGCCCAGGACGGCATCCTCAAATTGCGCGCGGCACTGGCCTCGCGCAGCGAGCCCCTGCCCGAGGCGCTCAAGGACTACCTGGACTTGCTGGCCGAGCTCAACCCGCAAGGCGGGCTGCGCCAGTACCCGGGCTCGCCCTTTCTGATGCACCGGCTGTTGCGCCACGAGGCGCGCGACCGCCTCAAGCTCTTTGAGATGCACCCCACCGATGTGCAGGCCCTGGCCGCGCATGTGGCCCAGCTGCAAGCCGGCCGCACGGTGCAGGTCACGCGCGAGGACGGCTTTGCCGGTCTGCGCAGCCTGCTGCCGCCCCCACCCGGGCCCAGCGGCTCGCGCCGTGCCATGGTGCTCATCGACCCCAGCTACGAAATCAAGACCGACTACGCCAAGGTGCAAGAGGCCGTCGAGGACGCGCTGCGCCGCTTTGCCACCGGGACCTATGTGGTCTGGTACCCCATCATCCCGCGGCCCGAGGCGCATTCCCTGCCCAAGCGCCTGCGCACCCTGGCCCAACAGACGGGCAAGGCCTGGCTGCACGCCCACCTGGCCATTGGCCGCAGCAGCGAGCACGAAGGCGGCCTGAGCGCCAGCGGCATGGTGGTGATCAACCCGCCGCACACCCTGGCCGGTCAGCTGCGCGAGGCCCTGGCGGTGGTGGGCCCGATCCTGGCGCGCGGCGCCGGGCAAGGCTGGGGCGTCGAGCACGGCGGCTGAACCCTCCCCCGGGCCTCCCCCGGGAAAGTCCTGATGCCCAGCAGGCCCAATTAACCGACCGATCGGTCGGTTAATGCGTATAATCGCGTCTGCGTCCCCGGTGGTCGGGGGCAGGAGACGTTCACATGTACACCCAATCGTTCAGCGTGGCAGACGCCAGCGAAGAGGGCAAATCGGCGGGTCTGAAGGCCGTGCCGCGGCCCATGAGCGAGGCCGAGCTGGCCCTGGTGGATCAATTCGAGGCGCGCATCGCCGCCGACGGCCGCATCGAGCCGCGCGACTGGATGCCCGACGCCTACCGCAAGACCCTGGTGCGCCAGATCAGCCAGCATGCGCACTCCGAGATCGTGGGCATGCTGCCCGAGGGCAACTGGATCAGCCGCGCCCCCAGCCTCAAGCGCAAGGCCATCCTGATTGCCAAGGTGCAAGACGAGGGCGGGCACGGCCTGTACCTGTACTCCGCCGCCGAGACCCTGGGCACGAGCCGCGACGAGATGCTGGCCGCCCTGCACAGCGGCAAGGCCAAGTACAGCTCGATCTTCAACTACCCCACGCTCAACTGGGCCGATGTGGGCGTGGTCGGCTGGCTGGTCGATGGCGCGGCCATCATGAACCAGATCCCGCTGTGCCGCTGCTCCTACGGGCCGTACGCCCGCGCCATGGTGCGGGTGTGCAAGGAAGAATCCTTCCACCAGCGCCAGGGCTACGAGGCCCTGCTGGTGATGATGCAAGGCACCGCCGAGCAACGCGAGATGGTGCAGGACGCCGTCAACCGCTGGTGGTGGAAGTGCCTGGCCATGTTCGGGCCGCCCGACGAGAACAGCCCCAACAGCGCGCAAGGCATGCGCTGGGGCATCAAGCGCATCAGCAACGACGAGCTGCGCCAGAAGTTTGTGGACGCCACCGTGCCGCAGGCCCAGGTGCTGGGCGTGACCCTGCCCGACCCCGACCTCAAGTGGAACGAGGCCCGCGGCCATTACGACTACGGCCAGATCGACTGGGACGAGTTCTGGGAGACGGTCAACGGCAACGGCCCCTGCAACAAGGAACGCCTGGGCGCCCGCGTCAAGGCCTGGAACGACGGGGCCTGGGTGCGCGAAGCCGCCCTTGCCCACGCCGCCAAACAAGCTCAACGTCAGGTCAAGGAGGCCGCATGAACGCGCCCACATCCACCCCCGCCGCCCTCAAGGAGTGGCCCCTCTGGGAAGTCTTTGTGCGCAGCAAACAAGGCCTGGAGCACAAGCACTGCGGCAGCCTGCACGCCAGCGACGCGCAGCACGCGCTGCAGATGGCGCGCGATGTCTACACCCGGCGCCAGGAAGGCGTGAGCATCTGGGTCGTGCCCTCGGTGGCCATTGCGGCCAGCGAGCCCAACGACAAGGCCGAGTTCTTCGAGCCCGCCAGCGACAAGATCTACCGCCACCCGACCTTCTACGCGATCCCCGACGAAGTCGGTCATATGTGAACCCGTCGGGCGGCGCCGCCCTGCCGGCACGCCGCCCGCGCCCCGATTGCCGAACATGAACATGCCCAACGCCACCACCGTGCACGCCCCGGTGGACTACTTGCTGCACCTGGCCGACAGCGCGCTGATCCTGGGTCAGCGCAATGCCGAATGGTGCGGCCACGGCCCGATCCTGGAAGAAGACATGGCCCTGGCCAACAACAGCCTGGACCTGATCGGCCAGGCGCGCCTGCTGTACCAGCATGCCGCCACGCTGCTGGGCAACGGGGCCACCGAGGACACGCTGGCGTATTTCCGTGACGAGCCGCAGTTTCGCAACCACACGATTTGCGAGCTGCCGCACCTGCCGCTGATGTCGGCCACCGCGCGCGGTGACCGTGACTTTGCCGTCACCGTGGTGCGCAACTTTTTGTACAGCGCCTTCATGGTGCTGCTGTGGGAGGCGCTGCTGCGCTCGGAGGATGCACAGCTGGCGGCCATTGCGGACAAATCGCTCAAGGAAGCGCGCTACCACCTGCGCCATTCGCGCGACTGGCTGGTGCGCCTGGGCGATGGCACCGAGCTGTCGCACCAGAAGGCGCAGGCCGCGCTCAACGCCCTGCTGCCCTACACCGCCGAGTTCTGGGCCGACAGCGACGCCGAGCGCGCAGCCGTGGCCAACGGCACCGGTGCTGCCACCGCAGCGCTGCGCGCCGATTGGGACCAACTGGTGGACGCGGCGCTGGCCGAGGCCACCCTGGTGCGCCCGGCCCAGACCGCGTTTGTGCCCACCGGCAAGCAAGGTCGCCACTCCGAGCACATGGGCTTTTTGCTGGCCGAGATGCAAAGCCTGGCCCGCCAGCACCCCAACGGCACCTGGTAAGTCGCCCATGCGCGCCCACCCCGTCACGATCGCCCAAGCACCGGCCGATGCCTCGCCCCGCGTGGCGCAGGCCTGGGCCTTGCTCGAATCGCTCACCGACCCGGAAATCCCGGTGGTGACGCTGCGCGAGCTGGGCATCCTGCGCGATGTGCGCGAACAGGGCGAGGCGCTGGAGGTGGTGATCACCCCCACCTACAGCGGCTGCCCGGCGATGGGCCAGATCGAGGACGACATCGTGCGCACGCTGGCCGAGCACGGCCTGCAGGGCACGGTGCAGACCCGCCTGTCGCCCGCCTGGAGCACCGACTGGATGAGCGAGCCCGCGCGCCAGAAACTGCGCGAATACGGCATCGCGCCCCCCCACCCGAGCGAGCACCGCTGCACCAGCGACGGCAGCAGCGCCGTGCTGCGCTTTGCCGCTCGCGCCCCAGGGTCGATGCCGGCGGTGGCGTGTCCGCAATGCGGCTCGCACAACACCACCGAAACCTCCCACTTTGGCTCCACCGCCTGCAAGGCCCTGTACCGTTGCCTGGATTGCCTGGAGCCCTTTGATTACTTCAAGCCGTACTGACGCGGCCACACCCCGAGGACCGATCCATGTCCGCATTGCGATTCCATGACCTGAAGGTGGCACGTGTCACCCCCGAAGCCGCGGGTGCGGTCGCCATTGCCCTGCAGGTGCCCGCCGAATTGCGCGCGCAGTTTGCCTTCGAGCCCGGGCAATTCCTGACGGTGCGCGCCGACATCAACGGCGCCGATGTGCGCCGCAGTTACTCGATCAGCTCGCCGCGCAGCCGCCTGACGCAGCACGGCGAGCTGGAGCTGGGCATCCGCCCGGTCGAGGGCGGCGTCTTCTCGAATTGGGCCGCCAGCTCGGTCAAGGCCGGCGACACGCTGCGCGTGATGCCGCCCGAGGGGCGCTTTACCGTGCACAAGGCGCGCGCCCTGCACCGCGTCGGCTTTGCCGCCGGCTCGGGCATCACCCCGATCCTGTCGATCCTGGCCAGCACGCTGGAGGAGCAGCCCGAATCCAAATTCACCCTGGTCTATGGCAACCGCCGCATGGACAGCGTGATGTTCAACGAGGCCTTGCAAGATCTCAAGGACCGCTACCCCTCGCGCCTGACGCTGATCCACATCCTCTCGCGCCAGAGCCAGGAAGTGCCGCTGCTCGAGGGTCGCATCGACGCGGCCAAGGTGCGCGCGGTGATGGACGCCTTCTTGCCGGTGGGCAGCATGGACGAGGTGTTTGTCTGCGGGCCGCAGGCCATGATCGACGAGACCGAGCAGGCCCTGCTGCAAGCCGGTGTGCGCGCCGACCGCATCCACACCGAGCGCTTTACCTCGCCCACGCTGGAAGCCCTGCCCGAGGCCGAGCGCCGCCAGGTGAAGCTGACGCACAAGGCGGTGCGCGACGAGGGCGATGTGAAGCTGACCGTGCACTTTGACGGCAAGCCCTTTGACATGCCGATGACGCGCCAGGAGCACCTGCTGGACGTGGCCCTGGCCGTGGGCCTGGACCTGCCCTGGTCGTGCAAGGGCGGGGTGTGCTGCACCTGCCGCTGCAAGGTGATCGAGGGGAGTGTCGAGATGGACAAGAACTTCACGCTCGAGCCCAGCGAGGTGGCGGCAGGTTTTGTGCTGTCCTGCCAGGCCCGCCCCACGAGCGACCGCGTGGTGGTCAGCTTCGACGAGCGCTGATCCGGCCGCGCCGGCCGTCAGGGGCCGCGCGCCACAGATGCACCGCGGGGCCTTCGGGCCCCGCGCGCATTCAGGCGCTGCGCAGCGCCTGGGCCAGCGCCAGGGTCGGGGCGCTCTGGTTCATGCTGTAGATGTGCAGACCGGGCACGCCAGCGCGCAGCAGCTGCTCGCACAAATCGGTCACCACCTCCAGGCCAAAGGCCTTGATGGACGCGCTGTCGTCGCCATAGCTTTGCAGGCGGGTGCGGATCCAGCGCGGGATCTCGGCGCCACAGGCATCCGAGAAGCGCAGCAGCTGCGAGCTGTTGGTGATGGGCATGATGCCCGGCACCACCGGCACGTCCGCGCCCAGGCGGTGGGCGTCGTCGACAAAGCGGAAGTAGGCGTCGGCGTTGTAGAAGTACTGCGTGATCGCCGAGTCGGCGCCCGCGCGCACCTTGGCCACATAGGCCTGCAGATCGGCCTGCGGCGAGCGCGCCTGCGGATGCATCTCGGGATAGGCCGCGACCTCGATGTGAAAGTCACGCCCGGTCTCGGCCCGGATGAAGGCCACCAGGTCGCTGGCGTACTGGAACTCGCCCGCGCTGCCGTAGCCGCTTGGCAAGTCACCGCGCAGGGCCACCAGGCGGGTCACGCCCATGGCCTTGAGCTCGGCCAATTGCTCGCGCACGCCCTGGCGCGTGGCGCCAATGCACGAGAAATGGCTGGCCGCGCTCACGCCCTCGGCCAGGATCTCGGCCACGGTGGCAAAGGTGCCGGCCTGCGTGGAGCCGCCAGCGCCGTAGGTGACCGAGCAGAACTCGGGCTTGAGGGTGTACAGCTCCTGGCGCACCGCGCGCAGTTTCTGCGCCCCTTCAGGGGTCTTGGGTGGAAAAAATTCCAGGCTCAGGGAAACGTCCATGGCTTGCTTTCAAAGGGGCGGGCGCGCAGCGCCCAGCCAAAATTCACGGTTGCCGTCGCCGCCGGCGATGGGGCTGTCGAGCCAGGCCAGCACCGACAGATCGAGCGCCTGGCAGCACTGGTGCAGGCGTTGCGACACCAGCGCATACAGCGCCGGATCGCGCACGATGCCGCCCTTGCCCACCTGCCCCGGTTGCAGCTCAAACTGCGGCTTGACCAGCAGCAGCAGGCGGCCGGTCGGGCTCAGCCAGGGCAGCAGCGCGGGCAAGACCAGGGTCAGCGAAATGAACGACAGGTCGCCCACGATCAGGTCAAAGCGTTGCGCAGGCAGGCGCGGGTCTTGCGGCTGCAGCTCGCGTGCGTTCAGGCCCTCGATGGCGCACACGCGCGGGTCGGCGCGCAAGCTCGGGTGCAGCTGGCCGTGGCCCACATCCACCCCCACCACCTGCGCCGCGCCACGCTGCAGCAGCACATCGGTAAAGCCGCCGGTGCTCTGGCCCACATCCAGACAGTGCAGGCCCTGCACCGACCAGTCCAGCTGCGCCAGCGCGCCATCGAGCTTGAGCCCCCCGCGCGAGACAAAGCGCCGCTCGGATGTGTCCTGCAGCTGCAGCTCGGCGTCCGTGGGCAGCTCTTCGCCGTTTTTGCCAACCGCCCGCCAGTCGCCTCGGGCACCGCTCGCGCGCCAGCGCAGGCCGGCGGCAATCAGCCGCTGGGCCTGTGAACGCGTGGCCGCCAGGCCGCGCGTCACCAGCAATTGATCGGCACGCACCTTGTCGCTGCTTTCCGGCTCGGCGCCCGCCCACGCGGGTCGCCCAGCGCATCAATAGCGGTAGGTGTCGGGCTTGTACGGGCCTTGCTTGGGCACGCCGATGTACTCGGCCTGCATGTCGCTCAGCTCGGTCAGCTTGGCGCCCACCTTTTTCAGGTGCAGGCGGGCGACCTTCTCGTCCAGGTGCTTGGGCAGCACATAGACCTTGCCCACGTCGTAGCTGTCGGCGTGGCTGAACAGTTCGATCTGCGCGATCGTCTGGTTGGCAAAGCTCGAGCTCATCACAAAGCTCGGGTGGCCGGTGGCGCAGCCCAGGTTCACCAGGCGGCCCTTGGCCAGCATGATGATGCGCTTGCCATCGGGGAAGATCACATGGTCCACCTGCGGCTTGATCTCTTCCCAGGTGTAGCCCTCGAGCGAGGCAATGTCGATCTCGTTGTCAAAGTGACCGATGTTGCACACGATGGCCTGGTCCTTCATGGCCTGCATGTGCGCATGCGTGATCACATGCTTGTTGCCGGTGGCGGTCACAAAGATGTCGGCCTGGCTGCAGGCGTCGTCCATGGTCACCACGCGATAGCCTTCCATGGCGGCCTGCAGCGCGTTGATGGGGTCGATCTCGGTCACCCACACCTGGGCCGACAGGGCGCGCAGGGCTTGTGCGCTGCCCTTGCCCACATCACCGTAGCCGCACACCACGGCCACCTTGCCGGCGATCATGACGTCGGTGGCGCGCTTGATGCCGTCCACCAGCGACTCGCGGCAGCCGTACAGGTTGTCGAACTTGCTCTTGGTCACCGAGTCGTTGACGTTGATGGCACGGAACATCAGCGTGCCCTTGACCGACATTTCCTTGAGGCGGTGCACGCCGGTGGTGGTCTCTTCGGTCCCGCCAATGATTTGCGCGCTCTTGCGGCTGTACCAGCTGGGGTCCTGGGCCAGCTTGGCCTTGATGGCGTTGAACAGGCAGACCTCTTCCTCGCTGCCCGGATTCGCCAGCACCGAGGCGTCGCGCTCGGCGCGCTTGCCCAGGTGCATCAGCAGCGTGGCATCGCCGCCGTCGTCCAGGATCATGTTGGGGCCTTCGCCCGGGGTGCCGGCGGCGCCAAATTCAAAGATGCGGTGGGTGTAGTCCCAGTACTGGTCCAGGTTCTCGCCCTTGATGGCGAACACCGGCGTGCCCTGCGCGGCGATGGCCGCGGCGGCATGGTCCTGGGTGGAGTAGATGTTGCACGAGGCCCAGCGGACCTGCGCGCCCAGGGCCTGCAGGGTTTCGATCAGCACAGCGGTCTGGATCGTCATGTGCAGGGAGCCGGTGATGCGCGCGCCCTTGAGCGGCTGGGCAGCGGCAAACTCCTCGCGGATGGCCATCAGGCCGGGCATCTCGGTCTCGGCGATGCGGATTTCCTTGCGGCCCCAATCGGCCAGGCCGATGTCGGCGATCACGCAGTCGGTGGGCAGGGTGTTCTTCAGCGGTGCATTCATGGTGCGCTCCAAAGCAATGGTCAGAAAAACCACCGGTCCGGGCAGGGCACTTGGGAATGAAGGGCTCACCGCACTGGATCAGTGGATGAGCGTCGTTGCGAATGGAAGGGTCCGAGCCTCACGCCTGCTGCCAGCCAGGGGCTGGTGGGCGCTGCAACGCTCCTCGGAAGCCCCGCATTATAGGTGCTGGCCTGCGGCCTTGCCAGGGGACGCCGCCCCCTGCCCGTAAAATGCAGGGGTTTGCCAGGGCCTGCTGCGGCCGCTGGCCTGCGGCGGGCCCACGGCCCTGCCCCCTTGCCCGAATTCAGGACGCCCTGTGACCTACGCCCAAGAGACCCGGCGCCGCCGGACCTTTGCCATCATCTCCCACCCCGACGCCGGCAAAACCACGCTGACCGAAAAGCTGCTGCTGTTCTCGGGTGCGATCCAGATTGCCGGCTCGGTCAAGGCGCGCAAGGCCTCGCGCCACGCGACCAGCGACTGGATGGAAATTGAAAAGCAGCGCGGCATCTCGGTGGCCAGCTCGGTCATGCAGATGCTCTACCGCGACCACGTCATCAACCTGCTCGACACCCCGGGCCACAAGGACTTCTCGGAAGACACCTACCGCGTGCTCACCGCGGTGGACTCGGCCCTCATGGTGATCGACGCGGCCAACGGTGTGGAAGCGCAGACGCGGCGCCTGATCGAGGTGTGCCGGCAGCGCGACACCCCCATCATCACCTTCGTCAACAAAATGGACCGCGAGGTGCGCGATCCGCTCGACATCCTGGACGAGGTCGAGCGCGAGCTGGGCATGCCCTGCGTGCCCATGACCTGGCCGGTGGGCCAGGGCAAAAGCTTTGGCGGCATCGTCAACCTGCGCACGCAGGCGATGACGGTGTTCGAGTCGGGCAGCGAGCGCCGCCCGCAAGACTTCGAGACGATTCCCCTGGCGCAACCCGAGCGCCTGGCAGAGCGCTTTGGCCAGGAGTGGCAAAGCGCCATGGACAGCATGGAGCTGGCCACCGGCGCCTCGCCCGCCTTTGACCACGCGGCCTTTCTGGCCGGCAAGCAGACCCCGGTGTTCTTTGGCTCGGGCGTGAACAATTTCGGGGTGATGGAGGTGCTCGACGCGCTGGTCGACCTGGCCCCCTCGCCGCGTCCGCGCAAGAGCTCGCTGATGGTCAACAAGGCCCCGGTGGAAAAGACCATCGAGCCCGAGGACAGCGCCTTCTCGGGGGTGGTGTTCAAGGTGCAGGCGAACATGGACGCCAACCACCGCGACCGCATCGCCTTTGTGCGCATGGCCTCGGGCCGCTACACCCCGGGCATGAAGCTCAAGGTGCAGCGCACCGGCAAGGAGCTGCGGCCCACCAGCGTGGTGACCTTTCTGAGCCAGCGCCGCGAGGCGGTGGACGAGGCCTACGCGGGCGACATCATTGGCTTTACCACCCACGGCGGCGTGCAGCTGCGCGACACCATCACCGACGGCGCCAACCTGCAATTTACCGGCCTGCCCTTTTTTGCCCCCGAGCTCTTCATGACCGTGATCCTGAAGAACCCGCTGCGCACCAAGCAGCTGCAGCAGGGCCTGGCTCAGCTCGGAGAGGAAGGCGCGATTCAGGTCTTCAAGCCCGAGGCGGGTGGCGCAATGCTGCTGGGGGCTGTGGGCCAGTTGCAATTCGAGGTGGTGCAGCACCGCCT